>ENA-UONT01000914-UONT01000914.1-human-gut-metagenome-genome-assembly--contig:-CS20-NODE-914-length-29460-cov-32.876110_pt1 | contig 29460 bp, 29 predicted proteins | sample MGYA00242459_ERZ724006 | MGnify/ENA metagenome assembly ERZ724006 | reverse complement strand
CGTTTCTTCTATTATAGCAGAAACAGGGGTGTTTGGGTAGTTTTTTGACAGGCTGTAACAAAAAATGACCGGCCCTTGGCCGGTCATTTTTTGTTGAGGGGTAAGAACTTTGTAGGGGCCGATGCCCACATCGACCCGCACGGTGTACGATGATTTTCCGGCAAACGACGGGGCGATGCACCCCAAGGGTACTTGTTCCGCTTCGCTCCACTGCGTGGGCATCGGCCTTGGCTCTCCCTTTGGGAGAGGCAAGGGCCGCCCCTACACCGTTCAGCCTCCCCCTTACCCCGTCACGAAGGCCTCCGGGAAACCGGCGGCCTTTACCTTTTCGCAGTACTCCTCCGCGTTGCGGCGGAAGCGGAAGGCGCCCACCTGCACCCGGTACAGCGGCGTGTCCTCCACCGGCGGCTCCGGCGTTTCCGCAGGCTCCGTCTCCGGCGCCACGTAGGCCATGCCGAAAAACTCGCACACCGCCTTGCAGGTCTCCTCCGCGATCTGGGGCATGCTGTCGATGAGCCACTGGGCCTCCTCCGGCTCATCGTGAAAGCCGAACTCCGGCAGCACGGCGGGCATGTGGGTGGCCCGCAGCTCGTAGAGCCCCGCGCTCTCCACCAGCTTATCCGGCCCGCCGGGCGACAGCGGCGCGATGCGATCCTGGATCAGCCGCCCGATGCGGCGGCTCTCCTCCGAGGGATAGCAGTGCACCCGCGTGCCGGACGCCTTGCCGTTGAAGCCGTTGGTGTGCAGGGCGATGTGCAGCGCGGCGGGCCAGCCGTTGGACTCCCGCACCCGATCATACATGTTGCCCCGCTGGACGTTCCGCACCGTGAAACCGCAGCGCGTCAGCGCCGTCTCCAGCAGGTCGGCGCAGCGGCCCATCTGCTCCTTCTCATTGGTGGGCTTTCCGTTCCACAGCGCCGACGGCGCGTAGGTGTTGCTGGCTCTGTCCTCGGGGCTGAGATAGATGTTGGGCATGGCTCACTCCTCCAGCTCCGGCAGGCCCGCCAGCGAGGTCAGCAGGCTCAAAATGCCCGCCAGCACCGTGGAGCTGACCACCGCCAGCCAGTTGACCTCACACAGCACGGCAGTGGCGCCGATGGTGGCCGCCGCCGTCTGTGCCATGGTGCGCAGGGCGCGGATGCCCGCCGCCTTGAACCAGAGCTTCCAATTGGTTTTCGTTTTCATATGCGATTCCTCCTTTTTTCGGTTCTATCCTATCCTATGCGTGTCCTTCCAGATCGGCGATGAGGTGGTTGGCCACCCGCACCCGCTCGTCCATCAGCGCCACGCTCTCCTCCAGTGCGTAGGTGCGCTCCACCAGATTGTTGTGCTTGCTGACCTTCTGCTCCAGCTGCTCCAACCGATAGGCGATCAGGGCGGTACTCTTGCGGTTGGCAAGGTAGCTGCCAACCAGCGTGCCCACAAGCCCCAGCACCGCCACGATGATGGCTTCCGTCATGTGACCGCCTCCCATGCTGCCGCGTACTCCGCCGGAGAGTACGCCGTATCTTGCAGGCACTTCCACAGCACCCCATCCAGCGTCATGTACTCCCCCGCCTTGTAGATATCGTGTGCTCCAGTCGGCTGCACCCACGGTCTTGCCGTGTCTGGGCTTGTGGCGTGCAGTGGGCGGTGGAATGTGCCCCACGCCGTGCCGCCCGGCACGATATCCGGGTAGACGGCATTGTCGTAGCCCTGAATGCATTCCCACACCTGCCCGCGGGCGGTGTAGATGTCGCCCCTGCTGTGCGCTCCCGCTGCCCACTTGGGGTACAAAGCGCCGGCGGCCAGCCGGTCATTATCGGCCACCACGAACCGCAGCACCGCCACCGCCGCCGTCTGCATGGCGGCGATCTCCTCGTCGGACGTCAGAAGTTCTTCGCCGTCCCGGTAGAACTTGCCATCCTGATAACTGTCCCCGATGCCCACCGGGCGGTCATGGAGCGCCACCGCACCGGGGAAATCCCCGGCGTTGGTCTCTCGCAGAACAATGACGTTGGTCACCTCGCCACCTGTCACGATCGCGTATCTCATGCCGCCACCTCCTTGTGCTGCCGGATGACCACAATGCCGTCGGCAGGTTCAACGTTATAAGCGCCGCCATTGCCGGAGTTGGGTACGGTGGCGGTCAGGTTATCGCCGCCGCCGGAAGCGTACAGGTCGCCGTCTGCTTCGCCAAATTCGCGGGTGGTAGTACCCTGGCCCTTGCCGCCAGCGGTTGTAGCAGTCGTACCATCACCACCATCCGTACCACCTGCGGCGGTGCTGTAATTGCCGTGAACTCCGCTGGTATTCAAGCCACCACCACCGGAACCACCATCTGCGCCCGGCTCCTTAGGTGAAGTATATCCTCTATTAGAACCTTTGCCGCCCGCCGCCACTGCGCTGAATGCCGACGTTGTGCCGCCATTTGTGCTGGTCAAATTACTGTTGTTGCCGTTTGTGCCCGCTGCGCCCACCACGATGGGATAAGAGGTGTTGGCCGCCAGCACCACAGACCGTACCGTGGTGGTGTAGCCCGAGCCGCCACCGCCGCAGAATACCCAGCTCTTTCCGCCACCACCACCTACCAGAAATGCGTCCACCACCATGTTTTTCAATGGCGTGAATGTGCCGCTGGACAGAAACTTGATGCGCCAGTTGCCGCCACCGTCGTCCAGCACCTGATACGTGCCGTCGCTGCCCGACCAGTTGAAATCCTCGCCGATGATGGGCGCGGAAATGGCGCTGCCGCCCACAAAAATACCCTCTGTCTGGATCATACGATTACCACCTCCACCGGAATATTGATGGTGGGCACGGCGCCCACCGCCTTGACCGTCAGCGAACCCGCTGCCTGCGCCGTCACACGGGGCTGCGCCGCGCCCCACGCGGCGAACTGCTCGTCGGTGGCACTCTGGGCGATCCGCAGACTGCCGTTGGCCGATGCTGTCACGCCGGAGATGACCAGCGTCTGCACGCCGTCGCTCCACCCCGCCGCCGTCAGCGTGGCGGCAGCGGACACGGACTTGTCGGCCTTGTCCTCCACCAGCTTGTACACGCTGTTCAGCGCCTTGGGGGTGACGGCCTTGTCGGTGTCGGTGCGCTCGTAGCTGTCCACCAGATAGGTAATGCCCTTGCTGCCGGTGCTGGCGCTGGGCAGGCTCATCGCGCCCAGCGTGTCGGTATCGGTGAAGCCCAGATACTGACCCTTGCTGCCGGACACCTCCACCCCGTCGCCCTTGGGGCCTTGGGGGCCGGTGTCACCCTTGTCGCCCTTCTCGCCCTTCAGCGCCGCCAGCTGTGCCGCCGTGAAGTCCGCGTAGGTGAAGGCGTCGCCCTTTTCGCCGGGGTCACCCTTGGGGCCTTGCGGGCCGGTGTCGCCCTTCGCGCCGGGAGCGCCGTCGGCTCCGGCAGGGCCGGTGTCGCCTTTCGGGCCTTTCAGTGCGCCTACGTTGATCCATGCGGCCTTGTCCACGTCCCACTGGTACACGGCGTTGCTGTCCGCCGTGCCCACGAACCACGCCTGTCCGGCGCTGCCGGTGGGATGGGCGGTCTGCAAGGCCGCCAGCGTGGCGTACAGTCCCAGCACGGTGTAGCTGTCACCGGAGGGGCCTTTCGCGCCGGTGTCCCCTTTGTCGCCCTTTTCCCCCTTTTCGCCCCGGTCGCCCTTCAGCGCCGCCAGCTGCGCCGCCGTGAAGTCCGCATAGGCGAAGGCATCGCCCTTCTCACCCTTGTCACCCTTCGCGCCCGGTGCGCCTGCCGGGCCTGCCGCGCCGTCAAACAGGCCGGAGGCCTTGGCCTCCGCCAGGGCACGCTCCAGCATGGGGGTGAAAAACGGCGTGTCGGGATCGGCGGCAGGGTCGCCGGTGGGGTCTGCGCCCGGCTGGATCACGCCGCAGTCGGCGTACACCGTGGGGATCACCACCGTGCCGTCGCCGTCCGCGCCGTACACGCCCGCCAGCAGATGCTCGCCGGGCGTCCGCAGGCATTCCCAGGGGATGGCGCAGGTGCCGTTCTCCCAGGCGGTCACGTCCCGGCGGACATTCCCCGCCCGGAACACGGCGATCTTCTCCAGCGCCGCCCACGCCTCGCCGGAGAACGAAAACGTCACCGCCGCGCCCACCATGCCCGCCGTCAGCGTGACGGGCCGGGTCACCGCCGCGTCCGCACCGCTGACGGCAATGTGAATGTTGCTCATGAGATTTCCTCCTTTCATGACTAAAAGGGCGGAAGCGCCGCCCTTCTACCCCTGACAAAGGGGAACGGAGCCGTTGCCTGCGGACGGGCAACCGCTGCATCCTATGGCGGAAAATACTTGCCGCCGGCGGCGGTATATGGTATACTGAGTTTGTCGAAAAATCCTTTGCTGTATTCCGGGTGAGCAAAGCCGTGGGCATTCGCATTTGGCCCCCTTGTGTAAAGGGGGCTGTCAGCCGCAAGGCTGACTGGGGGATTGTCCGTTATTCGACAACCCCTCCGTCAAAAATCAAAGATTTTTGCCACCTCCCCTTACACAGAGGGAGGCAATCAAATGACCGCCGATAAACACCTGCAGAGCGGGGCCCATGTGCCCGCCGCTATCCCCACACTATGACATAAGGAGGCTCCCCATGGATCTGACGGAAAAGACGCTTTCTTCGGAAAAAATATACGACGGCGCCATCATCCACGTGCGGCGGGACAGGGTGCTGCTGCCCAACGGCCACACCTCCACCCGTGAGATCGTGGAGCATCCCGGCGGCGTGGGCATTCTGGCGCTGGAGGCCGACGGCACGGTGCTGCTGGTGCGGCAATACCGCTATGCCTTCGGCCGCACGCTGCTGGAGATCCCCGCGGGAAAGCGGGAGCCGGGCGAGGAGCCCTTCGTCACCGCCCGCCGCGAGCTGCGGGAGGAGACCGGCGCTATCGCCGAATCCTGGACGCCGCTGGGCAGCCTGATCGCCTCGCCGGGCTGCTATGACGAGGTGCTGTACCTCTATCTGGCGCAGGATCTGCACTACGGAGCCACCGACCCGGACGAGGATGAATTTCTGGCGGTGGAGCGGATGCCGCTGGATCAGCTGGCCCGCCTGTGTCTGGAGGGCGAGGTGACGGATGCCAAAACGGTGTGCGCCGTGCTGAAGGCCAAGCTGCTGGGTCTGTGACGAAAAATTCTTGCCTTTTGCCGCCGTTTGCGGTAGGATAGAGAGAAGAAACAAGGGGAGGAACAACATATGAGAAAAATGGATGGCAAGACCCTGATGGAGCTGATCCTGCTGGTGATCGCCGTGATCTTCTGGGGTCTGCGCAAGTTCGGCGTGCTGACAGCGCCCTGGGCGCTGATGGTGGCGGCCCTTTCGCTGGCGGTCTCCATGGGTCTGCTGGGTATGGGCTACATCACCCAGAAGCAGAAGTCCCGCAAGATCGCGGGCGTGCTGCTGCTGGCCTTCGCGCTGTTACAGATCATTCTGGGCCTGACGGCCATGCGGGGTTGATATGACGCAAAAAACGGAGTTGGCTTAGTAGCCAACTCCGTTTTTTCTTACCAGTACTCCCGCAGTGCCTCCTCCAGCTTCCCCAGCGCCTTTTTTTCGATTCTGGAAACATAGCTCCTGCTGATCTTGTACGCCGCCGCCACCTGCCGCTGGGTCTGGGGCACGCGGCCCTCCAGCCCGTAGCGGCGGCGGATCACGTCGGCCTCCCGCTCCGTCAGGCGCTCCGCCACCAGCCGCCGCACCAGCGCCCGGTCGTCCTTGTCCTGCAAGTCCTCCAGCATGGTGTCGCTCTTTCCCACCACGTCGCCGATGGACAACTCCGCGCCGTCGCCGTCTGTCTCGATGGCCTCGTTGAGAGACACTTCTCCCTGCAGCTTCTTCGTTCGCCGGAAGTACATAAGGATTTCATTTTCAATACATCTGCTCGCATAAGTTGCCAGCCGGATGCCTTTGTCGGCCTTGAAGGTGTTCACCGCCTTGATGAGCCCGATGGTGCCGATGGAGATCAAGTCCTCCTGCTCCTCCGCCTGGGTGTAGTATTTTTTGATAATATGCGCCACAAGGCGCAGGTTGCGCTCTACCAGCACGTTGCGGGCGTCCAGATCGCCCTTGGCGCACAGCTCCAGATACTGCCGCTCCTCCTCCGCTGTCAGCGGCCGGGGAAACGAACCGCTGCCGCCTGCCAGATGCAGCGACCAGAACATGCTCTGGCACAACAGCAGCAGCGCCGCGTTCAACATAACCACCCCTCCTCTCCCTGTCAGGCTATGCGGCCACGGGAAGTCCCTATACCAAAAGCGGAGACGCGCTGCGTCTCCGCTTTTGGTATAAGGGGGAAGTATCATGTTGTATGACAACGCCGCGGAGCCGCCCCACAGGTGTGGAGAAGGGTCGTGGAGCACTCCGAACGTTATGAATGAGGTGCGGCGAACGGGGTCGGGGCGTTAAGAAAACATGCCGGTGTCGACACGTTAAGAAAATATGCCAGTGGCATATTTTTAGTGTCGATCTCAGCGGCTATGCCGCTGTAGTATCCTTCTTGGGTTATGCCGCACATATTGAGGTGCGGTGGGCGGGGTCGGCAAACCCCGCCCACCTGTCTATGGAAAGCTGCGGCTCTGCGCCGCGTTCGGCTGCGGGAAGAAAAAAGGCGCACAGCCATACCCAGCCGCGCGCAAAAGAGAAGCGCACGGCCAAAGCAGGTCGTGCGCAGATAACACTTCGTGCTTCGGCTTCGGGAATGGCGAAAGCCCAGGAGCAGCGCATTGCGTACCTGACTTATCCCGTCCGGGCGGGCATCACAGTGACCTTCTCGCGGGGACTCTCACCCCATTCCGCCGCCAGTCCCGCAAGACCGGCGCGCCGTCCTGTTATTCAGTTCTCTTCTATTGTACGACATGTCGCGGCAAATTGCAAGAGGGAATTTGCCCTGCGGCGGTTTTTTTCATGTGCCGTGGGGCAGAGGCTCTCCCCTGCCCCACGGTCAGCGCTTACTTCACCACCAGATGGTTGGCGGCGGAGCCGAAGATGTCCTGCCACGCGGCGTCCACCTTGGCGGCCTCGTCCTGCGCCAGCTTCGCCTCGTCGGCGGTGCTGTCGTCAGGCCCCTGCCCCAGGATCAGCAGCGCCACATAGTCGCCGCTGACGAACAGACGGGCCTGCTCCACCTGCGCCACGTTCATGCTGTACATGCGGCAGTAGTCCAGCACCTGCTGATAGCCGGTTTGCAGCAGCGCGGCGGCGTCCTGGGCGTAGCCGTCCTTCACCTTCAGCACAACGGCGGTGCTGGGATCAAGGGCGCTGTTCTCGCTGCTCTCGGCGGCCCAGCTGTCGATCTTGCTCATGTCCAGCTCATAATAGCCGGTCATGCGGCTCTCGTCCTCGGCCAGATCGCAGCCGTAGCTGTCGCCCAGCTTTTCCTTCAGGGCGTCCAGCACCTCCTGCGCCGTCATGTCCACCGCAGCGGGCTGATCCTTGCCGCCGCTGCCGTTGTTGTCGCTGTTACCGCCGTTGTCGGTCTTGCCGCCGCAGGCGGCCAGAGACAGCACCATCATCAGCGCCAGCAGCAGCGCCGTTACCTTTTTCATCGTTTTCATGGGAAAAACCCATTCTTTCTTGCTGATTACGTCCCTTTAGACGCAGCGCAGAAAGGAAAGTTTCCCGCTTTTTCCAAAAATTTTTTTACGCCGTGTGGCGGTGGGTCAGGTGGTGATGCTTGGACACCACGCCCTCCCTGCGGTACAGGCGGCGCATCATGATGACCAGACACACCAGATGGGTCAGGAACGTCAGCGCCCACGAGATGGGGTACGACCAGTAGATGGTCTCCGGTGTGTGGAACCGGGGCACCTGGAAAATGGTGGCGATCCACACCACCCGGAAGGCGCAGGCGCCCAGCAGCGTGACGATCATGGGAGTGATGGAATAGCCGATGCCCCGGATGGAGCCTACAATCACGTCCATCAGGCCGCACAGAATGTACAGGGGGAACATGATGGCGATGCGCGCCATACCGGCGGCCACCACCGTGTCGCTGTTGGAGTAGATATGCAGCAGCTGCGGCCCGAAGAGCCAGCACAGCATGCCGCCAATGACCGCCACCGCCGCCGAGCAGGCGGCGGAGCACAGGGCGATGGGCTTCAGCCGTTCCAGCTTGCCCGCGCCGTAGTTCTGGCTGGTGAAGGCCATGTTGGCCTGACAGAAGGCGTTGCAGGCCACGTAGATAAAGCCCTCGATATTGCTGGCGGCGGTGTTGCCGGAGATCACCGTTTCGCCGAAGCCGTTGATGGACGCCTGAATGATGACGTTGGACAGAGAGAAGGCCACGCCCTGAATGCCGGAGGGAATGCCGATCTCCAGAATCTGTCCCAGCCGGGGCAGAGTGATGCGCAGCTCACGCAGCTCAAGGCGGATATCGCCCTCCTCGTGCATCAGGCAGCGCACCACCAGAAGGGCCGACAGGCACTGGCTGATGACGGTAGCGATAGCCACGCCCGCCACATCCAGCTGGAACACGATCACCAGCAGCAGGTTCAGCGTCACGTTGACAATGCCGGCGGCGATCAGGTAGTACAGGGGACGCCTTGTGTCGCCCACTGAGCGCAGCAGCGCCGCGCCGAAGTTATACAGCATGGCGGCGGGCATGCCCAGAAAGTAGATGCGCAGATACAGCGCCGCCAGCGGCAAGATCGAGTCCGGCACCTGCATCAGGTGCAGCAATGGCCGGGCGGTGATAACGCCCACCACCGCCAGCAGAATGCCGCTGAGGAGGGCCAGCAGCATGGAGGTGTGCACCGTCTGGCGCAGGCCCTCCCGGTTTCCCGCGCCGGTGTAGCGGGCGGCCAGAATGTTGGCGCCCACCGACAATCCCACGAACAGGTTCACCATCAGGTTGATGAGGGCGGCGTTGGAGCCCACGGCGGCCAGCGAGTTATCCCCGGCGAATTTGCCCACCACCACGATGTCCGCCGCATTGAACAGCAGCTGCAAAACGCTGGAGCACATCAGCGGCAGGGCGAAGGTCAGTATTTTCGGCAGCAGCTTGCCGCTGCACATGTCGATCTCATAGCGGCCGGTACGAGCCATGGGGGTGATCCTCCTTTTGTTTATCGTGTGGGGCAGCGGCGGGGTACAGACCCTTGGCTCTCCCTTTGGGAGAGCTGTCACCGTAGGTGACTGAGAGGGAATCCAAGATAGTGCGGTGTAAGTCCAGATAGATGCTACAGCGGGGAGAGAGCCGTGCGCTGCCAGTGGCAGATGAAGCACGGCGAACGAGTGGCAGCGGTCAAAATTTCGGCGGCTTAAATGCCGCTGCGAAATTTTGGGCACCGCAACAGGATATAGCCGCTGAGATCGACACTAAAAATATGCCACTGGCATATTTTCTTAACGTGTCGACACCGGCATGTTTTCTTAACGTGTCGACCCTCTCCGTCCTCGCTGCGCTCGGCCACCTCTCCCAAAGGGAGAGGCAAGGGTACGGTGTTGCTCCGTAGGGCGGGGTGCCCTCACCCCGCCGCACAAAAAAGGTGCGGCAGAACTCTGTGGGGCGCGAAACACCCCCAATCAGTCCAACTATCATATCATCTTTTAACAAAAAAGCAACACCTTTTTGTATTTCTTGACAAAATATCCCAGTATCTCTATAATAATGTCACTACTGCTGACGCGTGAGGTGCCCCTTATGAACTGGACGCTGCTGTGCCAACTGATCGTGCTGTACTTTGTGTTCTCCGTGCTGGGCTGGATGATGGAGGTCACGCTGAAATATATCCAGTACCACCGGTTCATCAACCGTGGCTTCCTCATCGGCCCCTACTGCCCCATTTACGGCAGCGGCGTGGTGCTGGTGACGGTGCTGGTGGGCGGCCTGGTGGGCATCCGCGGCGGCACGCCGGGCGAAATTTTTCTGGCGGGCTTTTTCATCTGCGGCGGACTGGAGTACTTCATCAGCTGGTACATGGAGAAGGCGTTCCATGCCCGCTGGTGGGACTACAGCCAGAAGCCCATGAACCTGAACGGCCGGGTGTGGATCGGCAATCTGATGCTGTTCGGTCTGGCCAGTGTGGTGATCGTGGTGTGGATCGACCCGTTGTACTTCCGGCTGATCGAAAAGCTGCCGCTGTTCTGGCTGCACTTTGCCGCCATCGCCATCGTGACGCTGCTGGTGTCGGACTGCGTGGTGTCCCACGTGATGATGGACATTGTCCGCAGAGAGATCGACGCTCAGGAGGGCGACAGCACCGAGGAGATCAGCCGCCGCGTCCACGAGCTGCTGCGTGACCGGAACCTGTTCCTGCGCCGTATCCATCAGGCGTATCCCGAATTGCAGGCCCATCCCCGCGCCATGATGGAGCGGCTGAAGCAGGCCCGCCGGGACTTCAAGGACGCCCAGCGCCGCACGAAGGAGCTGCTGAACGAGCAGGCCCGCCGCCGCAAGAACGGCGAGGCCATGGAGGAGCTTGCCGCCCGTCTGGAGGCCGCTTCCGCCGCCATGAAGGAGCGCCGCGCCAAGCTGCGTGAGCTGGAGCGCAAGCTCCGCCGGGAAGACGACTGAGGGACGCTTTCCCGTTTGATTGATAAAAAGAACCGCCTTTTTTCAAAAGGCGGTTCTTTTGTTGCGGCGGCGGGGTAAACGGAGGGGTACGGCATTGCTCCGTAGGGCGGGACCGCCCTCAGGCCGCCGCCGTTATACGGATGGGTACGGTGGTCGGTTGTAGGGGCGGAGGTTCGCTGCGCCGCACCGCCCCAACCGCCAAAAAGAACCGGCCTTTGGCCGGTTCTTTTCCTTAAAACAAACTCACCTGACTGGTCTCCGCCATGCCGGCGAAGGCGCCCAGCGCCTTCAGCTGCTCGATGTGGGTCTTACTGAGCTTGTTGCAGGTCATGGCGAACTCCTCGATGGAGATGAACTCCTTGCCCTTGCGCTGCTCCACGGTGGCCAGCGCCGCCGCCTCGCCCAGACCGTGCACCGACACAAAGGGCGGCAGCAGCGCGTCATCCCCGATGATGCGGAAGTGGGTGGCGTCGGACTCGTAGATATTGATGGTGTCAAAGTGGAAGCCCCGGAGATAGAACTCGTAGCACACCTCCAGCGTCACCATCAGATCCTGCTCCACGTTGGTGGCGTCCTTGTTGTTCTCGATCTCCCTGATCTTCCGCTTCACGGCGTCCAGACCGGCGCAGCAGTACTCCGCGTCAAAGGCCTTGGCACGGATGGAGAAGAACGTGGCGTAGAAGGCCAGCGGCTTGTGCACCTTGAACCACGCGATGCGGAAGGCCATCATCACATAGGCCACGGCGTGAGCCTTGGGGAACAGATAGCCGATCTTGGCAAGAGACTCAATGTACCAGTCGGGCACCTTGTGCTCCCGCATAGCCTCCTCCCAGCCCTCGGAGAAGCCGCCCTTCTTCACCTTGCCCTTACGGACAGCCTCCATGATCTTGAAGCTCATCTTGGGGTCAAGCCCCATGGAGATCAGGTACAGCATGATATCGTCGCGGCAGCCCACCGTTTCCAGAACCGTGGCCGTACCGCTGACGATCAGGTCTCGGGCGTTGCCCAGCCACACGTCGGTGCCGTGGGAGAAGCCCGACAGACGCACCAGCGTATTAAAGTTGTCCGGCTGGGTGTCCACCAGCATCTGGCGGGTGAACCGGGTGTTGAACTCCGGGATAGCCACGGCGCCGGTGGGGCCCAGTATCTCGTCATTCTCGTACCCCAGCACCTTGGAGGAGGTGAAAATGGACATGGTGTCCGGGTCGTCCAGCGGAATTTGCCGGGCGTTGACGCCGGTGAGATCCTCCATGTACTTGATCATGGTGGGGTCATCGTGACCCAGCATGTCCAGCTTCAGCAGGTTGTCCTCCATGCAGTGGTATTCAAAATGGGTGGTAACGGTGTCGCTGTTGGCGTCGTCGGCGGGGTGCTGCACGGCGGTGAAGTCCTCCACGTCCATGTCGTCGGGCACCACCACCAGACCGCCGGGGTGCTGGCCGGTGGTGCGGCGCACACCCACACAGCCCTGTGTCAGACGGTTCATCTCGGCATTGGAGGCGGTCTCGCCCTTCTCCTCCAGATACTTCTTCACCATGCCGAAGGCGGTCTTTTCCGCCAGCGTACCGATGGTGCCCGCCCGGAACACCTGGGTCTTGCCGAACATTTCGATGGCGTGGCGGTGGGCGCGGGACTGATACTCGCCGGAGAAGTTCAGGTCGATATCCGGCACCTTGCCGCCGCCGTAGCCCAGAAACGTCTCAAAGGGGATGTCAAAGCCGTCCTTTTTCAGCCGCGTGCCGCATTGGGGGCAGTCCTTGTCGGGCATGTCCGCGCCGCAGCCGTACTGGGGATCGGTCTGGAACTCCACGTACTGGCAGTTGGGGCAGTAGTAGTGGGGCGGCAGAGAGTTCACCTCGGTGATGCCGGACATATAGGCCACCAGCGACGAGCCTACGGAGCCTCGTGAGCCCACCAGATAGCCGTTTTCCAGACTCCGTTGCACCAGCTTCTGGGCGGACATGTACACCACGTCGTACTTGCCCAGAATGCTGGCCAGCTCCACGTTCAGCCGGTCCACGATCAGCTGGGGCGGATTCTCGCCGTACATGGCGTGGCACTTGGCCCACACCATGTCGTTCAACTCCTGCTCGGAGTTCTCCAGCCGGGGCGGGAACAGCTGTCCCGGCGGCAGCAGCTCGATCTCCTCCACCAGATCGGCGATCTTCCGGGGGTTGACGATGACCACCTCACGGGCCTTTTCCGCCCCCAGATAGGAGAATTCCTTCAGCATCTCGTCGGTGGTCTTGAAGTAGATGGGCAGCGGCGCGTCAGCGTCGGAGAATTTCTTGCTGGCCAGCAGGATGTGGCGGTACACCTCGTCCTCCGGCTCCTGAAAATGCACGTCGCCGGTGGCGCAGACGGGCTTGCCCAGCTCCTCGCCCAGCTTCACGATGGTGCGGTTGAAATCCTGCAGCTCCTTCACCGACTGCACGTCGCCGTTGCGCAGCATGAACATGTTGTTGCACACCGGCTGGATCTCCAGATAGTCGTAAAAGCTGGCGATGCGCTTCAGCTCCGCCCACTCCCGGTGATCCGCCACCGCCCGGAACAGCTCGCCCGCCTCGCAGGCCGAGCCGATGATAAGCCCCTCCCGGTGAGCCGCCAGCTCCGTCTTGGGGATGGTGGGCACCCGGTGGAAGTATTGCAGGTTGGAGGCGGTGATGAGCTGGTACAGGTGCTTCAGCCCCAGCTTGTTCTTCGCCAGAATGATGATGTGCTTGGGGAAGCGGTTGGACTTGGCGCTTCTGGGCCGCAGCTTCGCCATTTCGTTGTTGATCTGCTGGATGCGGTGGATGTGCAGCTCGTCCCGCATCTTCTGGAAGAACGGCACCAGCATATAGGCCACCATTCCCGCGTCGTCGCTGGCGCGGTGGTGGTTGAAGGCGGGCAGGTCGAGATAGTCCGCCACGATGTCCAGCTTGTACTTGTGCAGCTCCGGTAGCAGGTTCTGGGCCAAAATCAGCGAGTCCACATAGGTGGGGTCAAAGGGCAGGCCCACCTTTTCGCAGCCCGCCCGGATGAAGCTGATATCGAAGGGCGCGTTGTGCGCCGCCAGCGGACGGCCGTTGACGAATTTCAGGAAAGCCGTCAGCGCCTCCTTCAGGGACGGCGCGTCCGCCAGCATGGCGTCGGTGATGCCCGTCAGGCCGATGATCTCCGGCGTCAGGCGGCGCTGGGGGTTCACGAAGGTCTGGAACGTGTCGGTGATCTGGCCGTTTTTCAGCACCACCGCGCCGATCTCGGTGATGGCCTCGGTGGTGACCTTCAATCCGGTAGTCTCGATATCGAAGCAGACGATCTCGTCGTCAAAGGGCTGATCCTGCCCGCCGTGAACAGCCACGCGGTCGTCCAGATTGTTAACGAAGTACCCCTCGATGCCGTAGAGAATTTTGATCTTCCCCTTGGCAGTGTGCCACGCATCGGGGAAGGCCTGCGCCACGCCGTGGTCGGTGATGGCGATGGCGGGGTGGCCCCATTCGATGGCCTGCTTGATGACCGACTCGGTGTCGGTCAGGGCGTCCATGTTGGACATGCGGGTGTGGAGATGCAGCTCCACCCGCTTTTCCGGGTTGGTGTCCTTGCGGCCCTGGTGGCCCACCTTGGTAATGTTCAGGGGCCGCAGCTGGATATCCTTGCCGTCGCGACTCAGCTCCACGATGCCCTGCACCCGCAGCCACATGCCGGCCTTCACCGCGCCGTCCAGCGGCTTGGCCTCGGCCTCTTCCATGTATTTGCGGACGGTGACGCTGCCCTTGTAGTCGGTCATATCGAAGGTCAGGCACCACAGGCCACGACGCCGCGTCTCGTACAGCTCGGCGGTAAAGACCTTGCCCTCCAGCACGATGGCGCCCATCTTGGGGTTCAGCTCCACCATGGGGATGGGCTTGCCCTTGATGGGCTTGCCCATCAGGATATCCTTCGTTTTCTTGCCGGGCTGGACGGTGCGCACCATCATCCGCAGCTGCCGCAGGCGGTATTCCTCCATCAGCAGCTGCCGCACGGCCTCCACCGCCGCGTCCGGCAGCGCTTCGCCGGTCTCGACCTCCAGCTCCATGGTGCGCTCGGCCCGGTTCAGCACGCCGCCTGTCACCGCCGCGTCATGCAGCATCAGCCGCAGCTCACGGGGCGGCACAAACCGGTCAAAAAAATCAAAAAACGGTATTCTGTCCGTCATAGTGTCATCCTTTTCTCTGTGTGGTAGGTGATGGGGTTGGGGTGGTATTCACACGTCGCGGCGGGGTGAGGGCACCCCGCCCCTACGCACATTCTACCGCCGGCTCTTTTACAACCTTTCAATCTCCGCCATCAGGGCGTCCACCAGCTTGTCCTGGGGCACCTTGTACAAAATCTCGCCCTTGCGGAACAGCAGGCCCTCGCCGTCGCCGCCGGCGATGCCCACATCGGCGCTTCGCGCCTCGCCGGGGCCGTTGACGGCGCAGCCCATCACCGCCACGGTGATGGGTTTGGTGCAGCCCTGAAGCCGCCGCTCCACCTCCCGGGCAATGGGGATCATGTCATACTTCGTCCTGCCGCAGGTGGGGCAGGAGATCAGGTCAGGCCCGGACTTCCGGATGCCCGCCGCCTGCAAGATCTTTTTGGCGGCGATGACCTCCTCCACCGGGTCGGCGGTGAGGCTGACACGGATGGTGTCGCCCACCCCCTGACACAGCAGCCCGCCGATGCCGATGGCGGATTTCAGCACGCCCATTTCCGGCGTGCCCGCCTCGGTAACGCCAAGGTGCAGGGGATAGTCCGTCTCGCGGGACAGCAGGCTGTACGCCGCCATGTTGGTGGGCACGTGGGAGCACTTCACCGACAGGCAGATATCGTCAAAGCCGCAGTCGTTCAGCAACTGCACGTGCCCCATGGCGCTGTCCACCAGCGCCTGCGCCGTCACGCCGCCGTACTTCGCCAGCAGCGGCTTTTCCAGTGAGCCGCCGTTGACGCCGATGCGGATGGGGATGCGGTGCTCCCGGCAGGTCTCCGCCACCGCCCGCACCCGCTCATGGGAGCCGATGTTGCCGGGGTTGATGCGGATTTTGTCCACGCCCTCGGCGGCGCACCGCAGCGCCAGCCGGTAGTCAAAGTGGATATCCGCCACCAGCGGGATATGGATGGCCTTTTTGATGGCACCGATGGCGGCGGCAGCTTCCATGGTGGGCACAGCCACCCGGATGATCTGGCACCCCGCCTGCTCCAGACGGAGAATCTGCGCCACGGTGGCGGCCACATCCTCGGTGGCGGTGCTGCACATGGACTGGATGGCCACGGGCGCGCCGCCGCCGATGACCACGCCGCCGATGTTCATTTGTCTGCTCACAGTCAGCCCTTCCTTCAGCTAAACAGCTTCCACACGTCGCTGAACGTCACCAGCGCCATCAGCGCCAGCAGCAGCACCAGCCCCGCAAAGTGGATATAGTTCTCGTATTTCAGGGGAATTTGCTTCTTGATGACCGCCATGGAGACGGCGTTCACCACAAGAAAGAAAATCTTGCCGCCGTCCAGCGCCGGAAGCGGCAGCAGGTTCATCACCGCCAGATTCACGGCGATCAGCGCCGCCAGATAGGCAATATCGGCGATGGCGTCGCCCACGGTGGCGGCGGATTCTCCCACGGTGGTCATGGTGGACACGATGCCCACCGGGCCGCTGAGGTCACGGACGCCCGCCTGCCCCGTCACCAGCATTTTCAGGCTCAGCCGCACCAGCCGCACAAAGTCCATGGCCCCGTTCCAGCTGTTGGCCAGCCGGTCGCCCCATGTGGCCTCCTTCACGCCGAAGAACATGCCGTAGCCGGTGTAGGGCTTGCCGTTCTGGTCGGTGTACTGCCGCTTTTCCATGGAGAAATCCTTCAGCGTCACCTTTTCGCCGTCACGCCGCACCACAAGGTCGAAGGTACCGTCCTTGTTCAGCCCCAGCAGCAGCCCCACGTCGGAGTACATATACACCCGCTCGCCGTCGATGGACAGCAGCTTGTCGCCCACCTGCAAGCCGTTCTCGCCCTGTAACGGGCAGCCGTCGGCAAAGGCGGTGATGGTGGGGTCGTAGAAGGCTTTCGCGCCGCTGTACAGGATCACCAGAATCAGCAGTCCCGTGACGAAGTTCATGAAGGCCCCGGCGGCGAAGATCACCAACTTGGCCCAGAAGCCCTGCCGGTACAGGGCGTGGGGATCGTCGGAGTCCTCGTCCTCCCCCTCCATGGCACAGAAGCCGCCGCAGGGGATGGCCCGCAGGGCGTACAGCGTCTCGCCCTTCTGCTTTTTCCACAACGCGGGCCCCATGCCGATGGAGAATTCGTTGACGGTCACGCCGCAGGCCTTGGCCGCCAGAAAGTGGCCCAGCTCATGGACGGCAATGAGAATGCCGAAAATGAGGATGGCCACCAGAATATACACAATGGTCGTCATAGCTTACCGTTCCTTTATCGTGACAGTACCGCCCGCGCCGTTTCCCGGGCAAGACGGTCTGCTTCCAGTATATCCGCAAGGCTTGGCCGGTATTTCACCGTTGCCCGATCCAATGCCGTTTCCACCGTCCGGTGGATGCCGTTGAAGCCGGTCTCGCCCCGCAGAAAGGCCCAGACCGCCTCCTCGTTGGCGGCGTTCAGGGTGGCGCAGGCGGTGCCGCCCTCTTTGGCGCACTGCCGAGCCAGCGCGAAGCAGCGGAAGGCCGTTTCGTCGATGGCGTCAAAGGTCAGCGTCCCGCACTTCAGCAGATCGAGGGGTTCCTCCGGCGAGGCCGCCCGCTCCGGCCACGTCATGGCGTAGCGGATGGGCAACTTCATGTCCGGCGTGCCCAGCTGAGCCAGCAGCGCCCCGTCCCGGAACTCCACCAGCGAGTGGATAACGCTCTGCCGGTGGATCACCGCGTCCACCTGCTCCAGCGGCAGGCCGTACAGCCGCATGGCCTCGATGACCTCCAGCCCCTTGTTCATCAGGGTGGCGGAGTCGATGGTGATTTTGGCGCCCATGCTCCAGTTGGGGTGCTTCAGGGCGTCCGCCGGCGTCATGTGTTCCAGCTCCTCGTAGTGCTTGCCGAAGAACGGCCCGCCGGAGCAGGTCAGGATCAGGCGTTTGATCTCCCGGCGGTCGGCGCAGCCCTGCAAGCACTGGAAGATGGCGGAATGCTCGCTGTCCACCGGCACGATGTCCGCGCCGCACTCCCGCGCCGCCGCCATCACCAGTTCACCGGCGCACACCAGCGTCTCCTTGTTGGCAAGGGCGATGCGCCGTCCCAGACGGATGGCCGCCAGCGTGGGTTCCAGTCCCACGCTGCCCACCACGGCGGTGACCACGGTGTCGGCTTCCTCCGCCTGTGCCGCCGCCAGCAGGCCCTCCGGCCCCGCCAGCACCTCGATATCCGTGTCCCGCAGACGCTGCCGCAGCTCTGCCGCCGCGTCCTTGTCATAAAGCACCGCAAGGCGCGGGGAGAATTCCCGCGCCTGCGCTTCCAGTAGCTCCACGCTGCTGCCGGCGGCCAACGCGGCCACCCGCAGCTTCAATTCCCGGGCCACCTGCAGCGTCTGCCGCCCGATAGACCCGGTGCTGCCCAGCAGGGCAATGGTTTTCGTCATGATAGCTTTCCTCAATACAGGGTGATGCTCTTGATCAGCAGCCACACCACCGGCGACGCGAAGATCACGCTGTCAAACCGATCCAGCACGCCGCCGTGACCCGGCAGCAGACGGCCATAGTCCTTGACGCCGCACTCCCGCTTGATGGCGGAGAAGCTCAGGTCGCCCAACTGGCCCAGCACAGCGCCCACCAGTCCCAGCAGCACGCACCACGCGATGTTCAGCTGCACCTCCGTCACCAGAAAGAACACGATGCGGAAGATGACAATGCCCAGCATGCCGCCGGCCAGACCGCCGATGGAGCCCTCCACGGTTTTCTTGGGGCTGACGGCCGGAGCCAGCTTGTGCCTGCCCAGCGCCATCCCGGCGAACAGCGCCGCCGAGTCGGAGGAAAAGGCCGCCACCAGCGGGATCATCACCAGACCGCCGCCGTGCTCCATCAGCCGCAGCTGCATCAGGCACTGGAAGGCCAGCGGGATGGCGATACCCGCCATCAGGATGGTGCACACATCCCGGAAGGCCAGTGCACGGGGCGTGCCGTACTCCACCACCACGCTGACGAACAGCAGCACCAGCCATGCCGCCAGCAGCCATTCCATCAGCGCCGCCGCGCCGTCCTGACCGATCCCGGCCAGGTACGTGCGCAGCACCACCGTCACGCCCATGATGGCGCTCAGGCCCCACCAGCGGCGGCAAAGCTCCTTGCGGCAGGCCGCCGCCAGCAGCTCGTGAGCGCCCACGGTGCACAGCGCGCACAGCAGCAGCGCCGTGGCCCAGTCCGGCGCGATGATCAAAACAAACAGCAGCAGCGGGATACCCACCACCGCCACGAGAATTCTCTGTAACATAGTTGCTCCTTGTTGTGTATGTAATGCAAGAAAGGGTGCGATAAACGTTCCGTAGGGGCCGATGCCCACATCGGCCCGCCGGGATACGCAGCGGTTACGGCAAACGTTCGTAGGGCGGCATGACCACAGGCCGCCGCGGATAAACGCAGCGTCTGCCGAACGCCGCACCGCCCCCCAAAGGCCCCCTCTGTGAGGGGGCTGGCGAGTGCAAGCGAGACTGAGGGAGAGATAAAAAGATAGTGCGGTGTAATACCAGATGGATGCTGCGGCGGCATAGCCGCCGCGATCGGGACTAAAAACATGCCACCGGCATGTTTTCTTTACGTCCCGACCCCACCGAAACGGCGGTCACGGTGCTGGAAATCAATGATCGCCAGATCCAGATCCTTGCGCTTGAAGTCCGGCCACAGGGTATCGCAGAAATAAAACTCGCTGTAGGCGCACTGCCACAGCAGGAAATTGCTCAGCCGCAGCTCGCCGCTGGGGCGGATGATCAGCTCCGGATCGGGAATGCCCGCCGACCACAGGTACTTGCTGAAATTCTCCTCCGTCCACTCCTCGCCAGCTTCGGCGCACAGACGGGCGGCCCGCAAAATCTCCGCCCGGCCGCCGTAATTCAGGCAGATGTTGGCCTGAAACCCCTGATAATGGGTGGAGATGGCGTTGGTCTCGTCGATCATCCGCTGTAATTGGGGGGACAGGCCCGCCACGTCGCCCAGCACCCGCAGCCGGATGTGGTCACGTTCCATGGTGTCGATGGCCTCCTGCAAATACTGCTCCAGCAGGCTCATCAGCACGTCCACCTCGTCCTTGGGACGCTTCCAGTTTTCCGTGGAAAAGGCGTAGATGGTCAGGTATTCGATGCCCAGCTCCTGACAGTAGGTGGCGATATCCCGGAACACCTCGGCGCCTACCTTATGGCCTGCAGTGCGCGGAAGCCCACGCTTCTTTGCCCAACGACCGTTGCCGTCCATAATGATAGCGATATGGCGGGGCAGGCGGCCCATGTCCACCTGTCCCGCCGTTTCATGCTTTTTCTGGAACAGGCCCATCAGACGGACATCAGTTCCTTTTCCTTGTTTTCCAGCAGCTTATCCAGTTCCTTGCAGCTGTCGTCGGTCATCTTCTGCAGGTCCTTTTCTGCCAGCTTCAGCTCGTCCTCGGTGATCTCAGAGGCCTTCTGCTGCTTCTTGAAATTCTCCATGGCATCGCGGCGGATGTTGCGCACGGCCACCTTGCCGCCCTCGGTATACTTGCGGATCTGCTTGACCAGCTCCTTACGGCGCTCCTCCGTCAGCTGGGGGAAAGCCAGGCGGATACTCTTGCCGTCGTTCTGGGGATTGATGCCCAGATCAGACTCCTGAATGGCCTTTTCAATGCCCTTCAGGGCGTTGGCGTCCCACGGGGTGATCAGCAGCGTGCGGGGATCGGGAGAGCCCACGGACGCGATCTGCTGGATGGGAGTGGGGGTGCCGTAGTAGTCCACATTGATGCGGTTCAGCACAGAGGCGTTGGCACGGCCGGCGCGGACGGCGGCAAAGTCGTTGGCCACGGACTCGATGCTCTTTTTCATTTTGTCCTCGTAGATCTTGTATTCATCCTTCAACATGTCTTTCAATCCTCCTTGACGATCGTTCCAATTTTTTCACCGCGCACGGCGCGGACAATGTTGTAGGGGTCCTTCAGGGCGAACACCAGCACGGGGATGTGGTTGTCCATGGACATGCTGGTGGCGGTGGAATCCATCACGGCCAGATGGCGCTTGAGCACCTCGTCATAGGTGATGGCGTCGAACTTCACCGCGTCGGCGTTCTTGGCGGGGTCGGAGTCGTACACGCCGTCGATGTTCTTGGCCAGCAGGATCACGTCGGCGCCGATCTCGGCGGCGCGAAGCACTGCGGCTGTGTCGGTGGAGAAGTAGGGGTTGCCGGTGCCGCAGCCGAAGATGACCACGCGGCCCTTTTCCAGATGCCGGATGGCTCTGGCCCGGATGTAGGGCTCGGCCACGGCGCGGATCTCCAGCGAGGTCATCACCCGCACATCCACGCCCTTCTGTTCCAGCACGTCGGCCATGGCCATGCAGTTCATGGCGGTGGCCAGCATGCCCATGTGGTCGGCGCGGGAGCGCTCGATGTAGCCCTCGCCGTTTTTCACGCCGCGCCAGAAGTTGCCGCCGCCAATGACCACGCCGATCTCAACGCCCATGGCGCTGCATTCCTTGATGACGTCGGCCACCCGGCCCATCACCTGAAAGTCCAGGCCAAAGTGCTTGTCTCCGGCCAGTGCCTCGCCGCTGATCTTCAGCAGCACCCGCTTATATTTCGGTTCGTCCATGCGTCACGCTCCTATTTTATTATTCAATCATACTCTGTTATTTTACCTTATTTCTCTCCGTTTGCATAGAGGGAAAATCAAAAAAATGCGGATTCTTTTCTTGCGGCGGTGTGAAAAAGCTGTTATACTGCCGGAGAGAAAGGATGTGCATGCCATGGAACTGCGCCATGTTTTGGGAAATACATGGGTGGCGGAGGCCAACACCGCTCTGCTGCCGGTTTGTAAGATCACGGAGAAGGATATCGTGCTGATCGACACCGGCTACGCCAAGCTGGATCGCTCCGGCCTGACGGCCATGATCGAGGACAACGGCTTTCACCTGCGGGGCGTGATCTGCTCCCACGCCCACTTCGACCACAGCGGCAACGTGCGGTACTTGCAGCAGCGCTGCGGCGCCAGAGCCGCCGCCCACATCATCGAGGCGGGCATCTCCGTGAATCCCGATGCCTACCGGGCCAACTACGTGGCTCTCACCTACGGCAAGAGCCGGGAGTACTTTCTGGAGGAGTGCTTCACGGCGGACGCCATCATCGGCCCGGAGGACGAATATCTGGACTTCTGCGGCGTGCGCTTCGGCATTCTGCCGCTGCCGGGTCACAGCGCGGGGCACATCGGCGTGGTGACGCCGGACAACGTGGCCTATGTGGGGGACTGCCTGCTGGATCAGCAGCAGATCGACAGCGCCAAGCTGCCCACCAGCATGTTCATTGCCCGCGACCTGCAAAGCAAGGCGTTCCTGCGGCAGACGGACTATCCCGCCTACATCATCGCCCACAAGGCGGTGGTGACGGACAAGACGGAGCTGGACGCCCTGGTGGACAGCAACAGTGAGTTCATCCACCGCAAGGCCGACGAGCTGCTGGAGGATCTGGCGGATGGCATGACCTTCTCCCAGTGGATCGCCGCCTTCTGCCAACGGGAGAGCATCCGGACGAAGAATGAGTTCAAGTTCTCCATTATCGAGCGGAACTTCGCCAATTTTGTGGACTGGCTCACCGACGAGGGCCGCGTCACCGTCCAGCGGGAGTACTGCGCCAAAACGTATTACCACGGGTAAGGGGAAGCCGCACACCCCTGTCATTCCGAGACAGTGACCGACGTCACTGTCGTGGGAATCCGTAACCCTTGCCTCCCCTTACACAGGGGAGGTGTCAATGCAAAGCGTTGACGGAGGGGTTGTCTATTACGGAGACAATCCCCCAGTCAGCTTCGCTGACAGCCCCCTTTACACAAGGGGGCCGAGTCCATTGGGTGCCGTCGATAGACCCCCGTAGGGCGGGCCCCGTGTGGCTCGCCGCCCGTACCTGACGCACCATCAACGGCGGGGCACATAGGCCCCGCCCTACAACAATTTTCTTCAACACGCAGCAAAGCCCTCCGCCGAAACGGCGGAGGGCCTTGCGCTATGAAAAAGGTCAGGAAAAAGCTTACTTCACCTGCAGGCGGTTCTCGCTGGACCAGCTGGTGACATCCAGATTCCGATACTGCTTGCGCAGGCGCTCCAGCTCCTGGCTGTCGCCGCCCAGCATGGTGATGCGGTTCACCGCCGCCAGATCAGCCGCGGACATGGGGTGGTCATTGCGGGCGCCGCAATCGGCGCAGATGTAGTTCTTGCCATCAACAGTAACAGCGGTGCTGCCGCAGGTAGCGCAGCGGATCGTCTTCGTAATCAGTGCCATAATTCATGTACCTCCTTGAAAATTCCATGTGTTGGTTCGTGTATGTTTCTGTGCTTTCGACGCGTCTCGTTTCACTGTCATTATCATAGCACATGCTTTCATATTTGTAAAACGCATAATTGTACTTGCAAGTATGAGAAAAAGTATGATATAATGGCGGCAGAAAGCGAGGCGGCGGCATGAGTATCTCCAAATACCAGATCTTTTTGAAAACCGTACAGTGCGGCAATTTTTCCAAGGCGGCGCAGGCGCTGAACTTCACCCAATCCGGCGTCAGCCACGCGGTGCAGGCGCTGGAGGACGAGCTGGGGGTGACGCTTCTCAGCCGCAACCGGGGCGGCGTGGTGCTGACGGCGGACGGCCGGGCGCTGCTGCCCCAGATTGAAAGGCTGTGCGCCGACCACCACGCGCTGATGCAGTCCGCCGCCAGCCTGAAGGGGCTGGACGCCGGTCTTGTGAAGGTGGCCACCTTTACCAGCGTGTCCGTCCACTGGCTGCCCTCCATCCTGCAAAGCTTCGGCCAGCGCTACCCCAACATCGAGTTTGAGGTGGTCACCGGCGACTTTTACGACCAGATCGAGGAGTGGATCCTGCGGGGCACGGTGGACTGCGGCTTTCTGCGGCTGCCGTCGGTGAAGCGGCTGCAAACCTACGCCCTGCACCGTGACGAATTACAGGTGATCGTGCCCTGCGGCCACCCGCTGGCGGACAGCGATCCCTTTCCGCTGGAAGCACTGGCATCGGAGCCGTTCATCCGGCTGGAGGAGGGCGAGGACTACGAGATCGTGGCGGCCTTTGACGCCATGGGGATCCGTCCCCACGTGAAATACACGGCGCGGGAGGATCGTACCATCCTGTCCATGGTGTCCAAGGGACTGGGCATCAGCCTGCTGCCGGAGCTGATGGTGCGCCACAGCCCCTACCCCGTCACCGCCTGCCGCCCGCCCATGACCTTCCACCGCAGCATCGGCATCGGCGTAAAGGACGAAAAAGCGTTGTCCTCCTCCACCCGCCGGTTCGTGGATTACGTGCGGCGCTGGGTGGCGGAGAACGGGGATCAGTGAGATTGTGGGGTAGAAAAAATCTGTCATTGCGAGCCAGTGACCGATGTCACTGGCTCGCAATGACAGCCATGGTGTTTTCGCCGCGCAAAAAAAGAGACCCTTTGGGGTCTCTTTTTGCGTATGTACCTTTTAGAAATGGCCGCTGGTGCTGGAACCGCCGCCGCCGGAGTGATCGCTGCTGCCGGAATCATGATCCTTCTCGATCTTGCGGCGCGTCTCAGTGGTGTGGGTATAGCGGTCAACCTGCTCCGTCAGGTTCAGCCCCTCCTCGGTCACATAGATATCGGCACGGGCGCTTCTGCGGACGGACTTCATCATGCCCTTCAGGCTCAGGCAGATCACCAGCGCCACGGCAATGCCGATGGCAAGGCCGGGCAGCAGAGAGCTGGCCAGTGACTTCTTCACAGGCGTCCCCTGCTCCGCCAGCGTCAGGTATTCGTCGCAGGCGAACAGGTAATCCTCGAAACCGCCCCGCCAGTCGTCCTCGCCGAAGTTATCCAGAAAGACATCCGTCATCTTGTGACGGCCATAGTCGCTGACGGCGTACTGGGCAATGCCGCCGTCCCGGACATACAGGTCATAGCTGCGGTCGTACATGCTCAGCATCAGCAGGATACCCTCGCGGTTTTCGCCGATGCCCAGACTGTTGCTGTCATAGAAGGACACCACCGCATAGTGGATATCGCTGTCGTACTCCTGATAATCCTCCATGGTGACGATGTACACGGCGCAGTTGTGCTCCCAGGAGATCTGGCTGGCCAGCGCCTCCAGATAGGCGTCGTCCTCCTCGGACAGAAGGCCCGCCATATCGTAGACAAAGGCGTCACCGGGCTGCTGCTCCGCCCAGGCGGGGACGGCCAGCGCCAGCGCCATCATCAGCGCCAGCAAAAGGGTCAAAAAATTCTTTTTCATCCTCTCGCCCCCCCTTACAGAATATGCAGGATCAGCGTCGCCAGTGCCGTCACCGGTACGGCGATGGCCGCGAACGTGGTCCAGAACTTGCCCATATCAGTAGGCAGGTCGCCCACCAGACGGCCGGTCTGGCCGTTCATGGCGAACAGGAAATCCTTGCCGTTCCACTTGGTGTGCAGCATCCAGACGGGCAGCAGGGCATAGTGCACCTTGCCCCGCTTCAGGCGGATATCCTGATTCAGGGGGACGCAGGTGTCGTACATGTTGGCCGTGCGGCGCAGCGCCGCCTCCAGAGACGCGGTGCAGCGGCTGTCGGCCCGCTCCTGACTGTCCGCCACGGACACGTCGTACTTATCCGCCAGAAAGCCCGGCAGATATGCGGTGGAGAAGGGCTTGAGATCCTTGTAATTATAGGGCTCGATGGAGTCCATGTGGTCGTCGGGCATTTTGCTGGAGGCGTCCACCGGCACCTTTTCAAAGGCGATATCGCCGCCGCGGCGCACGTCGTAATGCTCGGTGGTGGTGACCTCATAGTCGCCCTCGGTGTGGACGTGGGAGATCAGACCCTCGTACTCCACGTGACCCTCGGCCCGGCCGTCGAACATCCAGAAGGGGACGTACACGCCCTTGATCTCCTGGATGTGGTTGCCCTTGGTGAAGGCCTTGGGCAGGAAGGGCTTGCCCTTATAGTGCTTTTTCAGGGCGGCGATGGCGTCGTCCTTGCTGAGCTTGAAGGGAATGACGTAGTCCGGCTTCAGCGCGCCGCTGAACTGCCCCGGCACCACGGAGGGGTTGCCGCAGTAGGGGCAAGAGGTGGCGGCGGTGGACGCGTCGCAGATCAGCTCCGCGCCGCAGCTGGGGCAGTTGTAGGCCTTCATGCCGTTGGCGTCCGCGCCCCAGTCGCTGCTGAGGGACGAGGTGTCCCACCCCTGAGCCTCCATCTCCTCCAGCTTTTTGCGGTTCTGCTCCGTTTTTTCGTTTGCTTTTTCCGTGGCCTCTACGGCCTTGGCCTCCTTGTCGGCGTACAGGGCCTCGATCTCGGCCACGTCGTACTTGCCGCCGCAGAAGTCGCACTCCAGCTTGCCGGACGCGCCCACAAAGTGGAGCGGGCCGGTGCAGGCCGGGCATTTATAGTTGGTGATTTGGGATGCCATGATCCTCCTCCGATCTTCTTGTTTCCCGCAAATATTGTGTTACAGCGGCCGACCGCAATTCTGGCAGAATTTACCGCTGCCCTCTACCTTGGCGCCGCAGTTGGGGCAGAACGTCAGCTGGAACCCGGAATCCTGCGGCTGCTGAGGCTGGGTAGGCTGCTGGGGTTGAGCAGGCTGCTGGGGCTGCTGGTAGACAGGCTGTTGGGGCTGCTGATAGCCCACCCATTCCTGCGATGCCGCTGCAGGAGCACTGGTCACACCAGGCACGCCATGATAAGCCGCGCTGCCGAAGGCCAGCATGGGGACAAACACTTGAGGCAGGAAAACCAGTCCCACAGCGTATCCCTCGTCTTTACCAAATGCCTTGGCAAGCCTGATGTAGGTCAGGATCGCCAAAACGATATTATAAATAGGAATCAGCAGCATCAGGAAACGCCAGCCATTGCCCCACGTGATCTCATACAGGGTGTACTGATCGTAGAACGGTACAACGGCAGCCCAGCCGGGCTTGCCCGCTTTCTTGAACAATATCCACATGGCCACGATCATCAATGCCATCAACAGCAAAGCAATCACCCAAATGACAGCAAGGCCCGTCAAACCAACGAGAGCCGAAATAACATCGTAATCGCTGTAATCATAGTAGTCGTAGTAACTGCAATAGGAATACATCATGCGTCTCCTTTCATCTCTCTACCTTGTTCTATACTATCAAGGCCGGGGATTGCCGCAGTTGGCGCAGAACTTGCCCTTGTTGACGCTGCCGCAGGAGCAGGTCCACTCGCCGGCGGGCTTGGGAGAGCCGCACTCAGAGCAGAATCTGCCGGTGTTCACCGCGCCGCAGGCGCACTTCCACTCACCGGCGGGAGCGGGCTTGGGCTGGCCGCATTCGGCACAGAACTTGCCGGTGTTGCCGCTGTGGCCGCAGGCACACGTCCAGCCGTTGGCGGGAGCGGCCTGCTGGGCGGGCTGCGCTGCCGCCTGCTGCTGACCCATGGCGTACAGGTTCTGGGCGTTCATGCCGCCCGCCTGACCGGCCATGTTCATGCCCATAAACGCCATGGCCGCGCCGCCCTGATTGCTGGCCGCCATCTTCATGGCATCGCCCTGAGAGCCGACGAGATGCGCCGCCGCACGGGTGGGATCCATGAAGGCCGCGTTGCGCTGCAGCTCCTTCAGCATCTTCTCGTCTTCCTCGTCGGCGGTGACACTGGACACGCCGAAGGAGACGATCTCGATGCCGCGGAGGTCACGCCACTTCTTGCTGAGCACCTCGTTCAGCGCGTCGGCCAGCTCCATAGTGTGGCCGGGCAGCTGGGAGTAGCGGATACCGTTCTCGCCGATCCTGGCGAAGGCGGGCTGGAGGGCGGTCAGCAGCTCGGTTTTCAGCTGACTGTCCAGCTTGTCGCGGGTATAGGCCTCGCTGACGTTGCCGCAGACGTTGGTATAGAACAGGACGGGGTTGGTGATGTGATAGCTGTACTCGCCGAAGCAGCGGATGCCCACGTCAATGTCGATACCGGCACGCTGATCCACCACCCGGAAGGGCACGGGGCTGGGGGTGCCGTACTTGTTGCCCATCAGCTCTTTGGTATTAAAATAGTACACCCGCTGATCCTTGGGAGCCTCGCCGCCGAAGGTGAAGCGGTTGGTCATGCTGTCGATGACGGCGCGGATGCTGCCCTTCAGCTCGCCGGTGAACAGGGACGGCTCGGTGGACATGTCATAAGTAAACTCGCCCGGCTCGGCGCAGACCTCGATAATACGGCCCTGATCCACGATCATCATGCACTGGCCGTCGGCCACGGCGATGACGCTGCCGTTGGAGATCACGTTGTCGCTGCCCTTGGTATTGCTGGAGCGGCCGGAGACGCGCTTCTGACCCTTGACGGCCATGACGTTTTCGGGCATAGCTTCACAATAGAAATATTCCTTCCACTGGTCGGCCATCACGCCGCCCACGCTGCCCAATGCTGCTTTGATCAGTCCCATTTTCTTTCTCCTTTTATCGTTATGATCTATGCTATGGTAGGGTACGTTTTCCATACGCTTCCATTTTACTACATAGTATCGGCTCAGGTCAACAGATAGCCGTAAATTTGTCGCCCCGATATCCTTATATATAGGTAGGGACAGGCCGCCCTTTCCTGCTCCGCCGGGGCTGTTGACGACAGATGCATAAAAACGCACCGTGAAATACGTTTCACGGTGCGTTTTGCCTGCTTCCGCCATGGGTGGTGATACGAGTCTATCTTATCACAGAATCTTTATGGATTCAATATGGTCTTAACAGAAAATTTACATAAAGAATTCGTTAAATTATTGTGAATTTTGCCGTCTTGAAATTCAAAAACAACTGGCGTATAGTATGAAACGTAAATTTTGATGTTGCGATAACGTTTCCGTGGAGGAAAAAATCAACTTTTCCCCTGTATTCTTTTCGCGCTTAAAATCGCGAAAGAAATGAAAGAAGCGTTGTCGCCGTGCATGTGGAAAGGACGGTGGAACCATGACGCGTGAAGAAGCTGTGAACCGTTTGTGTGATATTTACAGCGGTGAATTTGACGTGCGGCTGTGCGAGGAGCACCGGAAGCCGCTGGCGGCGCAGATGGATTTTTATGCGGAATCCTCGAAATACGTGCTGTCGAAAAAAGCCAAGCTTTGGGAAGCCAACAGCTTTGAGTATGTGTACCTGTTCAATGTGCCCCACCTGACGAAAGAGATCTATGACCAGTGCGAAAAGCTGGCCTATGACGAGGGCATGGCCCGCATCAAGCCCGGCCCCAACCACATGTACACCTACATCACAGCCCTGTTCGTATGCGACAGCTGCGACGAGGACGCGAAAAAGGCGCTGAAGCAGTGCAAGCTGTACAAGAGCTTCAAGATGTCCTATTGGGGCTGGATGGATTTCCACACCGCGCTGGCGGTGCTGCCGGAGGAATCGGTCAGCACCAACCGCAGCGGACACAGTGCAGCGCAGGTCTTTAACCGGGGCCTGTTTCATAAGCAAAAGAAAAACTTGTTCAGAAAGGAGAGAGCTTTATGAATGCTGCTTTGTTCCTTATCATCGGCTGCGCAGTTCTGGTCGTAGGCTATATTTTCTACGGCGGCTGGCTGGCCAAGAAGTGGGGCGTTGACAACTCCCGTCCTACTCCTGCTCATACCATGGAAGACGGCAAGGACTACTGCCCTGCCAAGGCTCCTGTGCTGATGGGCCATCACTTCTCCTCCATCGCCGGCGCCGGCCCCATCAACGGCCCCATTCAGGCGGCTGTGTTCGGCTGGGTTCCCGTGATGCTGTGGGTCCTGATCGGCGGTATCTTCTTCGGCGGCGTGCATGACTTCGGCGCACTGTTCGCTTCCATCCGCCACAAGGGCGA
>ENA-UONT01000909-UONT01000909.1-human-gut-metagenome-genome-assembly--contig:-CS20-NODE-909-length-29531-cov-11.862838_pt1 | contig 29531 bp, 24 predicted proteins | sample MGYA00242459_ERZ724006 | MGnify/ENA metagenome assembly ERZ724006 | reverse complement strand
ACTTTTTTTTTTCTAGCCGTAGACGGCATACGCTATTACAATGCTTTACTTTATTTCAGACTTGTGCTCTATGTACGAGTTGTTTCCGTCCCCTCATTCGGGGATTCTTTTTTTATTTTTTTCATGAGAGCTTTAGTAGCGGCTCTGATTTCGGTTTCCGTCCCCTCATTCGGGGATTCTTTTTTTATCCGTTCAAGCTTGAGTACGATACATTTAATCCGTACTCGGTTTCCGTCCCCTCATTCGGGGATTCTTTTTTTATTGGGCAACCGCCCGGGCGAAGATGCGGGTCGGGATGAAGTTTCCGTCCCCTCATTCGGGGATTCTTTTTTTATACCTGCAGCCGGGGACGCTAGTCATTGTAAGAGTTGAGGAGGCGTTTCCGTCCCCTCATTCGGGGATTCTTTTTTTATACAATCCGCTTTCATTAACAGTGGCTGTCTCTTGCAGTCCAGTTTCCGTCCCCTCATTCGGGGATTCTTTTTTTATGTTATAAATCCCGATCGACAATCGCTAAAATAGAAAGTGGCGTTTCCGTCCCCTCATTCGGGGATTCTTTTTTTATCAGAGGCACACGTAAAAGATGGCGAGACTCACTATGTCCGGTTTCCGTCCCCTCATTCGGGGATTCTTTTTTTATAGTACCTTATCAGGGCGGTATGAAAGCCCTGAATATCGTTTCCGTCCCCTCATTCGGGGATTCTTTTTTTATGGGACGTGTGCGCATAATAGATAGTAGTCTAACACATGGCGTTTCCGTCCCCTCATTCGGGGATTCTTTTTTTATGAAAAAGGCGGTGAACAGGAATGAAAATCAGTAGCGTTGTGTTTCCGTCCCCTCATTCGGGGATTCTTTTTTTATAATCAGGCGCTTACGTTCTTTCTCCTCTGCCGATTCCTCAAGTTTCCGTCCCCTCATTCGGGGATTCTTTTTTTATAGTTCTATCTAAAGCAGGATGGAGCACGCTTGGTGCTAGTTTCCGTCCCCTCATTCGGGGATTCTTTTTTTATCCCTTCAATCTGCGTTTTCCAATAAATCATCAATAAGGATATGTTTCCGTCCCCTCATTCGGGGATTCTTTTTTTATCCGATGTTGCCGAAAACTCAACACTCACCGCCGAACTTTGTTTCCGTCCCCTCATTCGGGGATTCTTTTTTTATTGATTTTTTAAAAAACAATAAATGGATTGATAGCTATGTTTCCGTCCCCTCATTCGGGGATTCTTTTTTTATGACACTGAAAGAGTTTGCTAAAGATTTGGAAAATGGCGTGGTTTCCGTCCCCTCATTCGGGGATTCTTTTTTTATAGCTTGTCCCATATAGTACTAACAGTACAGCCAAAGGATAGTTTCCGTCCCCTCATTCGGGGATTCTTTTTTTATAACAGGGGAATCCGCATTATGACCCTGACACCGCCAGTTTCCGTCCCCTCATTCGGGGATTCTTTTTTTATTATTTATCAGATATTGTGTATGATATCATAAAAAACTATGTTTCCGTCCCCTCATTCGGGGATTCTTTTTTTATTCGCGGGCAATTTAAAGCCATCATTAAAGATGGCGACCTGTTTCCGTCCCCTCATTCGGGGATTCTTTTTTTATTTAAAGATGGCGACCTTGAGTCTACCGTTATTTGCAAAGGGTTTCCGTCCCCTCATTCGGGGATTCTTTTTTTATCCTGTCGTTATGATATGCCGCCAAGTCTGAACATTTTTGCTATCTTTCGGCGGATCCTCCATCTCCTTGCACAAAAAGGCTTCCCTCTGACGCAATCCATACATTTCTCTCCGTACCCATCGGCATCGGCGCGGATTAAATCTTTTTTCATCCATGTTGTACCGTCTCCAATTCCTCTTAATCAATATATTATCACATCGTCTTCTTTTATATCACCTATGCCCCACGATCTTACCCTTGTATAGTCATAGAGGATATAAATACGCAGGGAATCCTCCTCCGCATTTATGATTCTGCTCGCCAGTTCCGATATACATTCGTATTGTTTGGGTGTCAAAAATCCTTCAAATGCGGATTTTTGCACGCGCACGGCAAACTGCTCCAGACAGCGTACCATAGATAATCTCCTTTTATTATCCGTGATGTCATAAATGATGAGAACAATATACCGATTATCGTCTGTCGGCCGCACTCTGATTTCTATTTCTTCCATTATCGTATAACCATCGGCTTTAATTTCTCTACATCTCTTTGATGCACAGCAAGACTATAGGAGTCACATTCCATTTGTATGGTATGGCGCCAGGAATATGTTCCCTGAAAATAACGATTCACCGTACGCATTTTCCTTTCATATGCTTGCAGGAATATGCGCCGTCCAATCCGATTCAGATAAATCCCCCCATTTTCTCCTTTCACAAAATAATCTTTAGATATTTCCCTGTGCGTCACAAGGGAGAGGCAAAAAGCATCCACGACAGCCGGTCTCCATGGTTCCATGAGATCGGACGCTAATGCAGGATGTCCATTTCTCAGTGCATGAAGAAATCCTATATAAGGATGAAGGCCGCAGTTTACGATTGCACTGTAAAAATCATACATAAGGAGGGTATACCCGAAACTAAGAAGGGAATTGAAATAATCCCGGGGAGGACGCTTCGTACGCTTTTCAAACCGGAATTCTTCAGGAAGGATATGCCCTATCGCCTGAAAATAGATTCGTGCCATCATCCCTTCATATCCCATGACTTCTTCGACGGAATGAGCCATATGCAGCTTATCTGCTAATATCCGTATGTCACTTCTTACTTTTTCAATAAATGGATCCTCGGCACGGCGGTTATAATTCCGCAATATAGTTCTTTGATTATATACTTTCCCAAACACAACTCTTTTCGCAAGCGCAAGGCAGAAGTCCTTATCTGCCAACGCGTCAAACTGTTCTTTCTGGCGCAATACATTCTGATGATCCGTGGATTCCAGCCGACCGAAAAAGCGTCCGGTGGAAGACAGCCATGTCAGAGGAATATTTCTTTCCAAAAAATCTACAATGACGGATGATGATATCTGGATAGAGTCAAACAATGTGACACCTTCTACCACGGCAGACGGTACTTCGCAGATCGTTTCATTCTCACGACTGATCACATACCGGCCGCCTTTCTTCGCCAGCTTGGCTCCGGGTTCTGTCACATAGATCCAGCTCACGTCCGATAACCTTCTTTCTATAAACTATCTATGATGGAATTATTTAATTCACCATAATCCCATTGGAACTTTTGATTGCGAATCAAATCCGATGCCCGATGTAAATAATTTAATATATCCCGAGAATCTAATCCTGCATCAGCAATTCCGCTTCTTTCTTTGCCCTTTGACCACTCCCTTATAATATTTTCCGTCAAGTTCATGACTATTTTATGCGCCACTTTATTTCTTATATTCTCTGATACAATGCTTAAACGGGCAAATATTTTCTTAATTTCAATATCTCGCTCATTTGAAGATATTCCAAAATCAATGATCCATCCACAAATACATTCCATATTTGAAATAGATAAATCACTGTCCTTAAATCCGCCAGAGCGTTTATATTTATGATTCAAATGCTCCAACAACGTATTATTATATCGTCCTATTTTTTCTCTTTTTAATACATACCTGACATCCCCGTCTTCATCTCGGCGAATCTCACTACATGCGTTTAAGTCAAATAACGTTCTCTGCTCCAAAGATATCGCGTAATCTGTCGCTAACTTCGTACAAATTGGTGTTGTTTTTACAATAAATTCATACAGCTGCTTTTTCCTTTGCCTAAGTTCCATGACACGGAAAAACTCTTCAAAATCTCCTGCCTTGCTGATCAATGGACTTCCTTTATAAGATGAAATGATTTTGTTGGCATCCTTCCACATCAAATTCCTTCTGCAAACCGCGTGACGCAAAAGCTTTTCCGATATATCAGAAAACAGATGCCGATTCTGTCTCAAAAGCTGCAGCGCGCCTTCATACTCATAATTTTCCACCAGAGATATAATTTGCCATTTCACACTGTGTTTTTTGAGCAGAGAAAGTTTCGCCTCCTTGCAGCGATTGGGGGCAGCAGGATCATTATCATCATTACAATCCAGCATTTCCACCAGTCCCGGTGTTTCTTCCGGATGACTTTTATTGTTTGATCCTTTTTCCGGACTGAAAACCTGAATCGCTTTCACCTGCGGATAATCCAGACCGATAAGAGACATGACCGATTTCATCTGCGGCGTGCCGGAGCTCAAATTCAGCAGCCATTCCTCATCCGGATACTGTCCATATTTTTCCCGAAACACATCCTGTAGAACTGTCAATCTTTCATATATATGGGGCTCCGTAATTCCGCTCCTGATGAATTCGATCTTACATTGGGGCGCTACTTTTTGTATACCCTTTGTATAACATCCGCTCTCTGCTTCCTTATCTTCCATTTCTTTCGTAAGAAATACAAAGACACGGCCTACCGGCGCATAATGACGGAGAATATGCAGCATCCCTCCATCATGATATCCTCTGACGGGATCCGTATCTCCCGCTGGTGTAAATAAAATTTTCATAACCGCTCCTTTTTCTGATAATAGGAAATATCTGACTCCACTGCGCCCATCCCCATAGCCGTCTTTATACCTATCCCCGCATAATCAGCAAAAGCAGCAAGCATAGACGCCATACGGCGTGTTATATCATCTTTAAAAAGACCAAGCCGTATATTTCCCCGGAATGCCCGTATGCGCCTCCCTTCCACGGAGAAAGGATGGGTATGCAGCCGGTAATCCGTGATACACATAGATTCCGCCAGTTTATCCCCCAGCCGTTCTTCTCCCAGTACCATGCTGTCGGAGTAAGCGTTCCATTTCCGAATCAAACTATTCAATACAAGCGGCAGCTCGGGAAATATCATGTACTCCCCATTTTTCTTAAATGAGGCGGATGTCAGAAACTCCAAGTCAATATGATGTACCTTGTCCGTCCCCGTCCAGAACCGCTCTTCCAGTCCTTGAAAAGAATCCTGTTTCACCATATGAAAATCGTCCAATCCTACTTCATAGCCTTTTTGCTCCAAACAAAGAGAGTCTTTCCGCATTATCGGCCGGAGTATATGTTCAAAAGCCTCTTCTGTCAGCACCGCCAGCCGCCAGTAAGGCTTCCCCTCTTTCACCAAAAGATATTGGCTGTACGGGCGAACCCGCTGTTCATGCATCTTTGCCGCCCATTCTCTATCCAACTCACTGATTAACGCGCCGTGGAAAACGGAGCCGAAAGATTGATTGAGCAGGATTCCCTCCGGCAGATGCAGTTCCGTTTCTGCCAAGGTCAGCATAATTCTTCTTCCATTTCTAATTTACACATTCCCATGACTTGATAAGAATTCCCCCGCTTCGCCAATTTCAAAGTATGAGGAGAGATATGCTCTCCCTGATCGTGATATCCCCGCTTAAATTGTTCCGCCATCAGTCGTTTCACTACATCCAGTCCGCTTTGGACATCAGGTGCCAGTGCGTATATCACCGTTTTACTCAGAAATCCGGATCCCCCGCCGAGCAATAAATCCGTATGCCGCATCTCCTGCATCTCCTGTATCTCTTTTTTACCGCCAAACGATTCCCCTAATAAATTACACTGGAAACCCACAAAATCCTGAAGACACTGAATAAGCCCTTTCGCATCAGAGATTCCCAAAGCTTTCATTTCCACACTGTCGATTCCCAACCTGAAAGTCACTTCATCGCCGGGTGCCATGCACTCCCGCCAAAGGGAAATAGTATGCGGTCTTTCTTCGGTTTCTCCCAAGTCCGCCTTTTGCACAATAAGCCCCGGCAGGGTAGCCGCTGTACTGTCTCCCACCGTAAGCCCGCGGAAGCAGCTGTTGACCATATTCCGTTTTCCGCCAGTGCCTTGGGGTATAAAGACCTCCTTTTCCAGCTTATCCAGGACATTCCCTATATTTCGCTTCAGATGATAGTTTCTCTTAGCGATATTAAATATTTCATTCCAGCATTTTTCATACCTTCTTCTATCTTTTCTTATCATGGTAGCGATTATGGCTGTACGGAAGGCTCCTTTCAGACTGGAACCGGGGATATACATCCTGCCCTCACTGTCCTTGATAAAGGTATGAATATCATTTAAGGCATTCCTCGGATTCTTTGAGTAAGGAACATCTGCCGTTTCTGGTTTTAACAGTACACCGCTATCGACCAATTTCTTCATGAGTCCTTTTAACGATTCCGGCTGGCAATTATTTCCTCTATAGGCATTCAAAAAATCATAAATGGAAAAATGTATGAATTTTCTGTGAATTTCAGAGACAAAGCTGTCCAACAGTTTTTCGTTTTCTAAAAACTCCGCCCATTTTGACTCGTTCAGAAAATAAATATGAGCCCTTTTTCCATCTTCCTCATATACATACTGATTTTTTTGATATATATCCCCGCTGCCGATATGTACCGGCGACTGGCAGGTCAGTTTCATCTTCCAATATTTCATCATATCGGTAGCCCCACAAATAATCCCTTACCATATTTATAGACAGGATGCGGTGCCGAACCGTTATTCACATCCGCAATCCGTCCGTCAAGCCGTTTGGAAAAGCAGGATCCTGATTCCATCATATACACACTACTGACCTTCGCCGCCCCCGTCATTTCCCTTGACCAGGCAAAACCGCCCCGCTTAATGATTCTCCCCGTACCGGCCGCCGCATCTTTTACCTCCTCAAGAGACGGAAGGAAAGAAGACAGTGTCATATAGTACTCGGCATGGTCAGAACTCAGCATCTTATACAGAGCAGCATCATCTCCCCCATAAAAATCATCTTCACTCAGTTCCAAAGGATCATCTTCTAAACGATATTTACCCCATCCGCTGCTCCTTTTCCCGCCAATCCCTGTCATTCCCAAAAGGGTAATCAATGGCTCCAGCCGCGCTATACATTCTTCATTTCCCGAAAGGATCAGATATAATCCGGCATCAGATATAAAATGATATCCGCCAATCCCATAGGGAAGTTTTTCTCTGGCGTTGTATTGCGTACGTAGTTCTTCTTTCCCAAAATCAGGCTGGGCAGATATATCCCGCCCCTGTAAGTAAGACTCCATTTCCGAGGCACGGATAAAAGAGCGCTTCTTTTCTTTTTTCCGTTCCGCCGACTGTTCCCGCACCTCTTCATAGGATAATGTTTCCGCCTGTTCTGTGTGAGGGAGATTCATCACTGGACGAGGCAGGTATAATTCATAACAACTCGTCCCTTTTTTCCACGGAAACAAGTCCGAAAACCGCAGTTTTCCCCTTTGAATCCCTTCTACTACACACGCCAGCAGTTCCTGTGAAATATCCGCAGCTTCTCTGCAAAGTGCGCTGAAAAAGGTATCTGCTCTGCAATAAGATAAAATTTCTCCAAGATCTCCGCCTTCTGCCGCATCACCGAAATGTACAGGAGATGTAAAACGGAACAGTATGATTTCATGCCTCATAATTTTGATCCCTCAAACTCCTGTGCCAATGCAGCCTGTTCTTCCATTTCTGCTGTTTTCGGATCCATTTTCTGCACACGGAATGCGGAAAACGCGATCCTGCCATAACCGCGGGATCCATGTCCCCCAAGATAGTCTAACTGCAGCAGGCGGAATCCTCTGCGCAGTACTTCCATATCCTTTTCCATCTGGCTCTCGTCTTCGATGTTATAAACCAGCTGGAAATCAAATTCCATCCCTGCCGGTACCCGTTCAATCATCCGGGGATTAGCCACACCGGTTCCCCGATTAATCGTATTTTCCGCTTTAATCTCCCCCAAGTAGGTATCTGTATCTAAGTTCTTAAACTTATTCCTGCTTTCTGCTTTGACGAACGCGTCCCTGAACTGCAAACGCGCAGGTTTTGTTTCTGTTTTTGAACTGATGCCGAATAATCTGGCTACGACCGCTTCATCTTCTTCCGGTTTCGGCAAATGAAGCTCAATCATGTCGTCCCGTACCCTGGCTAAAAGTGTCCTCATCTTTCCCTTCAAAGAACTCCCCGGAATGATTGGCGCCTTTGTCAACGGATCCCTGATAAAAGGACCGTCTACGGCGCCAATCGGCGCAAAATCGCTGGAATCACCGATATGTAATCCCGTCTTCACTGTAAGTACCGCTCCAATCAGCAATTTTCCTTTTAACTGTACCTGTGCCATGATTAGTCCTTCCCTCCGTAAAATTTATGAAAAGCCACCAATGCTTCAATATAATGGGCAAATTTTTCATATTCTTTTGTACTGCTTTTTATCCCGTCAATCAGGCTCATTAATCTAGCTTCTTTTTCGAAGTCTTCAACCGGATTTCCCCATTTACTCCTATTCCGTCCAATCTGATAAGCTAACTTTACTTTCAGATACTTGATTTGCGCCTGCAATTCCACAGGTAATGTATCATAGTCATCTGTCTTCTCTAATTTATAGGCATTTACTTTTTCGGTCACTGTATTTACGGCTGTCAAAAATTTCCGTATCTGCGATGTAGTAACCATATGCCCTTTTTGAGATAAATTTCCCATCACCTGCTGCGCCTGATCCACAATCTTATTTTCTTCCAGCATCATGCTTCCTCCTTGTCACGCATACGATAAATAATAAATTGAAGAGCCGTGATCAATTCTTTCCGATCCTTTTCTTTCATTGCCCATTGGTAAAATTGACGCCTTACCTCCTCATAACAAAGCTGCAATTCTTTTTCTCTCGGTTTCAACCTTGCCAAGGTATACGCGAACCGCGCCAAATCCATCCTATCCCCGGCAGCTCCCTGCAGCAAGTTCATTAATTTGTATAAAAGCGATTTACCTGCGGAGATACGATCATTTCTTTTATTGTTGCCATTGATACCATCCAGCAGCATATGCTCCATAAGGAACTTTATTTTTTCACCGTGAACTTTCTCTATGAATTCATCCCACGTATAAACAGCGGCATTTTCTTTTTCCGCTGCACCGCTATTCTTTTCATTTCGATGATATTCCGTACCACTGCCAAATAAAGCGATGCTATTTTTTCCAGGACTGTTCTTCGCTAACTCTTCCAATTCTCCGGTGACTTCCGCCATACGGCTGATCGGATATGTGGAAGAATACAATCCCAAACCGGCGGAAAAGGTAAGCTTTCCGTTAGTATAAACCGAAAAGACACGTTTCAGATCAACGGCGAATCCCATCAAATCATCCCAGGCGCCGACAAGAAAAAGATCATCACCGCCGGAATACACTACATGAATTTTTCTCGGCTCACCGTCTTTATCCTCAAAAAGATAAAACGGCTTTATGCCTTCCGGCAATTCTTTTTTACAAATACCCTTGATTATCTTTTTAAAAAACAGCGCCATACTGCGTGATAAGGCAGCATATCGGGATAAAGTCGCATAGGCTTCCGGATTTTTATTCTCCTTATGTATAAAGCCAGCAATAAAGGCTGCTCCCAATCCATCTACATCTGCCCGAAGCACGCCAAGGCGTTTAATCCCCTTTCCGGTCTTATCTCCGGAACTTTCTGCCAGCTCATTGAAATCAAGCACTTTCCCTATCTCATTCTTTGCCGCATAATCTGCCACCCACAAACGGGATGCCATGAATGACGACGTATAAGAACCATTTTTATCATAAATCCGTTTCAGTATTCCAGCTTCAGCCCACTGCTTCAAATCATCTGGAGAAGCTGCTGTAAGCCAGCATAAACCGGAACACGCGGAGATCGGTATTGCTCTGTCCGACCCTTCCGCTTTTTCTGAAAGAACAGCAAAAACACTTTTTTTATCATCAATCAGTGCTTTTCCTAAATCATACAGCCCGTTGCAGACTTCACAAGCCTGTATATCTGTACCGGCATTCGGTCTATTCCCTTTATAAGAACTTAATCTGTCTGTCGAGATATGACATATACCACATTCACGAGCCCCCTGATCCGCCCTATTTACATTGCTGTTCTCATCAAATAATTCCGTCAATATATCCGGACCATACCTGGATAACTTAGCCATAGAAACCTTTTCGGACACAGAACGAAATATATTCTTTTTGTGATGTACTGTATCGGATTCCGCCATTAAATCATTGGCGCAAAGTGGTTCACACCCTATCGCTAAATACAAAGTCCCGGAAAACAGCTTCACCAGTCCCTGATTTATCTTTTTCGCGACATCTTTTACCGCACCCTGTGTTTCCTTTGTATTGTCTGCCAGAATATAAAAGTGCCCGCCGCTGCAATAAATCAGGTTCGCTCGGGAAAGATGCAATGCGTTTAAAAGTTCGTCTACTATATTCTCCAGTGCGATATCCAAGTAAAAAGAACGCCCGCGAAGCATACGCATCGCACCTTCAGACCGGATATGATATATAAATTTCTGTATGCCTGAGAAATCACCGGAAATCATCAGGAATACATCCTTATTTCTGTTTTCTTTATTATGAGTAAAGCAAAACTCTTTATAATCCGTAATTTTCGACATTTCCATGTACTTCATCAGAACAGCTGCTGTCGCGCCGGTCATTTTCATGTGGTCATATAAAGAAATATCCGCATGTTCCTCCGTATTTGTGCTTGACGGTACATAGATCAGCGTGTCTTCCAATATGCGCAGGAGCTCATTTTCTTCCATGGAAATCGGTGATTTCATCCGAAAATTCTCTTCCAGATACCGCATGATGGATGCATATTGTCCCTGTGTCGCTATACTTTTATTTCCATGGGGAAAATTTTCTTTTTTCATCGCGTCTAATTCACGTAAAGAAAAATAAGACGATTCCGCGTCCCCCGAAAAGACATTAAATATATTTTCCAGGCACAAATCGGAATCAAACTTCACACCCCTGTCATTAAGATCTCCTTCCACTTCCCGTCTGTCTGCTCCGGCTGCAATATTATCCGCTTCATATATAACATATGCCAGATCATCGGCACTCAATCCAGCGCCGGACAATTCCCTTCCATGATGATATTTTATACAGCGCAGCAGCTGCTTGTCTGATTCCCTATCAGCCAAAAAGGATTTAATAAACTCCGCCCCAAGAATAGAATGTCTCTGCCTCTCATGAGTAGCACGTATGCATACCTTCCCTACATCATGCAGCAGTCCCGCCTTTAAGGCTAAAGAAATTTTCTCACTCATTTTTCCTTATCCTCTCCATCGCATAATAAAATCTTATCTTTACACTATATTTAATTATACTTAAAATATCAAAACAAGTTAATGATTTATGAAAACTCCTCTCTAAAATGATAAACCTGTTAAACAAGATCGAACCTTTCCAAGCTGCCTATGCGGCAGTTAACAATGTTCCCCCACGTTTATACACAGCTCCATATTTCTAAGCTGCCTATGCGGCAGTTAACTCAACTCCGATACCTGAAAAATAAAGAAAGCTTTTCTAAGCTGCCTATGCGGCAGTTAACGTCCCGATGCTGCTGAATATCTTTGATAATTGTTTCTAAGCTGCCTATGCGGCAGTTAACTCAAAGCTACCAACGCTTGAAAACCCATCACATTTCTAAGCTGCCTATGCGGCAGTTAACGCAGTGGCCAATGACGCATACCGCCAGCAGGTTTTCTAAACTACCTATGCGGCAGTTAACCAGGACAGGGAGCATTTGTCCCGATTACTTATTTTCTAAACTACCTATGCGGCAGTTAACGCTTGGTAAATCAAAATCGTGCGGGTGTCAGCTTTCTAAACTACCTATGCGGCAGTTAACTCACGGCGAGGCCGCAAACGACGACGGCTATGTTTCTAAACTACCTATGCGGCAGTTAACATAAACAGATAAAAACCGTACCGGATAAATCGTTTCTAAACTACCTATGCGGCAGTTAACTCTTATTTTGAGTTTATCAGGGGTGGAAAAGATTTCTAAACTACCTATGCGGCAGTTAACGCTGACACTTATAAATAATTCATTGAAGTGCATTTCTAAACTACCTATGCGGCAGTTAACATCGGATTCACTATTTGCGCTTTACTCGGCAGCTTTCTAAACTACCTATGCGGCAGTTAACCTTACGAGTACAATCGGCGGGTTTGGGCTGACTTTCTAAACTACCTATGCGGCAGTTAACCTGGATACTCGTCCGGAGAGATACCACCTCTCTTTCTAAACTACCTATGCGGCAGTTAACTTGAATAGCTTCCGTGGCTGTGCCTGTCACAATTTCTAAACTACCTATGCGGCAGTTAACATAGAAGATGGTAAGGAATGTATACATTTCCGTTTCTAAACTACCTATGCGACAGTTAACTACGGGACTTAGGCGGTTTAAAAAAGCATATTTTTCTAAACTACCTATGCGGCAGTTAACCTTTTTCTTGACGAGCTGATCTACTTTCGAGATTTCTAAACTACCTATGCGGCAGTTAACCCCGTACGAAGTCAGATATGTAAACACGCAAGTTTCTAAACTACCTATGCGGCAGTTAACGGCTTTACCACCAAAAAGATGACGGCGGACTTTTTCTAAACTACCTATGCGGCAGTTAACGGAGCTTATCACCATGGATGTCACGAGAAACATTTCTAAACTACCTATGCGGCAGTTAACATTCTATTACAAAATAAACAGCCAGCGAGAATTTTCTAAACTACCTATGCGGCAGTTAACATTTATCACGGAGGAAATCGGTATTTATTCCATTTCTAAACTACCTATGCGGCAGTTAACTGTAGAGGGAACTTTAAAGTTTTCGTTGTTATTTTCTAAACTACCTATGCGGCAGTTAACGGAAGCCTGAAGGCGGGAATACACTCTGAAATTTTCTAAACTACCTATGCGGCAGTTAACGGACACTGAAGCAAGAACTAGTTAAGTACAGCATTTCTAAACTACCTATGCGGCAGTTAACTCATGCTGCACAATTGCATGTCTTATGCGGAATTTCTAAACTACCTATGCGGCAGTTAACTACGGGACTTAGGCGGTTTAAAAAAGCATATTTTTCTAAACTACCTATGCGGCAGTTAACCTTTTTCTTGACGAGCTGATCTACTTTCGAGATTTCTAAACTACCTATGCGGCAGTTAACCCCGTACGAAGTCAGATATGTAAACACGCAAGTTTCTAAACTACCTATGCGGCAGTTAACGACGAGAAATATATTTCAGAAATAAATACACGTTTCTAAACTACCTATGCGGCAGTTAACTAGCTGCTATCGAGACGAGGGGTACTACATTTTTTCTAAACTACCTATGCGGCAGTTAACCCGGCAAGTACAGCAAATCCCATCGCATATCATTTCTAAACTACCTATGCGGCAGTTAACAATTGGAAGTACTTCGAAATATGCGCGATACGTTTCTAAACTACCTATGCGGCAGTTAACTACGCGATGAATCACCGGAATCCGGTTATCTTTTTCTAAACTACCTATGCGGCAGTTAACTTTGCAGCGCCTTGTGTAACTTTTTCGGGATTTTTCTAAACTACCTATGCGGCAGTTAACAAGGAATAATTCAGATATGATAGATGGGATAATTTCTAAACTACCTATGCGGCAGTTAACCCGCTCAAACAAGGGCTTGATTACTTTCCCTTTTTCTAAACTACCTATGCGGCAGTTAACAGTAGGAAACAGAAAACACACAGAGAACGGCTTTTCTAAACTACCTATGCGGCAGTTAACAGACGCATGTAACAAATCCGCCCCACCAGATATTTCTAAACTACCTATGCGGCAGTTAACGAAAAAGCGGCAAGTGATATCCAGCGGATTTTTTTTCTAAACTACCTATGCGGCAGTTAACAGGAAGACACCTATTATGGAAAGCCCGTTTCTTTTCTAAACTACCTATGCGGCAGTTAACGTAGAACCTGAACAGTCGCTAATCCCTTACAATTTCTAAACTACCTATGCGGCAGTTAACGCCGACGTCAGATGCCTCTTCCGGTGTAGTAATTTCTAAACTACCTATGCGGCAGTTAACGACGGATATTTGCGTCGCTGTTCAAATGTTCCTTTTCTAAACTACCTATGCGGCAGTTAACATATAGAAACAGAAGATATTTATTTTGGAAATCTTTCTAAACTACCTATGCGGCAGTTAACTGGACAATCTGTGGCGAAATTGCCACGGATAATTTCTAAACTACCTATGCGGCAGTTAACGCAGTATTCAGTACTGTCTCTGAATTGCGCAATTTCTAAACTACCTATGCGGCAGTTAACAAGAGTGGATGTCCGGCGGAGACATCCTTCGTTTTCTAAACTACCTATGCGGCAGTTAACGGTAAGCGGAGACGGAAGCAACTGGAGATACTTTTCTAAACTACCTATGCGGCAGTTAACTAGTTGCAATTCTTTTAGAGCTGTCGCCTGTCTTTCTAAACTACCTATGCGGCAGTTAACGCGTAAGACAATCTGGCAGCGGATACGCTAAATTTCTAAACTACCTATGCGGCAGTTAACTTACAGAAGCTATTAGATGACGCGGGAATTGATTTCTAAACTACCTATGCGGCAGTTAACCAGCCAAATCCCATCTTTCACATCCATTTCCATTTCTAAACTACCTATGCGGCAGTTAACTTTTATTCGTAAACGTGACAGGTTATTAAAAATTTCTAAACTACCTATGCGGCAGTTAACAAGACCGAGTCGCTCCAAATTACTTATAGACATTTCTAAACTACCTATGCGGCAGTTAACATTTATCACGGAGGAAATCGGTATTTATTCCATTTCTAAACTACCTATGCGGCAGTTAACAATACTTTCAAATTTTCAACAATTGGAGAGTATTTCTAAACTACCTATGCGGCAGTTAACGGAGAGGGCGGCCTGCTTGACCAACAAGGAAATTTCTAAACTACCTATGCGGCAGTTAACGATGCTGGAGCGGAAAAAGAAGCCGACAGCACGTGCGCTTATACATCTTTTTCCCACTTTGACCCAAATTTATTCCTGCTTTGAAATAGATTGATTTAATCGCATTTTTCAAACGCCGTAAAAATTTGGGTTAAAATTCCGGAACGGTTCTGTTATTACTTAAACCATAGGTTCCGCATTCTGTCAAGGCAGATTCTTCTTCTACCCGCTTTTTTATAAAAAGGCTAAATGTTCCTCCGCGGGAAAAGCTTTTCATCTGTATGTACGGCAGTCTGACAGATTTTCTCTTTCCTTGCAGAAGCCGGGCAGCCTCTTCGATCGTTACTCCCGGATGTCTTTTTGCATAGCGTTTCGCTTTTACCCGGATTGAGCCCTCAGGCTGGTACCTGCTATATACGGCATAAATTTTTCTTTCCTGTACTTTTCTTTCCGGCACTTTCCTTATGCTTGTACAGTGCACATAATCAAGGAGGCGTCCCAGTACTTTGGGCAGGTTGAGTCTTTCCAATTCTTGTGCTTCCGCAAAGACACGGATTTTTTCTCCCAGACCTGTTTCCCTGTATTCGGGAAATGAAACGGCATAGGGGTTATGTCCGCTTTTATTTTTTTCATCTGCAAAAGCAATATGGAGCTGGGTAAACACTTTGGTCCAAAGGAAGGCAAGCGATACTTCCGCACATGGGAGCAAGGTGATTTCCTGATAGTATTCCATGGCTTATTCCTTTTCGCTCTGACCAAAAACACCGCCGCGGACGAGAACAGCCATGACATAGTTTTTGTCATTTTCATCGTCCGGTTCACTGCCGGTTGACCACTGATCAAACAGGGTATAAAAATCTTTTTTCTCTTTTGGTGTGCGGTAGGCTTTCCCCAGAGTAGTAACCGCGCCATAGGGTTCAATGGCAATCGGTATCCGTCTGCCCTCTTCCTGAGGATACCAAGTGTCGACGGTTCTGATGGCATTGCTGAGTTTCTGCGAGTGCATGGCTGCCGTACCGTCCACATGGTAAAGAACCTTGCTCTTCTTGCCTTTTCCTTTATCAAGAATCAGTTCTTCGCTGGGATAAATTTCCTGTCCTTTCCCCATAAGTGCGAAGGCTTCCACTTCGATCAGAAGGGATGACCTCTTTCCACAGAGAGTTTCGGCAATAAAAGATGCCAATTCTTCCACTTTTTCACGATTCTTATCAAAATCCTTCAAGCTAAAATCATAAATATTAAATATCCATTTTTTATTTTCTTCTTTTATGGATACAATGACCTCCGCTTTTTCTGCCCCTACACGATTTCTCCAAAGGAAGCGGCCATTAGCTATATTCATCGCATAGCGGGCTGACAGCTCTTTAAATCCGTTCTGCTCAATAAATTTCTTTCCTATTTCTTCTATCTTTTTATGATGAGTTTCGTTATTGCATGCAGAAGGATGCTCTACACCGGAAAGGACTTTGATTGTAAAGGATAATTTCAATGTGTCATCGTTTAAAGAAATAGAAGCACTGTCTACGGTCTGCAGATTTGCTTTTTCCACTTCCGCATTCAATTTCATGGGATCATTTTTTACACTATCCTTCAATCGGTTGGAAATGGTTCCTCTTACAGATTTTTCTACCAGCATAACGGGACGGGCTGTTTCATTTCTTTTTTCCCAGGTTGTTCCATACATATAACCGTCCGATAAAACAAGTTTCTTTTCAAAAGAGAGTACAGATGCCAGATTTGATTCTTTTTTTACCATTTTCATTTTCTCCTGATCATTCCTTATTTTTACAAAGATATAATTGATTAGTTTCTTCATAGGCATAGTGCCACATCATGTCATCTATGTCATGGAACCGATGGGCCATCTTAAATTCACCAAGGGTAATTACGTTTTCTGCGAAGCGATGAGGCGTATCCGGATCCCGCTGGTTTTCCACTTTTCCCAGCGAAGACAATCCTTTAAATCCTACTGCAAGCGGAACGATCCATCCGTCCGCCGCCTTTTCGTATTTCCAGCCTGTCACCTTTCCGGATTCATCTTTTTCTGCTGTCTGATGTACTTTCAGATAGTGAAGCAGCCTGTCCAGACTGTCTTTCCCTTCCAGCTCCTTCCCTTCCATTAGATCCCTGCGCTCTATCACTACATAGCCGGGCATAAGAGCGGAAATTACTTTTCTGACCGATTCATGCTTGTCTTCGTCGGCATACATGACTTTGATTTTCCCGATGTCCAATATATCGCCACCTGCCATTTTCATCTGGAGCAGGATTTCTTTTACAGCCTGTTCAAATAATTCGCTGTTTCCCTGATCGACTCCTTTCACTTCTATAAGAAGGGATACGGAAAGATGGATTCTCGCGTCTTCAATAAAGGACGGTCTTTTCCCCTTCTCATCTAAGGGATTTGCCGTTCCTATAAGGGAATTCACATAGTCTCCGGGGCCCTTATAAATCTGCAGATTCGTTTTGTGATACGATACTGCTGTTCTTACAAGTCGTATTCCCTCCAGAGCCGGCTCTCTCCTTTCTCCCAACTTTCGTTCCAGTGCATGGACTGCACCGAGCCATGCCGTCATAGCAGGTACTCCTATGGTTAAGGTGCTGCTCATGGCATTGGCATTATGAATACGCAGACGGGATATAAGCAAATATGCTTTCATGACAAACTTCTCACCTCCTCCATAAGCACCTCTATCATTGCGTGCCGAATATATTTCATTTCCTCCTCGCCCAACGATACACGCTGTTCTTTTTTGATCCTTCTATATTTGTAAATAAACCATTTTGCAAAATACTTCCCTGTTTCATTTGCCCATTCATCTGTCCGCTCCTCTCTATATTGTTCATCAAGCCATATTTTCTGGATCTGCGGCAGGTTAAGGAACTCCTCGCCATTGCTCCAGCCGGCAGGCTCTTCCCGTAAACGATAACAGGACTGCAGTATGACATCAATCAGATCACAGACCAGTGCTTCCCTCTTATTCCGAATTTCCGCATTATTCCGTTCCATGAGAAACAACTCATGCAGATTTCGGAACAGGAAGAAATAGTCTCGGTATGGCACTGTTTCCTCAAAGAAATTACGGTGGGGGCGACGTATTTTTTTCTCTTCCAACAGAGCCGGCATAGACATGAGCAGATCCGCTTTTCCCGCTACCCGTGCATTAAAGGCACTGATATTCTGCGCTTTCGTTCCCCCAAAGCCAATGACTGTCCGCTCCATGATTTCATCACATGCATTCCCATAAAACTCGCTTTTCTCATTACGGCAGTCAAACCTGTGCTGCCTCATATTCCTGCTTCTGCCGTTCAGCACTTGCAGGAGGCTTGAGGACGGCAATACAGTCAACAGATGATACACTCCTTCTCCGACAGGAAAGTAAATTTGCCGCAGCCTTCCGTCCGTTGCTGCCGGATCGGCAGTCGCCATCATGCGTTCCACTTCCTGTCTCATTGTATCAAAGGATACGCCCAAAGATTCTACTTCTCTCCTAACGTTTTCATCATTTTCATAGATATGCTTCCATAATGGTCTTCCGTCATCCAATGCATAAAGCAGTAATTTTGCCGCGCCCATGTAAGCAGCGGAAGAATATACGATATCCGTTTCACCGTCCACATTTTCTGTCAGTACATATGCATTTTGTCCCGCTTTATTTTTTCTCTGTAAATACACTTTCACATCGGGATGGGTAAATTTCCCAACATGTGTCGCCATATCGCATTTGGAAAGCAAAGAAACCGTATCCGCCAGCCACTTCTGTGGCGTTTTCTTTTTCCCTGCCGCCGCTTCCGATATGTACGCTGTCAACCCGCTCAAAATCATCCCTCCTGTCTGTTTTCTTTCGTTAACTTGAACATACCTAATCGATCTGAATATTTCCATTCATCCACTGTACTGGATTTCCCGTAGGGTATAGTGATTTCTCCATATCTGCAGGAAATCTCATTCATCTGCACATCCTGCGGCACATCACTTGTATCTGATACGTACCGCCTCAAGGCAGCTTCATAATCACGAATAAGCCATAACCGTCCCTCCATTTCCTCTGTCATACCACTGTAGTCGGTAATTTCCACACTATCTGAAAGCAAAGTCTTCTCCGTTCCCTCATACACAAGAAATTTTCGTTCCCCCTCCTCATAAACTGCGCAAGCTTTAAGTTCTTCCCCATAGCTTTCACGGAAGCGGCTGCAGCCTTGCGGAAGTGCCGTCATCCACCAGTATTCTTCCATCCATCCGTGCATACACTGCGGCCCGCAATCTTCTTTACAGTTAAAATCCATCATGCTCGCATGCTCCAAATCAGAGAGTTTTGAGAAATATCTTTTATCATCCGGACAGAATTGCTCCTTATCCAACATTTCCGGTTTTAAAATCCTCGGTACCGCATCAATCCTTCGGCCCAACTCCTCTTCATCCACAAGATCATGCATGTCATAACTGTTCAATTTCCGTTTTTTAGTTTCATACCCGGGTTTGCTGTAAGCCGGCTCTTTTCCCTGCCAGGCTTTCAGATTATATGCCATGATTGCCATATTCTTTTTCTCAAGTGTCCCTGAAATCGGCTGGCGATGACGGAGGACACGACCGGCAAGCTGTATGATGGATCGGTACGACGACGGCTCTACCACTGCCCAATCGAAGTCATGGTCACGGCCGACTTCCTCCACCGGTGTTGCTACAAGGATAAATATGACATTCTCCTCCGGTGTGCTGTCCAAATGCTTTCGCACGGTTTCATCCTCAAAATCCACTGTGGCAGACTGCTTTTTCCTTGTGAGCACCTTGTCCAGATACTGCTCCTGCTCATGGCGGAGAAGAAGGATCTGCCTGCTGTGGTAAGTCATCACTCGGACGGTTGTTCCCTTGCTCCACCCGCATTTCATGAGGTACAGGCTGACTTTCACACAGGGAGTGATATTTGCCACACGAACCACGCCGAAAGAAACCCTCTTCTTTGTTTTCTTATCAATAACATGGTGATTTTTATGCAGTTTTTCTATGGCTTCTCTTATATTTTCAAAATAGGAAGTCTCTTTTGTGGCGTCAGTGTCATTATCCTCCGCTCCGCAGGGCTGTATATATCCCTTACGCTTTACCGGCTCTTTCCCCAGCTTTTCCACTCGTTTACGGATAAATCGATCGTGAATCTTTCGATAAGCCGAATCATCCCCGCTGTCCATCGGTTCCACATCTGTCCTGAACTCATCACAAAGCACAAGAGCACACTGTTTTTTCCCCGTAAAGAAGGAATTGTAACTTTTCAGTCCTGCCTGATATGACCTGTACAGCCCTTCCGCCAGATCAGGCGGTATCGTCGCTGAAGAGATCGCCACATTTCTTCCGCACAATCCCGCCAGATGAACAAGCCTTGCTATGGCGATGAGATCCTTGGAATTGAAATCATCAATTTCATCAATCACCAGATCCGATGACATCAGCCGCAATGAAGGCAAAATATACCTTCCTCCCCGTGTCGTCTCCACAGCCCCCATCATATGATCGATAGTCGCCGCAAGAACAGGCTTGTATAGAAAGGCTTTATTCTTTTTTGACGTCTTTTCATTTACCGCCACTCCTTTTTTATCTGTCTTATTGAAGAAGATATCCAGAAACCGGGACTGCTCCTCATTTTCCGTATCCACATACTCCAATTCTTCGGGCAGCAGCGGCTCTTCCGATAAATACTCTTTTCTGTTTCCCTCTTTCTTTTTATCTTCTTCCTTATTTTCCTCATGCAATTGGGCTACGGCACTGGAACCGATAAGGACGGCCAGATCATTTCTGTCCAGATGGATTCGTTCCCTGTATTCATCACCGGTCTGCAGCGTCAGCGTACGGAGGCCGAGAGCAAGGATATACCGGAGCGATTTCCCGTCCGCCGATACAGCCTGCATGATCTTTGCATTGGCAAACGTTTTGCCGCAGCCCGTGCTTGCCATATTGACTATAAAATACCTGCCATCATCCCCATTCTTCTCCCGGAATGCTCTGATCTTCTCAACCGCCATATCCTGCCATCTGAAGATGGCCGGACTTTTCTTCGTCAACACCTTTACATCATAGACTCTCTCCATCTGATCACTGAAATAAGGAAGTCTGTGGGCAATATGGGTTGCCTGTTCGCAGGCCCTGACAAGATGCTCCTCCAAAAACTGCTTTTTTTTATTTGTACGGCTGTCCGTATTAGCCCATAACCCACATTTTGCCCAACGATCCTTTTTAATTTCCTCAGGAAGCGAAGAAACATAATGATCTGCCAGCATAAGAGACAATCTCGTATAGTGGGCAATAGCCCGGAAAGACGGTTTGTATGTCTCCTCTCCCATAATATCCATCAGTCTGTCATAATCATTTAATAACCGGCCGCACCATTTTTTTATGGCCTTCCGCCAGGCTGCCGCATTCTCCACCAGGAGTCCCTCCGGAAATACAAAGCAGCTCCTGCGGCACATAATAGTCTCCTCCGCTTCACTCTCATATCCCCAGGACGCGTCTAGACTGAAGAACATACTGTGGAAACTTTTTTTCTCTACATTCACCCAGCCATCCTTATCCATAGACGGCAGCCTGTGATGAGACAAGATCAACCACATCAGAAATTTTGCAATCGGCGGCAAATGTGCTGCATCCAGCTTTTTCATATCTGCCTGCCCGTTTCCTTTTTCGTCAATTTGCAGATTCTTTTCTATATCCTCTGTCTTTATCGTTCCTTCGGCCAGTACTTTCAGCCATTTTCTGTCGTCTTCCTCCGCACCTGCGGCAAAAATAAGCGCTTCAAGAAGCTTGCAAGATACCCATTCATGACGGAAGGGATCCATTTTCAATGTCCCTTTATCCAGTTTTTCCTGAAATAACGCTGATGCCTTTCCCCAGTCATGGAAGAGTGCCGCCACCGCTGCCAGCGCTTTTATCAACGGCAGATACTGCCAATCGTTTTCCCACTCATGGTGAAGGATTTCCTTTTGTGTGGAGTGGACAGGCACGATGCCTTCCTCATTAAACATGTCCCGCTTCCCTACAATCCAGACCAGCTCGCTATGGCTCCGTGACCGGATCCAATGACACGCCACTGCTGTACTTTTGGTAGCAGTCCGTCGCAAAAGCGCCTGCACCGTCAGCAATCCCTCTTGCGTAATGACCGTTTTCCACGTATCATTCCCAATTCTGTCTGCAAAACTATCCAGAATCCTCCGCACCGTATAAATAGCCTTCTTCTCGCTCCTGCTCGTAAATATGACCATCATGACCGTTCACCGCCCGCATATAGTCTGCTGCACCGTTTCATTTCATCAAACATAAAATCCAGCGCCTTATGTTCGGTAAACTTCTGTAAGCAGATCTGTCTGAATTCTCTGTCTCTCTGCCCTCTCATGGCACAGATAAAGCTCCATGGCAGGACAATGGCATCCTTGATCAAATCCGCTACATCAAAAACAAGAGCGCCTCGTCTTGTCTTACCATGCATCACCGCGAAGCCGTGGGGAATACCAAGTACCCAGAGAGTCGTTGCCGCCAGTCCGTACGCCAGATAATTCCCATGGTCAAGCAGCCTGTTCGCAGGCTGGTCAGAATTACGCTCCCTCGTGAAATCGACTGTTTCCGTATTCTGTGCCGCGTACCTGTAGAGCTTTTTTGTAAATTCCGCCTCCGCCGCCAATACATGGGTCACATCCCCCGCTATTTCCATGCGGCTCTTAAAAACGGAAATCGCTTCTTCTGTCAAAGCATCATCGGTAAAAAAACCTTCATCGGCCAATTCATTGTCTTTATCCCAGACTGTCTGCAGAAAACGGATACGCTTTTTCTGGAACTCCTTTGCCACAGCAAGACGTTTCTTTTCATCAAACCAAAAAGACAGCCACCCCTGCACATATTCTGTCGGCCTGTACTCACTTTGTGGATTCAGCCACTCCACCTCCGTACCGGCAAATAACGGTGTAGCCCCACCACCGCAGAAACCAACAAGTACACCGGCGCTGCTGAGCAGCCGCATTGCCGCCTGTGTCACAGAAGTACCGCTGCCCAAAAGAATCACTGTTGTGTTGGCAATCGGAATATTCCAAAACAAGTTCTCTTTTTTCGTCTCCGTCAAATAAACAATACGTCCATCCTTCTGCATGATCCTGCACTTTTCAAGATAATATAAATTCGCCCGTTTAGAATGAAGAATCGTTTTTAAGTCCGACTTGACAATATCCTCTATCATAGCCCTCACCACATTCTTTCCTGCAGAATTTTTACTGCAATACAGATACGTTCTCTTTTGCAATATTCATCAATACCTTACAGTAATAAAGATAATTTAACACCATCCATTTCTGATCGACAGCAATCTACTAATTTCTTTGTTATTGCTTTTCTCATTTTACCCCTTAAGTAAAACCATGTCAAATATAATTATTTATTAAGTGGAATTTATTTGACACGGAAATAATCTTTTATGAAATTCAAACTGCCTATGCGGCAGATAATTATAATCATTCATTAAGTTTTCTAAGCTGCTTATTCAGCGGTTGTCTACATTGTACACCATGATAAAAATAAACAGCAACCACAAAATGTTCTTAGTATGGATACATTTGCCGTACTGATTTTTCTATAGCTCAGCTTCATGAATATTTTGATTATCCTTACTTTTCATTATCCAAAACCTTCAACTTTTTCATTCCTTCAGTATTCAAATTCTCCAAAGAAAATAATTAGGTTCTTGTCAATTTTCTAAGCACGACCATTCGCTCTTTCCAATCAATCTTTTTACCAATTAAAACTGCATTATAGCTTTCCATATTCGCAAAGACCAATAGCTCATTTAGATTTGCACAAGCCCTCATTTTTCTTTCAGATCCGGATTTTCCTCACGCCACTATTTTGCACGTTTATTAAACAACACAACATTTAGCACATCCGCTTCACTTACATATTTGCAGGACAATTGTTCACTTGTTAAATCAGGCCAAAGATATCCTTTGACAGCATCTGTGTAAATTTTATAGTTAATCTTTAGGATTTCTCTATTTAGATTCCAAAGCCCTGAATACCCATTATCGGGTTATCGGGGCAAATCCACTCATAGCTTATCCGATCTGCCATTTTCTATTAAGATCGTTGAGTCTGTCATTATCAAGCTGCGCCTCATTTTCATTGCATTTCCAAAAACACTCCACAATCCTTTACTCAAAAACGGCACTGTTTTTCTTTCAGTGCCGTTTTCTGTTAGTGTCTTTAGACTGTGCCAGGCATGAGCATGGCACAGAAAACCACCCGCTATGCGGGTGGAAAATAAATGGTTATACCAATAAAAAAATCACAATCCGGTTTATATAATAGAGGAGTCCAAGCCACTATTTATAAAAAGGAGAGTGATTTTTTTGTCCAACAAAGCAAATGCATTGGCACATACGAAATGGATGTGCAAGTACCATATCGTATTTACACCTAAGTTAAGTATAGAAGAAAAATTATATATAATCAATATCGAAAAGATTTAGGTAAAATACTAAGGGAGCTATGTCGGTATAAAGGAGTAGAGATACTGGAAGGACATTTGATGCCGGACCACGTACATATCTTGGTGAGCATACCACCGAAAACAGCAATATCCAGCTTTATGGGATATTTGAAAGGAAAGTCCGCCCTGATGATGTTCGAAAGACATGGAAACTTAAAATATAAATTTGGGAACAGGCACTTTTGGTCAGAAGGATATTATGTGAGTACAGTAGGATTAAATGAACAGACAATACGAAAGTATATAAGGGAACAGGAAAAAGCAGATATGATAAAAGATAAATTGAGTATAAAGGAATATGAGAATCCATTTAAATCGTAAGGATTACCCCTTTAAGGGGTAGCGGAGTAAGAAGGACAAAGTGGCTTGAACAAAGTGAAAGCCAGCGCCTTGAGACGCTGGTCATAGTGATAAGGGCTTATAGCCCTACGACAAACCACCCGTTTTACGGGTGGTTTGTGATTTCAGAAATCAAGTCGGAAGGAAATGCGCCCTTCTTTCCATGATACGTCTATGGTTCCGTCAAGGATCTGCACGATGTCGGCAGCCATGGAGAGGCCTACGCCGTAGCCTTTGATCTGGCTGCTGTGGGAGATGTCGTGGCGGTAGAAGCGTTCGAAGAATTTCGTGTAGTCTATATCTTTTCCTTCTGCAAAGTCGTTGGAAATTATTATCGCAAAACCTTTTTCTTTTTTCTCTGTCGTGACTTCCACTTGCACGCGTCCTTTTTCGTCGCAGTATTTCACGGCGTTATCCAGAAGGATGCCGAGGATCTGTCCGAAGAGTTTTTCTTCTGACTGGACGTGGACGCAGGGCGGTATATGGGTTTCGAGCGTCTTCCCCCGTTCAGCCGCCACCTGTCGGAAGTCACCTGCGATGGTTTCCGTGACTTGGGAAATATCCACATCTTCCAGTTTCAGGTTTTCTTTTTCTATTTCCCCGACCCGGGCGAGGGCAACAAGGTCGTTGATAAGGTTCGTCAGGCGTTTCGTCTGTTTGATAATATTCCCTGTCCATTCGCTCTTTCCGCTGACGAGTTCGAGCGCTTCCGTATTCGCCGAAATGATCGCCACCGGTGTTTTCAGCTCGTGGCTGGCGTTTGTGATGAACCGTTTCTGGTTTTCCATATTTCTCACGAAGGGCTTGATGGCCTTGCTGGAGAGGAAGGTGATGATGAGGAAGAAGAGGATGATGCAGAAGAGACCGAGCGCCACGGAGTAGCTGAATATGGAAGAGAGGGCGAGGATGTCCCGGGTACAGTCGAAAAAGACGACGAGGGTGTCACCGCTGGCGGTCTGTGTGATTTTATAGTTGTAATAGGCCCTGTCTTTAAGGAAGAAATCTTCCGATTTCCCTGTCTGGAGAACCCGTACAGCGAGGTTGAAGGCTTCTTTGGCGTTGAATGCGGCGATGTGGTTGACGTTAATGACCTTCGCTTCCTTTTTGTTCGCGTCAAAGAGAATGGAGAAATATCTCGCCTGATAGGAGAATTCAGGTGTTTCTTCCGCCCAGTTCCCGAATTCGAAGAGTCCTTTCTCCTGCGGCGCGAGGTCGGATGGGATAGTGCCGCCGTTCTGCGAAATGATGTCGGTGATGGACGATATTTCATGGTGCACCCTGACGTAGAGGGAGCCATTGATCAGTCCGACGGCAAGGACGATGATAGCCACGACGGATGCGGTGGCCATCCATATAAATTTGCGGTGGAGCCTGCGTATCATATCCATAGGAGTACCTTCTGTTTCTGTATGTCAATCAGCGGGAGATGATCTGGAGGCGGAAGTCGCCGTTTTTCTCTCCTGCTATCCGTATATTTCCATGAACGGCCTCGATTTTTTCTCTGAGGTAGGAAATATACATCCAGACGATGCCGATATCCATGTCCGTTTCATCACTCCAGACATAGCGGAAAAGCTCATCGGTAGAAATAGTTTTCCCTTCGTTCATCATAAGGTAGGAAAGGAGCTTCGTTTCCTTGCTCGACAGGCGGACGGAACTGGTGCAGGAAAGTTCTTGCTCCGCCACATCCAGCTCGACATCGCCTTTTTTCAGCTTAGTCGGCGTGAATTCGCCCATGCGCCTTGTCATGGAACGGATGCGGGCGAGCAGTTCCCCCATGGCGAACGGTTTAGCGAGATAGTCGTCCGCGCCTGCGTCAAGGCCCATGATGCGGTCTTCTACCTCCGATTTGGCGGTCAGCATGATGACCGGCGTCATATCACCGCTGTCACGGATGCGTTTCAGCGCTTCAATACCGTCTATTTTCGGCATCATGATATCGAAAATTATACAACTGTAGGAGTTCTCCCTCGCCTTTTCCGTAGCGGCGATCCCGTCATAGACGGCGTCCACCTCGTAGCCGAAATGTTTCAGCACCGCCGCAAGGGCGTCTGACATAGCCTTTTCGTCTTCTGCTATCAATATTTTCATTCTGTTCCACCTTCTTCACGGATAAGTTTACGAATCGTCTGCATGGAAATATCGCAGGACGCCAGTTCATCAGCACAGCGTTTCAGCTCCTGCTCAATGAGCGGCGCATTCCTGATATGGTGCTTATATTTCATTTCATGCTCCAGACTCGCCCACGAATCCATAGCGATGGTGCGGAGCTGTATTTCCACAAAAAAATGACCTGGATTATCTCCGCGAACGTCCTCATACGGCGCCTCAACCGACAGGATCATATGGTAGCTGCGGTACCCATTTGATTTCACATCCAGTATATAATCCTTTTCTTTCACCACGGTGATTCCCGGCAAGTTTTTAATTCGTGAAATATTTTTGTAAATATCGTCGATAAAGCGGCAAACAACACGGAACCCGATAGCATCCCGCACCTCGCAGAGCGCCGAATAAGGGGTAAGAGGCAATCCCCGCATTTCCAGCTTCGCCTGCATGCTTTTCTCCGATTTCAGCCGGTAACGCAGATGCTCATAAATCAACTCCCCCGAATCATCCTTATGTGCCTTCGCATACCGCTCCATGGAAGCCGCCATCATCCGCATGACCGCCTCTAAAGAATGTCCATATATATCCATATGATAAACCTCTTTTACATAAGTATGCCTAAATTATAGCACAGGAAAAACGGCCCCTGACAAAAAAGCCCCCCACTTCGCCACATACGCCCTGCAACATCAGCCGCACAACACAAAAAGCCGACCCCCATCAGACGTCAGCCATAAAAAAAGAACTATGAAATATATAACCTGCCTATACGGCAGATAACGTACACGTACACGAAAGGCAGCACAAGCGCAGTTTCTAAGCTGCCTATACGGCAGATAACATTCTTAGCGTAATCTTTCGCAATTGCATAATTTTCTAAGCTGCCTATACGGCAGATAACAAGAATCCGAAGAAACTGAAAGAAGCTCTCGCTTTCTAAGCTGCCTATACGGCAGATAACCCGCTAATTATCCGGTGAAAAAATCGATAATCTTTCTAAGCTGCCTATACGGCAGATAACGATTTCAGGCGGTCAATAAGAGCTTCATACTTTTTCTAAGCTTGCCTATACGGCAGATAACTTGGCATTGACACGAACGCGGCTGCGCCACACTTTCTAAGCTGCCTATACGGCAGATAACAGGTTATGGCTAACCCTGCCGCCGCTCCTTCCTTTCTAAGCTGCCTATACGGCAGATAACGAAAGAGAAAAAACACCCCCCATCCCCCTCCATTTCTAAGCTGCCTATACGGCAGATAACAAGTCATTGATAGGAGAGAATAACAGACAAAATTTCTAAGCTGCCTATACGGCAGATAACCCGCGACCGCAACGCGTTGGCCTATACCGATATTTCTAAGCTGCCTATACGGCAGATAACGGAGATGGTTACCGGACCATCCATCAGTTCACTTTCTAAGCTGCCTATACGGCAGATAACTGGGAAGACACTGGAACCTGATTCCGTTCAGCTTTCTAAGCTGCCTATACGGCAGATAACAGGTTATGGCTAACCCTGCCGCCGCTCCTTCCTTTCTAAGCTGCCTATACGGCAGATAACGAAAGAGAAAAAACACCCCCCATCCCCCTCCATTTCTAAGCTGCCTATACGGCAGATAACAAGTCATTGATAGGAGAGAATAACAGACAAAATTTCTAAGCTGCCTATACGGCAGATAACCCGCGACCGCAACGCGTTGGCCTATACCGATATTTCTAAGCTGCCTATACGGCAGATAACCCGGGAAGAATGCACCGATACTTCCGGTGGCGTTTCTAAGCTGCCTATACGGCAGATAACTTTGTGGAAACAAGGGCAGATCAGGAGCAACATTTCTAAGCTGCCTATACGGCAGATAACGCTTCGATTTCTGCAAATTTCCCATCAGCAGGTTTCTAAGCTGCCTATACGGCAGATAACATCCCCTCTGTCGGATAAACGCCACTTGCTGTTTTCTAAGCTGCCTATACGGCAGATAACACACAGGAGACCGTTCAGCGGCAACAAACACATTTCTAAGCTGCCTATACGGCAGATAACAATTGTCTTTATACCTTGCAATAAAAAAAAGATTTCTAAGCTGCCTATACGGCAGATAACTGACGCAGAGAACATCTATCACCGGATATTTCCTTTCTAAGCTGCCTATACGGCAGATAACGCAATTAAGATGGCGGAATTCATGTGGGAAAATTTCTAAGCTGCCTATACGGCAGATAACTGTAAAAAATAAAAAGATATTGCGATACTGTCTGGCCGTATCCTTTTTTCTTTATTTTATCCCAAATTTATCTTCTTTTGCAAACATATAGATTTTATCGCATTCCCCAGTGTCCATAAAAATTTGAGTTAAAATTTAGTATTCAATACTTCCTCTATCCTCCGTCATACCTTACCGCTCCTTTCGTCCAGGTATGGCGTTTCAAACGCTTTTATAGTGTCGCTTCGCTCTCTTAAAAATGGTTCACTTCCTTTCTTTTGTATAAAAGGGCTCACCCAAACCCTATTCTTACCTGCAGAATTCCTTTTATAAAACCGGTTCGCAATAAATACCTTATGAAGCAAAAGCGTAAGCAGAAAGCCTTCTTCTTTATAAGGATGTAGTCAGCAAAGCCGGACAGAAGATGCTCACTTGCCGAGATAACTCAAATCGTAAAAGAAAAAGTTCACCGTTTGCCTCACTACGGGTACAGATCCTTCACATGTCCTACTCCCTTCAAATTTATGCATGTAAAAAGGACTCACATCTCTGCAAGTCCT
>ENA-UONT01000899-UONT01000899.1-human-gut-metagenome-genome-assembly--contig:-CS20-NODE-899-length-29781-cov-7.670423_pt1 | contig 29781 bp, 26 predicted proteins | sample MGYA00242459_ERZ724006 | MGnify/ENA metagenome assembly ERZ724006 | reverse complement strand
CTCATCGACACCGATGTGCGCCGCACCTTTGCCACCGGCATTGCAGGCTTCTCCCACGTCATCGACTCCCTGAGCGCCATCAAGTACGCCAAGGTCAAGGTCGTGCGCGACGAGACCGGCCTGGCCACCGGCTATGAGGTGGAGGGCGACTTCCCCAAGTACGGCAACGACGACGACCGTGCCGACGAGATCGGCGTGTGGCTGCTGCGCACCTTCCTGGAGATGATCAAGAAGCGCCACACCTACCGCAACTCCGAGGCTACCACCTCCATCCTGACCATCACCTCCAACGTGGTGTACGGCAAGTACACCGGTGCTCTGCCCGATGGCCGTGCCGCCTTTACCCCCTTTGCACCCGGTGCAAACCCCAGCTACGGTGCGGAGCAGAACGGCCTGCTGGCTTCCCTGAACTCTGTTGCCAAGCTGCCCTACCACTGGGCTCTGGACGGCATCTCCAACACCCAGACCATCAACCCCGAGGCTCTGGGCCACAGCGAGGAGGAGCGCAAGGAGAACCTGGTGCAGGTGATGGACGGCTACTTCGATCAGGGTGCACACCACCTGAATGTGAACGTGTTCGGCAAGGAGAAGCTGCTGGATGCCATGGAGCACCCCGAAAAGGAAGAATACGCCAACTTCACCATCCGCGTCTCCGGCTATGCGGTCAAGTTCATCGACCTGACCCGCGAGCAGCAGATGGACGTGATCTCCCGTACCTGCCATGCCGCACTGTGACCCTGTCGGTCTCGTCCACTCGCTGGAAAGCTTCGGCTCGGTGGACGGGCCGGGTGTCCGGTTCGTTGTCTTTCTGCAGGGCTGTGCCCTGCGCTGCAAATACTGCCACAACCCCGAAACGTGGAGCGCTGAGGGCGGCACGGAATGGTCTCCGGAGAAGCTGTTCCAGCACGTCTGGCGCTACCGCAATTACTGGGGCAAGAAGGGCGGCATCACCGTCAGCGGCGGCGAGCCGCTGCGGCAGATGGACTTTTTGACAAAATTCTTCCAGCTGGCACGCGCCAAGGGGGTGCACACCGCGCTGGACACGGCCGGTCAGCCGTTCCAGCCCGATGACCCCGCCTACCTGGCCGCCTTCGATACCCTGATGGCTTCCACCAGTCTGGTGATCCTGGATCTCAAGGAGATCGACCCGGAGAAGCACCGTCAGCTTACCGGCAGGGACAATGCCAACATCTTAGCCATGGCACGGCACATCTCTGATCTGGGCGTTCCGCTCTGGATCCGGCATGTGCTGGTACCCGGCCTCACCGATGACGAGGAGGGTCTGCGCAGGACCGCAGACTTCATCCGCAGCCTGAAAACGGTGCAGCGGGTGGAGGTGCTCCCCTACCACACGCTGGGGCTGTTCAAGTGGCAGAAGCTGGGCATCTCCTATCCCCTGCCCGATGCGGTTCCCCCCACGGCGGAACAGGTCCGCCGGGCAGAGGAACTGCTGGAAGTGGCTAAGTACCCCGGCTGAAGCGATGCAGCCGCCGGTGCTTGACAAAGCTTTTTGCATCTAATATCATAAGAGCAAAAGAAAAGGAGCCTTTTGGCACTCACACCTATTTCCCTGTAGAGACAGGGGATGTGAGCCCAAGAGGCTCCTTTTGCTTATGATATTTATTTTTCTTCACTTCCGGCGTGATACACCTGCAGATACACCCTTTTGCGCTCGGCATCCGTGTTCTCTGCCAGCTGCTGGCAGAAACGCTCATCCTCGAACAGGGCGACCACATTGGGCGCATAGCGGGTGCCGCTCTGGGCCCGCAGCTCTTCCAGCAGCGTGCGGAAGGGCTTGGCAAGGTTGTAGCACCGACCGATATTATCGGTGGCGGCATCCAGCGAGTCTGCCACGCTGAGCGCATCCACGATTCCCTTGATCTCCGGCGGGCAGGAGGGTACATCATTGGGATAGCCGCCCTTGCCATTGTAATAGCAGTGGTGATAGAGTGCCGCCAGGGCCAGCGTTCTTCCGCAGCCCATTCTATTCAGAATGTCAGCGCCGGTCCTTGGGTGGCTCTGGATGCAGAAAAACTCCTCATCCAGCAGGCGGCGGGCGTTATTGTCGATGTACATCAGAACGGCACACTTGCCAAGGTCGTGGTACAGGCCGCACTCATAGGCCGTCTGGCAGAGCTCTTCCCGCCGGGCCTGCACCTCGGCCGCGCTCCTGCAGCCCAGCAGGCCCACCAGTGTTTCGGGCCTTGTCTCGATCTGCCGATGCAGCAGGGCACGGGTCAGCTCTGCCACCATCAGCGAGTGGACATAGGTCGGCTTGTGCCCGGCCAGGATACTGCCCAGCATCCGGCGGTTCGCCGTTTCATCTGAGCTGGTGTTGATCTTGCTCAACTCCCAGGCGGCAGAGTTTACCACACGGGGATACTGGCTGGCCGGCATCTGTTCCAGATACTGATCCGCAGAACGGCGTACCTGCTCCACGGTTGCACGATACCTCTGTGCTCCCGCCTCGTCCAAACGTTCTGCATAGACCGAGAGATAGGCCGCCAGAACCAGCTTCCGGTTGATGGCCTCGGCAGAATAATCATCCTGCGCCACGCTTCCCGCCGATTCCAGAAGGATCTTGACCACGTCTTCCAGGCTGCCCACCCCGGCATGGTAGCGGGCAGCGGCGTAAAAATAGGGCACCCGCCAGTTCTGCAGGCGCGCATCCTGACCCTTGTACTTCTTCTTGTGCCCCCAGATGTATTCCGCCGATTCCAGCACCTGCCGCGCCACCTCGGGATCCTCCTCCTGCCGCAGGTGGGTCAGCAGGGTCATGCGGTCCATGTGCATGGAATAGATGTAACTTTCCCAGAGGAACTCCGGGTCCAGTGCATGGTAATGCGCAGACTGGATGATGTCCATTGCGCGGCGGAACCGCTCCAGATACCGGCAGCTTTCCGCATGGGTGCCGCGGGACATCCCCAGCCGGGTGTTGCCCACACAGCGGATGAGATACTGCCGGGTATTCCTGTCCAGCTGTTCATACCGTGACATGTATTCAGCAGCTTCCGTAAAATAGACCTGGATCGCATCTCCCAACAGGTTGATGCCAGTTCCCTCATCCCGGACGTTCATATAATGCAGGGTGATGCCTGTGTAGTACAGCTCCCTGACAATCATGGGCACGTCTTCCCGGCTGCGGGCCGCTGCCAGCAGCAGCTGATGCACCTTGAACGCCACGCCCATATCCTCGCTGTTCGCATAGTTGAACAGCCTGCCTGCAAAGGCACTCAGTCCCTGGATATCCGTTTCGGTCAGGGAGGCAGGGTCACGGTCATAGACAAACTGCGCCAGCAGTGCCTCATTCTGCCGCATCAGGGTGTTGCATCTCAGCGCGTTGGTCTGGATCTTTTCCAGCACAGCAGCGGGAGCTTTGCCCTCCGGAAAGCTGGGCCGGGAGATCGAGCGCACAACGCGCAGATCCCGAATATACTGTTCAAAGGCCTCTGCCTGTGTGCACTCCATCTTATCAGCCCCTTTTGCCGAAGTTTGTCGTTCGATTTAAAACTATAATTCAGTATACGGCATTTTTCGGCAGAAATCAACTGATTTTCGCAGATTTTTACCCCCCCCCCCCGGATATTTTTACGCATTCATACGTCATTTTTGCATAAAATACACTTTTACCGGGGGATCGGGTGCGTCCGGTTTATAAAATTGCTTCCGGGAGCTGCATCCATTTGCCCTTCCAGGCGTAGAGCACCATCAACACTGCACCCACAGCCCAGGACACCGGGTAGACCAGCAGCACGCCCTCAATGCCCGCAAACAGGGGCAGGGCAAACTGGATCCAGACGATGCGGAACAGGCACAGAGAGATCAGCAGCACCACCATGGGCGGCACGCTCTTGCCGGTGCCGCGCACCGTACCGGCAAGGCCCTGCAGGATGCCCAGCATCCAGTAGAAGGGGCAGAAATAGAGCATACAGATCTTGCCGTAGGCAATGACCGTTTCATCGCCGGTGAACAGGTGCATGATGGAATCCTGGAAGACGAGCAGCAGGATACCGGTCAGGATGGTGTAAACGATGCACATGCCCAGGGTGACAAAGGTGCCCTTTTTGACACGGTCGATCTTGCCCGCACCAAAGTTCTGGCCCACAAAGGTGGTGGCCGCCATGCTGAAGCTCAGCACAGGCAGAATGTTGAAGCCATCCACCTTCATATAGGCGGCAAAGCCTGCCATGGCAGCGGCACCATAGCCGTTGACGCTGACCTGCACCAGCACATTGGAAAGGGAGATGACCATATTCTGGATACCGGTGGGCAGGCCCACCTTGATGATGCGGACCGCCATCTTTTTGTGCACGCGCACTTCCTTTGCCATCACGCGGTAATCGTCCTCCACCCGCATCAGAAAGCGCAGGGAGAGCACACAGGACACCAGCTGGCTGATATCGGTGGCAATGGCCGCACCGGCCACGCCCATCTTGCATCCGGCGATCAGGACAAGGTCGAGGACGATGTTGGTGATGGAGGCAACGCCCAGGTAGAGCAGGCTCCGCTTGGAGTTGCCGGCGGCGTTCAGGATACCGGCCGCCATGTTATACACCACGCTGAACAGCACGCCGCCAAAATAGAGCCGCATATAGAGCACCGCATCCTCCAGCACCTCTGCGGGGGTGTTCATGGCGGTGAGCAGGGCACGGCTGACGGCAATGCCGCACACGGTCAGGATCGCACCCAGAATGGCCGAAAGGGCCAGCGAGGTGTGAACTGCAGTGTGCGCGCCCTCCCTGTCCTTGGCTCCCAGAAACTGGGACACCACGACACCGGCACCCACGGCGATGCCCTGGCTGAACCCGATGAGCAGGAAGATGGGCGATCCGCTGGAGCCGACGGCTGCCAGCGCGTTGCTGCCCACAAAGTTGCCCACGATGATGGAATCGGCGGTGTTGTACAGCTGCTGCAGCATGTTGCCCAGGATCAGCGGCACCGAGAAGAGCAGGATGCTCTTCCAGATGCTGCCCTCTGTCATCAGCCGTGATTTTTTCTTTTCTTCTAAAATCGTCTGTGCCATAATGTTTCCTTTTTCACGCAAAGCTTCAACTCATAGATCAATCGTCATACAGATAAACGATACCTTGTTTCTGCCAAAAAGTCAAGCAAAAGCGTAAAAAGGGGCGTTTTCACCGGTTCCACCCTATTTCCACCCTCTTGCCGCTGGGTCCAGCATCTCGGCAGCGGAGTAGACCAGGGCGTTGCAGACTGCAGCGGCCACGGTGCTTCCGCCCTTGCGGCCCATGGCCGCGATGGCAGGCACGCCGTGGGCTGCACAGGCGGCAAACAGCGCTTCCTTGCTTTCCACCACATTCACAAACCCCACCGGCACGGCGATGACCAGGGCAGGCCGCAGCCCGGCCTCGATCTCCTCCACAATGGCCAGCAGGGCGGTGGGGGCATTGCCCACCGCAAGGATGGCCCCGGGGTGCTCCTGCGCCGCGCGGTGCATGGAGGCCACTGCCCGGGTGGTTCCGGTCTCGGCTGCGGTCCGCGCCACCTCGGGGTCCGCCATATAGCAGAGGGCACTGCCGCCCAGCCGGGCAAGAGCAGGCTTGGAAATGCCCGAAAGCGCCATGTTGGTGTCGGTGATGATGGGAGTCCCGGCCCGCAGGGCGGCCACACCTGCCGCCACAGCCCCCGGCGTAAAGCGCAGATTTTTCGCATAGTCAAAGTCGGCGGTGGTGTGGATGACCCGCTTGACCACAGCGGCAGTCTCGGGCGGCGGGGTCAGGCCCTGCGCTTCCAGCTCTGCCGTGATGATGGAAAGGCTTGTCCGCTCAATGTCGGCGGGCAGATGATGTTGTGGGATCATTGTGCATTCCTCCGCGGGTTCTCCAACCCCATGGCCGCGTAAACGGCATCCAGATCCAGCGCGCCGCGCACGCCATCGGCCAGCAGGTCAAACTGCTGCTGGCGGTACTGCTCCATCGGGATGAGGGCCGCGCTGTCCGGCGCAATGCCCTTGCGCCGGCAGAGCAGGGCCACCAGCTTCTCGGTGAGCGCACCGGTATCAAACAGGCCGTGCAGATAGGTGCCGAACACATTGTCCTGCACGCAGCCCTCGGGTGTGCCGTCTGCCAGTGTGCAGAAGGGCACACCCTGCACCTCGGTGCGGCCGGTGTGGATCTGATATCCGGTCAGGGCCGCACCCGCAAAGGGGGCGGCGGTCACGGCGGCAGTGTCCTGGGTGCGGTGCTTCTGGCCGGTAAAGACCGTGTGGGTGGGCAGCAGCCCCAGCCCCCGCACAGTCTGCACCGTACCGCTCTCCGTGCCTTCGGGGTCGGCCAGCGTCTCACCCAGCATCTGATACCCGCCGCAGACCCCCAGCACCGGCGTGCCGTTGGCCGCCAGCTTCAACAGGGCTGCTTCCAGCCCGGACTGCCGCAGCCAGAGCAGGTCATCCACCGTGTTCTTGGTGCCGGGCAGGATGATGAGATCCGGTGTGCCCAGCTGGCGGGTATTCTGCACATACCGCACGCCCAGCAGCGGGTGCTGCTCCAGCGGCATGAAATCGGTAAAGTTGGAGATGTGCGGCAGGCGGAGGATGGCCGCATCCAGCGGGTGGACCGTTCTGCCCGCATCCAGCCGGGTGGAAAGAGAATCCTCGTCCTCAATGTCCACCTTCAGGTAGGGCACGACCCCCAGCACCGGCAGCTGCGTTTTTTCTTCCAGCATAGCAAGGCCGGGGCGCAGGATCTCCACATCGCCGCGGAATTTATTGATGAGCAGCCCCTTGATGCGGGCGCGCTCCTCTGGCTCCAGCAGCGCCACCGTGCCGTACAGCTGGGCGAACACACCGCCCCGGTCGATGTCTCCCGCCAGCAGAACGGGGGCATCCACCAGCCGGGCAAGGCCCATGTTGACGATATCGTCTGCCTTCAGGTTGATCTCCGCCGGGCTTCCGGCCCCCTCAATGACGATGATGTCCACGGTTTCGGCCAGACTGTTGTAGGCCGAGAGGATCTCCGGGATGAGCGCTCTTTTCATTTTGAAGTAGGCGGCGGCGGGCATCTGGCCCCGCACCTCGCCGTTCACGATGACCTGACTGCCCACGTCACTGCTGGGCTTGAGCAGAATGGGGTTCATCCGCACATCCGGCTCGATGCCTGCGGCCTGCGCCTGCACCACCTGTGCCCGGCCCATTTCCAGCCCATCCCGGGTGACAAAGCTGTTCAGCGCCATGTTCTGGCTCTTGAAGGGAGCCACGCGGTAACCGTCCTGCGCAAAAATGCGGCAGAGGGCGGCGCACAGCAGGCTTTTGCCTGCACCGCTCATGGTTCCCTGCACCATGATGCACTTTGCCTTGCTCATTCCAGCACCTCCGCAAGAAGTTTCAAAAGCTGTTCGTTTTCAGGCCCGGTGCGCACGGCGGTGCGGTACCAGCCGGGGCCCAGCCCCGGGTAGTTCGCACAGCTGCGCAGCACAGCACCCCTTTGCCGCAGGGCTTCTCCCAGCGTCTCCGGGGCCTGAAACAGCAGGTAATTTGCCCTGCCGTCCAGCACCCACAGGCCCAGCGCCCGCAGACCGGCCGTCAGGCGGGGCCGCTGTTCGGCAATGAGGGCCCGGACCTTTTCCACATACGCTGTCTCCTCCAGTGCGGCAAGGCCCGCCGCCTGCGCCAGACTGGACACGCCCCAAGGCTGGCCGCAGGCCTGCATCTGTTCCAGCAGCGCCGTGTCGGCACTCAGGGCATAGCCCAGCCGCACGCCCGCCATGCCGTAGAGCTTGGTGAAGGCTTTCAGGATGACCAGATCTCCCTCCCCCAGCAGGCCTTTTGCCGTGTGCAGGGCATGGTCGGGCAGGAAATCAAGGAAGCATTCGTCCACCACCAGCAGGGTGCCGCACGCCGCACAGCGGCGGAGGATCTGTTCCACCAGCGGCAGGGTCGTCAGCTGGCCGGTGGGGTTGTTGGGCTGGCAGAGGAACACCATGTCCACCCCCGGGCGGATAGCCGCACAGAACGCATCCGTGACCGCAAAATCCTCCTGCTCCCGCAAAAAGAAGCGTTCCACCGTGCAGCCGATGCTTTCCAAGGCAGTGGCATACTCCGCAAAGGTGGGTGCGGTGACCAGCGCCCGACGGGGCTTTTTGGCCCAGACCAGCCGGAAGATGAGGTCTGCTGCCCCATTGCCGCAGAGGATCTGCTCTGCCGGCACGCCCTCATGGAGCGCCAGCTTTGCCCGCAGTTCCCGGCACAGGGGGTCGGGGTAGCGGTCAGCCGTGGGCAATGCCGCCGTGATGGCCCGGGCCACCCCTTCCGGCAGGCCCAGCGGGCTGACGTTGGCCGAAAAATCCAGCGCATCCCGCCCGAACTCGGCCCGGTAACCGGCCCAATCGCCGCCATGTACTAGTTGCATGTTCGTTCTCCTTTTCCTGGATGGTTCTGGATCCCAGCTCTTGGCCCCCCCTTGGGGGAGCTGTCATGCAAGGCATGACTGAGAGGGCGAGGTCGTTACAAAAAAGCCCGTATTGCCACGCCCCACGCCAGTGCAAAAGCGCTTGCCACGTACATCATCTGGTTGGCACGCAGGATATCCTCCGGTTCAATGGGACGCAGCGGATCACCGATGGTGGGCTTGGCGTAGTATTCGCCAAAGTAATAGGCGGGCCCGGCCAGCTGCACCCCCAGCGCACCGGCGCAGGCGCTCTCGGTCTGGGCGCTGTTGGGGCTGGCGTGGTTCCGGCGGTCCCGCCGCCAGATCTTCCACGCCCCTTTTGCGTCATTGCGGGTAAAGGCCGCGGCAGCCACCCACAGCAGGGCGGCAAGGCGGCTGGGAAGGTAATTTGCCGCATCGTCCAGCTTGGCCGGGATGCGGCCAAAGTAGAGGTATTTTTCGTTTTTGTAGCCCAGCATACTGTCCATCGTGTTGATGGCCTTGTAGGTCAGGGCCAGCGGTGCCCCGCCGATGAGCATATAGAGCAGGGGCGCGATCACGCCGTCGCTGGCGTTTTCGGCCACCGTCTCCACAGCGGCTCTGGTCACGCCCTCCAGCGTCAGGTCCTGGGTGTCCCGCCCCACGATGCGGCTGACCGCCCTGCGGGCGGCAGGCAGATCGGGCTTGACCAGTTCCCGGTAAACATTGGTGCTCTCCTGCGCCAGCCCCTTTGCGGCCAGTGCCTGCCCGCACCAGAACATCTGGACGGCCAGCCCCAGCCACGGGCTGATGCGGGCAGCTCCCAGGCAGACAAGGCTCGTCAGCAGAAAGGTGCCCACCGGCAGGCAGAAGGCCACAATGGCACCGCCCAGCAGTTCCCCCTGAGGCGTTTTTGGCAGGCGGGCCCGCAGGCGCTTTTCCAGCGCCGAGATGGCCTTGCCCATGTACACCACCGGGTGGGGCAGCCAGGCCGGGTCGCCAAAGAGGCAGTCCAGCACAAAACCGCCGAGTACTGCGTATTCGATCATCGGGCATCCTCCTTTGTGTACTGCACAGTTTTCAGCAGGTGCAGCACCCGCTGCTCCGCCCAATCTCCTGCATCCAGAACGTAACCGCCCGCGTTGGGGGCGCACCAGTGGTAATAATCCGCATGGGGCAGGGCGTAGCGCTCCATGGCAGCCATCTGGGTGCCGCCGTGGGCCAGAATGACCAGTGTCTCTTCCCCATCGGCAAGGGCCCTGTCCACCAGTGCGGCAAAGGCCCTGCACACCCGCTCCGAAAAGACAGCCTTGGTCTCGCCGTCCGGGCAGGGGCTTTCGCAGTTGGCGTTCACCCAGGCCAGATAATCCGGGTCGTGCTCCATCTCAATGAAATTGCGGCCCTCAAAGCTGCCGAAGCACATCTCCTGCAGGTCTTTCACCTCCACGAGCCTTGCACCCGGGAAGAGCACCTCTGCGGTCTGCCGGGTGCGGCAGAGCGGGGTGATATAGACCGTTTCCGGCCGGAGATCCGCCTGCCGCAGCTGGGCGCGGCCCGCGGGACACAGGGGGATATCCCGCTGGCCCTGATAGCGCTTTTCGGCGTTGTAGGCCGTCAGGCCATGGCGCAGAAGATAGATCAGCATGGGGGCAGTTCTCCTTTCAATACTGTGGGGATGCCGCAGAACATCTGCACCACGCACCCGGCCCGGGCCGCCAGCAGGCAGGCCAGCCGCCCGGCAGCTTCCCGGGCGGCCCGCTCCCCTGCGTCCATGGGCACCACGCCGCCGCCCACCTCGGTGGCCATCACGATATCATAAGCGGAGAGCTCCTCCGCAAGCTTTTCCAGATCCTCGGCCTCTGCGGCCAGGGCCTGCACCTCCGCAATGCGGGTGCCGGGCAGGCGCTGCGCAAAGGTGCGCTTGCCGCTGTACAGCGGCCCGGTGATAAAGATCATAACAGTCCTCCCCACTGGCAGGCACACAGCGCCGCCAGCATCCACAGCTCGGCTTTCTGCAAAAACCACCCGGCCAGATCGCCGGTGATGCCGCCAAACTGCTTACCCGAAACAACATGATAGCGTGCAAACACCAGCAACGCCGCCAGCACCAGCGCCCAGCCGCCCAGTGCCAGCAGGGCGGCGCTGAGCAGAGCGGCCAGCACCATCAGCACCCGGCGGACCGTAGTCCGATCCGCCGCCGTGGCAAAGGTGTGGGCAAGGCCGGTGTTCTTTGCCATCGGGAACGATGCCACGGCCAGGCCCGAGAGGGCCCGTTCCAGCACAAGGGCCAGTGTCCAGCACAGGCCCACCCGGGGCGTAAAGTCCACGCAGGCGCAAAGGGCGAGGTAGGCCGCAAAATAACTGCACAGCCGGATCACCGCAAAGGCACCGCAGTGGGGGTCTTTGAGGATCTCCAGCTTCTTTTCCCGGTCGCCATAGCTGGAAAGGGCATCGCAGGTGTCGGCATAGCCATCCAGGTGGATGCCGCCCGTGACCCAGACCGGGATCAGGCAGAACCCCGCCGCTTTTGCGGGCATCGGCAGGGGCAGAGCGCCGCACAGGCACCACAGCCCGCCAATGACCACCCCGATGAGCGGGAAGGCACACATGGCATACCGCATGTTTTTCTGGTTCCACGCGAACTGCGGCACCGGCAGGGCCGAAAACATGGCAAAGGCCACTGCAATGGTCTGCAATCCAATCATTTTTCCACTCCTTTATAATAGACCGGGATGCCGCACACCACCCGCACCACATGGTCAGCCCGGGCGGCAAGGGCATTGTTCACCTGCGCCAGCGCTTTCAGGTAGCGCCCGGTGTCGCCTGCATAGTCGGCACCGCCGCTGAACACCTCGTTGGAGACCACGATGAGGTGCGCGCATTGTCCGGCCAATTGGTCCAGTCCTTCCAAAATGGCCGAAGCGGCATTTTCTCCCGCCCCGGCGGGGTCGTAGAGCTCGTTGGCGGTCAGGTTGCCCAGATCCTCCAACAGCACAGTTCCCCGGGCAGGCAGACGGATGTTCTCCAGATGCAGGGGGCACTCCACGGTCTCAAACTGCTTTGCCGCCCGCATCCTCCGGTGCTTTTCCACCCGGGCGGCACACTCGGCATCCCACACCTGCATGGTGGCGATGTAATAGCGCGGGAGCGCGGTTTTCAGCACCAGGCTCTCGGCATACCCGCTCTTACCGCTGGCGGCACCGCCCAATACCAGCGTCAGCATTGGGGGGTGTACGGCGTAATGCCGCCCTCCGTGAAGGAATAGCAATCGCGGTAAACGGCCAGCGCCATATCCCACAGCGGGATGCTTGCCACCGCTCCGGTGCCCTCGCCGAGATGGAGCCCGGCGGTGAGCAGGGGCACTTTGCCCAGCACTTCCAGCACCAGCCTTGCTGCCGGTTCGGTGGAGCAGTGGCTGGCAAACACGGCCTTTTCCGCGGCGGGGCAGAGCCGCACCGCGCACAGAGCCGCCACACCGCTGATGAAGCCATCCATCAGCACGGGCAGGCCTTCCAGCGCGCCGCCCAGAAAAACACCGCACAGCCCGGCGATGTCGAACCCGCCCAGCTTGGAGAGCACGTCCAGAGGGTCAGCGGCATCGGGCCGATTCCGCGCAATGCCCCGCCGGATGGCATCCAGCTTGCGGGCAAGCCCCGCGTCGGAAAGGCCCGCGCCCCGGCCTGTCATCCGCTCCACGGGCTGACCCAGCAGAACCGCAGCCACGGCGCTGGAGGTGGTGGTGTTGCCAATGCCCATCTCGCCCGTGGCCAGCAGCTGCACCCCCGCCGCCTTCTGCACCCGGACAAGCCCGATGCCCGCCGCAATGGCATCCACCGCCTGCTGGCGGGTCATGGCAGGGCCGGTGGTGAAATCCGCCGTCCCGGCGGCAATGCGGCAGTTCTGCACTCCGGGCACCGGCTCCCCGGCCATGCCAAGGTCCACAGGCACCACTTCGCAGCGGGCCGTTTTTGCCATCTGGCAGACACTGGTGCGCCGGGCGGCAAGGTTCTCGGCCACGGCCCGGGTCACGCTCTGGTCCGTCTGGCTCACGCCCTGCGCCACCACGCCGTTGTCGGCGCAGAGCACCAGCACGGCCCGGCGGGAAAACGCCAGCTCTGCCGTGCCGGTCAGGGCGGCGGCATCCTCCAGCATGGTCTCCAGCCTGCCCAGCCCGCCCAGCGGCTTGGCCAGGCTGGCCCAGTGAGCATGGGCGGCGGTGCGGGCGGTCTCGTCCGGCCGGGTGATCCTGGAAAGAAGCTGTTTCAGTTCAAGCTCTGTCATTGGTCCTGTTCCTCTTGATGATAGTGTGCGGCGGCATCCACGAACCGCCGGGGCAGGGCCGTGCCCGCCCAATACAAATGCGGGAAGCCCGCATAGAAATGCTCATTTGCAAAGCCGCAGTCCCATTGCTTCCCGTTTGGCTTTGCGGCGGTAAAGCCGGTGCCGTTGTCTGTGGAATCCCAGTGGTGGAACTCGTGCACGGGCAGACGCTCCCCGGCGCGGAACAGCATACTGTCGGTGCGGGCGGTCAATGCCGCGTATCCAAACCGCACCAGCCTTCCCACCCGGAAGCCCTGCCCCGGCAGGACACCTGCCATGGGCCAGCATTTTCCGTTGGCATCCTCCAGGCTCTGGCCCAGATAGAGAAAGCCCCCGCACTCGGCCACCGTGGGCAGACCGCGCTCCACAGCCCGGCGCACAGAGGCCAGCATGGAGCGATTCGCGCTCAACTGCCCGGCATACAGCTCCGGGTAGCCGCCGGGCAGATAGAGCCCGCCGATCTGCTCCGGCAGGGCGGAGTCCTGCAGGGGGCTGAACCAGCAGAGCTCCGCTCCCGCCCGCTCCAGTGCTTCCAGCGTTTCGGCGTAGGTGAAGCAAAACGCCGCATCCCTTGCAACGGCAATGGGAACGCGGGGGCGCTGTTCCTCTGCTCCCTGGGGCGGCAGCTCTTCCGCAGGGAGGAGCCGATCGGTGTGCACCAAAGGCGCTGCGCACTCGGTCAGGGCAAAAAGCTTTTCCCAATCCACCACCAGCGCATCGGCCATCCGGCTGATCTTCTGCTGTAAGTCCGCGATCTCCCCGGCAGTTTTCAGGCCTAAGTGGCGGCTCTCAAGGGCGGCATCCGGCAGGTGGGGCAGATAGCCCAGCACCGGCAGGCCGGTCTCCCGTTCCAGCATGGGAGCCAGCAGAGCATACAAATGGGGGGCGCAGTCATTGAGCAGGATGCCCGCCAGATGGCTGGGGGTGCGGAACTGTTTCAGTCCGTTGATCTGGGCCGCCAGCGTCAGGCTGGCCCCTCTGGGCTGGACCACCAGCAGCACCGGCAGGCCCAGCGTATCGGCCAGATGCCAGGCACTGGCGGTATCACTCACGCCGCCCAGTCCATCGTAAAAGCCCATGGCACCCTCGCACACGGCTGCCCCGTGCCCGGCGGCGGCCTGCGCATAGAGCGCGCGCACGGTCTCCGGCGCGGAGAAAAACAGGTCGAGGTTGTGGCTCTCCACCCCCAGCACGGCCCGGTGAAACATGGGGTCGATATAGTCCGGCCCGCTCTTGAAGGAGCAGGGGTCCTGCCCCCGCCGCTTGAGCGCCGCCAGCAGAGCGCAGGTCAGTGTGGTTTTGCCGCTGCCGGAACAGGGCGCGGCCACAAGAAATTGGATCATTTACGTTCTCCTGTGATAAGGAAGATGGGGTTATTGGCCATCAGCAGGTGGAGCCTGCCCGCAGGCCGGGTGCGGCTGACCGCGATCTGTGTTACCTCCGCAGCAAGGCCGTGGGCAGTCAGTGCGGCCACGGCGGCGCTCAGCGTTTCCAGCGCAATGGCAGAGATGCAGATGCGGGCGTTCGGATTCCGGGCAAGCACCGTGTTCACCACAGCCTCCATGCCCCCCTTGGTCCCGCCGATGAACACGGCATCCGGGGCGGGCAGGTCAGCCAGCGCGGCGGGGGCGCGGCCCTCCACCAGTGTCAGGTTGCAGGCGTGGAACGTTTCCCGGTTCTGCCGGATGAGCCCGCAGGCCTCCGGGTCACACTCCACGGCATACACATGCCCCCGGGGTGCGGCCAGTGCCAGCTCCACGCTCACGCTGCCGGTGCCCGCCCCCACATCCCACAGGGTATCGGCAGGCTGCACGGCCAGCTTGGCCAGCGCCGCCGCCCGCACCTCCTGCTTGGTCATGGGCACCTCTCCCCTGTGGAAGGCTTCATCCGGGAAGCCGGGCACCCGCCGGGGCGGCTGAGGAAGATGCTCCACAAGCAGAACGCTCAGGCTTGCAAACTGCTTTTGCGCAAACTCCTGCGCCGTGCCGAACAGGATCTTCTCCTCTGCCCGGCCCAGCTCTTCGCCCACCAGCACATGGGCATCGCCCAGCCCGGCAGCAGCCAGCCGGCCGCAGAGGGAGGCAGGCGTTTCTGCCCCGCCGGTCAGGAAAAACACAGGCTTTCCCCCGGCTGTCAGGCACTCGGCCACCGGGTCGCAGGCACAGCCGTGGGCCGAGACCAGCTTCCACTCCTGCCAGGAGCGGCCCACCGCAGCGGCCAGCAGCTGAACGCTGGAAAGCCCCGGCAGCACCCGGCAGGAGATGCCAAAGGCCCGCAGCATCGGCAGCAGCTGGGCCGCACCGGAGTAAAACCCGGTGTCGCCGCTGTACACAAGGGCAGCATCCACCTCCGGGTCAGCCGCCAGCGCGGCAAGGACATCCTCAGGCTGATACAGGGCCTTCCGGTGATCCGTGCAGCCCTGTGGCAGCTGTTCCAGCAGGCGCTTTGCCCCCAGGATCAGTCCGGCGTTCTGCAGGGCGGCAAGGCCCTGCGCGGTCAGGCTTTCCGGCGTGCCCGACCCCATCCCGATGAGTGTGATCATTGCAGCATCTCCTTACAATGTGTCAGGATCTGTTCCGCCGTTTCGCCCTGCTCGGCCGGGCGGCGGATGACGATGAGCTGTGCCCCGGTGTCCTGCGCTGCCCGGGCTTTTTCTTCAAAGCCGCCCGCCGCGCCGCCATCTTTGGTAACGAGGAAGCGGATGGCAAACTGCTCCATCAGCGCCCGGTTCAGCGCATAGGAGAACGGCCCCTGCATGGCAATGATGTTCTTATGGGGGATATCTGCCCCCTCGCAGGCGGCAATGCCCTCCCGGGTGGGCAGGACACGGGGAAAAAGCCGTGCCGGTTCCAGCACAGCAAAGGCAGAAAGCTCCTTGGCCCCGGTGGCAAGCAGGACATTTCCCTGCGTCCGGGCCAGAAATCCCGCCGCATGGGCTGCGGAGGCAAACACCATGCTCCCGGCGGGCAGCGGGCTTTCAGGCCGGAGCAGGCGGCGATACTCCGTGCCTGCTGTTTTGCAGGCTGCCCGGATGTTCCGGGTGGCCTCCACGGCATAGGGATGGGTCGCGTCCACGCAGAGGTCAGCCCCCTGCAGCAGGGCGGTCATCTCCTCCGGGGTCAGCCGCCCGCAGTGGACGGTGATGCCGGACCTTTCGCCCTGTTCCTCGGCCCCCAGCGGAGTGGCTACGCTGACCAGTACCTCGGCCCCCAGTGCGGCCAGCTGCTTTGAAAACATGCGGCCCTCGGTGGTGCCGCTGAATACCACGGCCCTCATGCGCGGTACCCCCGCGGCGTGACCATCCGCCCGCTCAGCTGGCGGGTCTGGGCGTTGCCGACAAACACGGTGGTAAACATATCCACCGGGGTGGTTTCCAGCGCAGCCAGCGTCAGAACGCGGCTTTCCTGCCCCTCCCGGCCAATGTTCCGCACGATGCCGCAGACCGTTCCGGGTGCTTTGCCGTTTGCCAGCAGGATGCGCACCGCCCGCGCCAGATAGTCCGGCCGCCCCTTGGAGGAGGGGTTGTACAGCGCGATGCAGAAATCCCCCATGGCTGCTGCCGCCAGCCGCCGCTCGATGACCTCCCACGGCGTAAGCCGATCAGAGAGGGAGAGCACACAGAAATCGTGGGCCAGCGGGGCACCCAGCACCGCACCGCCGCTCAGGGCGGCGGTCAGGCCGGGCACCACCTCCACCGTCACGTCCGGGAAGTGCTCGGCCAGCTCCAGCAGAGGGCTTGCCATGCCGTAGACCCCGGCATCTCCCGAGCAGACCAGCGCCACCGCCCTGCCGCTCCGGGCCGTTTCCAGCGCCCAGCGGCAGCGGTCGATCTCCTTGGTCATGCCGGTGGAATAATAGAGCTTGTCCGGGAAGTAGGGTCGCACCAGATCCAGATAGACCGTATAGCCGCACAGCACCTCGGCTTGCGTTAAGGCGCTCTGCGCCTGTGCGGTCAGAAACCGGGGATCCCCGGGCCCAAGCCCGACAACAAAAACAACATTAGGCATCCTGCCACCTCCAATCCGGGGCAAAGGGACGAAGCGCCAGCGCAAAGGTCACGCCGTTGCCCGCCTGTTTGGGAAGAATGATCGTGCCGCCTGCCGCCAACACCGCCGCCCGCTCGCAGACATTGTCCACGCCGGTCACGCTCCGGACAAAGGCCGAAGGTGTGAACTGCCCGGGGGCGTTCTGCAGCTGTGCGGCAGAATAGAACTGCACCGGCCAGCCGTGGATTCTGCAAAATTCCAGCAGGCCCGGCTCATCGGCTTTCAGGTCGATGCTGGCTGCCGCCGTGATGCACACTGCTGCAAGGCCGTGGGCCGCGCAGAACTGTGCAAAGGCCGCTTCCAGCTGTGCGGCGCTTGTTCCCCGCCTGCACCCGATGCCCAGCACACCGATCTTCGGGATCAGGTGCAGCGCATCGCCCGCCGGGAAAAGGGTCAGGGCAAAGTCGGCGTGCTCTGCCTCCCCCGCCGGGACCACCCCGGCAGGGGCCTGCCCGGCAATGGGGAATTCCGACCGGTACCGCACCGGCCCGCCAGCCAGCAGTCTGCTGCTGACGCGCTTGATGCGCCCCGGCTCCAGCACGGCGCAGTTCTGGTGCCTGGCCCACGCATCCACGGCAAACACACCGTTGGCATCGGTGGCCGTGGTAATGACCGGCACCGCACCGCAGACCGCCGCCAGCGCCCGGGCCAGATCGTTGGCCCCGCCCAGATGGCCCGAAAGGATCGGCACCGCAAAATGGCCGCACTCGTCCAGCACCACCACGGCAGGGTCCACCGCCTTGTTCCGGCAGTGGGGCGCAATGGCCCGCACCGCTATGCCCACAGCCCCCACAAAGATCAGGGCATCCGCATGGGCGAACTGCTCCGCAGCCCAATCGGCAAGGCCGGGCCCGCCATGGCCGCAGCGGGCCACAGTGCCGGGCAGGGCACTGGCCAGCTTTTGGGCCAGCGCCAGCCCTTTTTCCGTAAAGGCGAGATAGGCGCGGGTCACTGGTCTGCCCCCTTGCGGAACTCCGTCGTAAAGGTTGGGTCGTAGAGCTTGCTCCGCTCATACCGAGTGCCCAGAAATTCCCCCACCACGATGAGCGCCGTTTTGGTGATGCCGTTGGCGCGGGTGCTCCCGGCCAGCGTGCCCACGGTGCAGCGCACCACCTTCTGCTCCGGCCAGCTGGCCTTGTAGACCACGGCGGCAGGAGTCTCCGGCGTGTAGGCTCCGCCTGCCAGCAGGGCCTGCTGCACCTTGTCGATGAGGCCGATGGAGAGGAAGATCACCATGGTTGCCCCATGGGCGGCAAGGCTGGCCAGCTTCTCCTTTTCCGGCACCGGGGTGCGCCCCTCCATCCGGGTGATGATCACGGTCTGGCTGATGGTGGGCAGGGTGTACTCGGCGTTCAGCGCCGCCGCCGCCCCGCAAAAGCTGGACACGCCGGGGGTATCATCGTAGGGGATGCCGTCCGCATCCAGTGCGTCCATCTGCTCCCGGATGGCCCCATACAGGCAGGGGTCGCCAGTGTGGAGCCGCACGGTGGTCCCGCCTGCGGCTTCCACCCGGCGCATCACGTCCAGCACCTGTTCCAACGTCATCTCGGCGCTGTTGTAAACGGCGCACTCTGGCTTCGCCAGCCCCAGCAGGGCCGGGTTGACCAGACTGCCCGCATAAATGATGCAGTCGGCTTCCTGCAGCAGGGCCGCGCCCCGCCGGGTGATAAGGTCGGGTGCGCCGGGGCCTGCGCCTACAAAATGTACCATCTCAATGCTCCTTCCATTCGTTCAGAAGTTGTGCGGCAGTGTCGGTGGCTCCCAGCGGGCCGTGCTGGTTGGAAAACAGCACCGCCCCCACCCGGAACGCCCCGCAGGCCCGCCGGTCAAGGTGGAGCTGGACTGCCCGCAGCAGGCTTTCCAGCACCGGAGCCCGCAGGCCGGCGCTGTCCAGGAGTTCCAGACAGGCATCGGTGGTGGCAGCGTTCATCAGGGCGGCGCAGACTTCCCGGGAAGCGCCGCAGAGCGCCGCATGGGTGCAGAACAGCTCGGTGCGGCAGTCAGCAGTGTGGGAATGGGTGTTCATAATACCGCCCGCCACCTTGACCAGCTTGCCCACATGGCCCACCAGAAGCACCTCTTCAAAGCGGGCCGCTGCAGCCATATCAAGCGTATCACCGATAAAGTTCGAGGTCTTTACCACCGGAACAGCGTGAAACTCCGGGTATCTTTCGTGCAGATAGTCCAGCCCGTAATTGCCAGGGGCCAGGATGAGCCGCCTGGGGCTGCCCGCCCGGAGAGCGGCCTGATTCATTTCCAGCTGGATGGTGTCCAGGATCGCCTGCTGGCTCATAGGCTCCACAATGCCGCTGGTTCCCAGCACCGAAAGCCCGCCCTCGACCCCGATGTGGGGGTTGAAGGTGCGCTTTGCCACCTCTTCCCCGCCCTCGATGGAGATGGTCACGGCAAAGCCGCCGGTGTAGCAGGCGCTCTCGGCTTCCCTTTGCAGGGCCTCGGCGATCATCTGCCGGGGCACATGGTTGATGGCAGCTTCCCCCACCGGCTGGTCCAGCCCGGCCTTGGTCACCCGGCCCACGCCCTTGCCGCCGGAGATGCGGATCTCGGTGGTATCGGGCAGCAATTCTACGGCGGCGATCACGGGCAGGCCGGTGGTCACATCCACATCATCCCCGCCGTCCTTCTCAATGGCGCATTCGGCACCGGCTCCGGCGGGGCGGCAGTACAGCGGGGCCACCTCCACCACGATGCCCTTCGGCGTGCGCAGGGCAACGCTCTCCGGGGCATGGCCGGTGAGCAGGAGCCGCGCGGCCCCCGCCGCACCCAGCGCCGCGCAGGTGCCGGTGGTGTACCCGCAGCGGAGCAGCTTCTGCCCACTGCGGACGTAATGTTCAAACTTTGGCCCGGCAGGCTTTTCCGGACCGAACACGGCCTCGTACTGCTCCTTGGTCAGGCTGTACAGCGCCCGGATGTTCTCCGGGGCAAAGGCCTCCTTCGGGGTCAGCACCCCCGAAACGCTGTGCGGGAACACGCAGACCACCGCATCCGCGATCTTCTGCGCCATGTCCAGCTCGTGCAGGCTGACGATCACGGCCAGCCCCTGCTCATGGGCCAGTTTCTGCAGGATGGTCAGCAGCTCGATCTTGCCCTTGACATCCAGAAAAGAGGTCGGCTCGTCCAGCAGCAGAACTCCGGGCTGCTGGCAGATGGCACGGGCCAGCAGAACGCGCTGGCGCTGGCCGTCGCTGATGCAGTTGAAATCCCGGCCCGCCAGAGGGGAAGCCCCCACCAGTTCCAGCGCGTCCCGCACGGCCTGCCGGTCGGCATCGGACAGGATGCCCAGCCGCCCGGTATAGGGGATGCGTCCGGCGGCGGCAAACTCAAAGCAGGAAGTCAGCTCGGTGCGGCGGGTGTGGGGCAGCATCAGGGCCAGCTTCCGGGCCCGGGCCGGGCCGGTGTAATCGGTCAGGCTGCGGCCATCCAGCAGGACAGCCCCGCCCAGGGGGGCCAGCTGGCCCGCCAGCGTTTTGAGCAGGGTGGATTTGCCCGCGCCGTTTGGCCCGATGAGGGCCAGGATCTGCCCCGGCACCGCCCCCAGCGTGATGCCGGAAGCAAGGGGCGCACCGCCATAGCCGATGGCCAGCTCTTTCGTTTCACAGCGGTATTTCATCGCACACCCTCCTGACCCCGGCGCACCAGCAGCCAGATGACCACCGGTGCACCAAATACTGCCGTTACGGCGCTGATCGAAAGCTCGGTGGGGGCAAACATGCTGCGGGCGATGAGGTCGCACAGCAGGCAGAAGGCCGCCCCGCCCAGGCAGCACCCGGGCAGCACCACCAGCGGCCTTGCGCTGCCGAACAGCTGCTTGACCAGATGGGGCACCGCAATGCCCACAAAGGAGATGGGCCCCGCAAAGGCCGTGACACAAGCGGCCAGCAGGCTGGAAAGCAGCACCAGCAGCCGGGAAAAGGCTTTGACATTGATGCCCACGCTCCGGGCGTAGGCCTCCCCCATCTGGTAGGCGGCCATGGGCTTGGAAAGGCAGAACGCTGCCGCCAGAGCGGGCAGCACCACCAGCGCCGCCGCCCGCACATTGCCCCAGGTCATGCCGGAAAAGCTGCCCTGAGACCAGTTGTGGAGGTTGACGATGTTGCTGTCCTGGGCAAAGGCCACCACAAACTCCGTGACGGCCGAGCAGATGTAGCCGATCATCACACCGCAGATCACAAGGATGCTCATCCGCTGCACCCGCCGGGAGACCGCCAGCACAAAGGCCATGGAGGCCATGGCCCCCGCAAAGGCAGCTGTGATCAGGGTAAGGGAGCTGGTGAGCAGACCATGGTTCAGAAAAGTCACCATGACCAGTGCCACGGCCAGCTTGGCCCCGCTGGAAATGCCCATGACAAAGGGGCCTGCAATGGGGTTGGCAAAAAAGGTCTGCAGCAGGTAGCCCGCCGCCGAGAGCGCCGCCCCCAGCAGCACCACCATCACGGCCCGGGGCAGGCGCAGCTGGGTGATGATGCCCACGCTCAAAGCGTCCTGCCCGCGGCCGGTCAGGGCCGCCAGCACTGCCCCCGGTGTCAGGGACACACTGCCCCAGAACAGGTTGGCGGCAAACAGCACCGCCAGCAGCAGGGCAAGGATGCCGTAAGAAAGGATCAGGCGCTTTTTGCTGGTCATAGGTTACTCTACTTTCCTCAAAAATTGCAGGTCGGCGGGGTCGTTCTCCGTAAAGACACGGTGCAGGTCGAGCACAAAATCGACCAGCGCCGTGCTCTGCTGGAAAAAGCTCTGGGTGGTGCACCAGACACTGCCGCTCTGCACGGCCTTGAACTCGGCCAGCAGGGGGCATTTTGCCACCAGTTCCTCCGTGGTATGCACCACGCCCTCAATGGTGCTGTTGTAAAGGAGCACATCCGCATCCTTTGCACCGGCGTAAAAATCCTCCAGCGGCAGGTTCATGGTGGAAAGGTTGTTGCCGTTGTCGGTCAGGTCCGCAAAAACATAATCACCGCCCGCCATCTCGATCATCTGGGCCACATAGTCGCCGCCCTTGCGCACATTGGCAAGGTTATTGGCTGTGATGGAGAAAAAGGCACAGCGCTTGCCGGTGGAAGCCTGCCCGGCCAGCGGTGCAAGGCGCTCCACCTGACGGGCGAATTCCTGTTCCGCCAGCTCCTCTTTCCCCAGCAGGATGCCCCAGAACTTGAGCCATTCCAGCCGGGCCAGCGGGCCGCTCTCATAGCTGGAGCGCTCCACCAGCACCGGGATGCCGAACCGTTCCAGCTGCTCCTTGACCTCCGGGGTGTGGTAGATCATGGTGTTCTCGATGGCAAGGCCGCAGTTGGCCGCAAGGATCTTTTCGTAGTCCGGGGCGCTGTACTTGCCCGCATAGGCAATGCGCCCGGCCTCCATGGCGGCTCTGGCCTCATCCAGATACCAGCCCTCCGCCTGGGTACCGGAAAGGGTCACGCTGTCCAGCCCATCCAGCGCGAGGAACAGGTCCATCACCGAGGTGGAGACAAGGTAGATGTTCCGGATGGGCTGACGCAGCACCGTCACGCTCTCGGGCAGGCCTTCCACCTCAGCGGCATCCTCCGGGGTCACAAGGAACTGCTCCCCCGATTCGGTCAGGGTCAGCATGGTATAGCCGCCCTCATAGCGGTCGGCAGTAAACTGTGTGGCGTAATCCAGCGGACAGGCATGGTCAAAGACCAGTTCTTCTGTGCTGGCGGGCGCTGTCTCGGAGGCGGCGCAGCCCGACAGGGCCAGTACTGTAGCAGGCAGAACGCGCAGGAATTGTTGTCTCGTCAGTTTCATCAGTTCAGCGCAAAGGTCAGCGTATACTCGATCTCATGGGGGGTGCTCATGGCTACGGTATCGGCAGTGACAGCCAGCGGGGTGTCCAGTGCAGAAACAGGGATCTCAAAGGTGGAGTTGCCCTCGGTGTTGGTGGGCAGATACTTCTCACCGTCCACGATCATGTAATCATAATTGGGGCTGCTCCACAGGATGACAGCGGTCATTTTGCCGTCCGCCACGGTCAGGGCGGCAGGGCTTTCCACGGTGGCACGGCCAGAGCCGCCCTCCAGGGTCACATTCACGCTGTATTCACCGTCCGCAGGGGTCTCGGCAGCTTCCTCAGCCTTGGGCTGTGCATTGCGGATGCTCACGGTGTGGTCATACCACTTGCCCTTGGTCCCGAGGAGTGCCAGCTGGAAGTCCTGGTCCACAGCGGCCACGGGGATATCATAGCCGTAGACCTCCTCCGAGGTGCCGTCAGAGTAGGTGACGGTGTCGGTGGTAGGCAGCAGCCAATCTGCCTTGTTGGCCTCGGCATCGGCAGCCATGCCAACATACAGGTTGACGATCTTCTTGGAGGCCAAGCTGACGTGGAAGGTCATCTGCCCGTTCTCCACGGTCAGGGTGCCCATGCCATTGCAGGCTTCGTTGGCGTGGAACATGCCGCTGTCGGTGTCGAATTCAGCCGTGTACACGCCGTCCGGCAGGGCAGCTTCGGTGCTTTCGGAAGCGGCGGCAGCGCTCACGGCAGAAGCGGCTTCCGAGCTGACGGCAGAGGAAGCAGCGGAAGAAGCCCCGCCGCAGCCGGTGAGGACGGCGGCCAGCATCAGAGAAGCAACAGACAGGGAAACAAACTGTTTGCAGTGCATAAACAAAATACCTCAAAAATTCAGAATTTGAAATGGGAGTGTTTCTCCTCATGCGGGGAAGCTCTCCATAAAAAATGCCCGAAAAGATCTCTCCCTTCGGGCATTGGAATGCGGAATATTAGCCGTTCAGGGAATCAATGGCGGCTTTGGTGTGCTCAATGTAGCGCTGCTGGATGTCCTCGATCTCACCCAGACCGGCGATCTGGCACTCAACGGACGCGAAGTCACCGGAGGCCTGGAACTGGCTCAGCCAGGAATCGTCATCCGCACCGGCCATATCGTTGTTGGCGTGGTCACCGGCAACGACCATCAGGGGGCGCAGGATGACCTTGGTGTAACCGGCGGCCTTGACAGCCTCGATGACGTTCTCGCAGGCGGTCTCCTCGGGCTCACCCTCCACCGTGCCGATGAACACGTTGCTGTAGCCCAGGGTCTGCATGGCGGTCTGCATCTGGCTGTAGCTCACCTTTGCGGTGTGGGAGGTGCCGTGGCCCATAAAGACAAAGGCGACCTTCTCCTCAGCGGCGGCCTCCAGGCTGTCGAAACCGGCATCCTTCACAGCGGCAGCGGTAACGGCCTTGGCAACAGCTTCCTTGTCGGCGTTGATGACGGCAGCGTCGGCACCAACCTCGCCCAGCAGGGGCTCAGCAACGGCGACGCTCTCGAACTTGTCCTTGTACTCGTCGATCATCTCCATCATCTCGTCGTACTCTGCACCGTGCATCAGGTGGGTGGGTTGGACGACCAGGTTCTTCACGCCGTTGGCCACAGCGCGGTCCAGAGCCTGCTGCATGTTGTCGATCTTCTCGCCGTCGCGGGCCTGAACATGGTTGATGATGATCTGTGCGGTGAAGGCGCGGCGGACAGACCAATCGGGATAAGCGGCCTGCAGCGCATCCTCGATGCCCTTGATATCCTTCACTCGGCTGTCGTTGAAGGAGGTGCCGAAGGAGACCACCAGCAGCTCATTCTCGCCGATGTCGTCCTGATTGCGGCTGTCGTCCTTGGAGGCATCGCCGGTGTCGCGGCCAAAGTAGTCAGGGTCAGCCTCTTCGCCCTCGACCAGCTCCTTCTGGGCATCGGTCAGGGCATCCCATGCGGCCTTGGCGGCCTCACACTGGGCATCGGTGTCATCGGTGCGCTCCTGCACATAGATGGCATCGATCAGGTCTGCAACATTCTTTGCGGCCAATTCGTCAGCCTCCTCGCCGGAAACCTCGCTGCTGGCAGCAGATCCTGCCGTGCTGGAAGCAGTGGTGCTGCTTGCGGCACCGCCGCAGCCGGTCAGTACACCGGCGCAGAGGGCCAGAGCGGTCAGAGCGGCCGCTGCTTTGTGGATGGTGCGTTTTCTCATTTTTGTTCGTTCCTTTCCTGTTTTTGAACATGATTTTTGCTGAACAGAAGGTACAGGAAAGAGTGCCCGGCAAAACAAAAGGGGCCTTTCTGCTTGCGGGATGGCAAAGCAAAAAGGCCCTTTTCAGTTTTTTCAGGCTTTTTGGGTACAACCAATTCCTCGTGATCTGGGGCTTGCGCCCCCGTACCAACAGCGGGCAGGTTTCCTGGCTGAAAGCTCAACATCCACCGCCGCCTTCCCGGAACATGCGTTCCAGTGACCGGTGCAGCTGCACCCTGGCGGTAAACTCCCTTATCACAGTGACGAGATCGTGCGGGATCTGCACCCGCTTCCCTTTTAACGTGCCTGCCCCCGGCCAGAGCCGCGGGCGGTACGCACCTGCTGTTTTCTATTCAGTTCGCTGTTCAGTATAACATACTCAACGGAGGAATGCAATCACAACTCCGGGGAAACTTCCGGGCTCACAGGCGGTGTTTTTTCCCCGATCAGGGCCACCGCCACATCGTTGACATTGGTGCCCGTTGCCCCGGTGATGATCAGGCCATCCACTGCTTTCAGGGCGTGGTAGGAATCGTTGTTCTGCAAAGCAGCGTATCCGCTCCAGCCCCCGGCCTCCAGCGCGGCAAGGGTATCCCCATCCACATAGCCGCCGGCGGCATCGGTGGGGCCGTCTGTGCCATCGCTGCCCACAGAGAATACCGCCGCGTTCAGCCCGGCAATGGCAGGCGCAGCCGCAAGGGCCAGCTCCTGATTTCTTCCGCCAAGCCCTTTTCCGGTCAGGTGAACGATGGTCTCGCCGCCCGCGATGTAGGCCAGCTTTTTCCCCTGCCCTGCCTGGGTGCGGGCAATGGAGCCAAGAAAGCTGCCTGCTTCCCGTGCTTCGCAGCAGAGTTGGTCGGTCAGGAGAATCGGTTCATATCCCAGATTCCGGCAGGCACTGGCCGCGGCACGGCAAAGCTCCCGCACGCTGCCGGTGATCCGGGTGGTCACATTGTCCAGCGTTTTGGGCGTTTCCTGCGCCAGCAGGGCCCGGGCCTGTGCTGAGAGTGCCAGATGATACTTTTCGGCAACGGCAAGCGCCTGGGCGCAGGTGGAGGTATCCGGCACCGCCGGGCCGCTGGCGATCATATCCAGCGGATCCCCCAGAATGTCACTCAGCACGATGCTGAACACCTGCGCAGGGGCACAGCGCTGCGCGAACCGCCCGCCCTTCACACCGGAGAGCCGCTTGCGGATGGTATTCATCTCCACAATGTCGGCCCCGCTGGCCAGCAGCTGGCTCGTGATGTCCTGCAGCTCTGCCCCGGGAACGAGCGGCTGCTCGAACAGCGCACTGCCGCCGCCGGAAAGCAGGAACAGCACCGTATCCCCGGCGGTCAGCCCCTGCACCAGCTCCAGCGCCTTTTGGGTGGCCGCAAAACCGTTTGCATCCGGCACCGGGTGGCCCGCCTCATAGCAAGCCACACCTGGGATCTCACCTTTCACATGGCCATACTTGGTCACAACCACGCCGCCGTCCACCCGGCCCAGCACCCTGACAGCCGCGTGTGCCATCTGCCAGGCTGCCTTGCCCGCCGCCACCAGAAGCACCCGGCCCTTCCCGGGCCGGAGATCCCGCAGCGCGCGGCGCACCGCCTCATCCGGCAGAACAGCGTTCAGGCTGGAACGAAGGATCACATCCGCATCCCGGCGCAGTGCAGCATTCATAGACTCGCCCTCCTTGCAGCGGTGCCCGCCCCTCCGGGACAGCGCACCAGAAACAGCCGAATAAAAAATCAAGACCGACGATCTCTTTTGAAATCGTCGGTCTTGTTCCAATCCGAGTGGCGAGAATCGAACTCACGGCCTCTTGAACCCCATTCAAGCGCGCTACCAAAACTGCGCTACACCCGGACATCTAATTGAGCTTGTCGCTCACAGCTCAATCAGTATACCCGAAGAATGGTGTTTTGTCAAGCACTATTTTCAAATTTCTTCTTCATTTTCGGCAATGGCCGTTGTGCTGCCCACCGGCTGCGGAAACTCCACCGTAGCCAGCGCCACAGCGAACACGCTCTGCGCACCGGCATCCAGCAGAGCCTGCGCGCAGGCCGAGGCCGTGGCTCCGGTGGTCAGAACATCGTCCACCAGCAGGATGCGCTTTCCCTCCACAGCCTCCGGCCGGGCCACCCGGAAGGCACCCGCCACATTGGCCAGCCGCTCGTCAAGGGAGAGCCCCTCCTGCCGCCGGGTGGAGCGGGCACGGGTCAGCGCGTCCGTGACCACCGGCACCCCCACCGCCCGGGCAAGGGGCTGTGCCATCCGCTCCGGCACATTGTAGCCGCGCTTTTTGCTGGAGGCCGGTACCGGAAGGATGCAGTCGTAACCCCTGTCCAGGCCCGGCACCGGTTCGGGCAGGGGCTCAGAGCCGCACATTCTGATCTCGCTGCCAAAGAGCAGGCGGGCCATCTCCACGCCCAGCTCCACAGCTGCCCAGGGCGCGCCCTGATATTTCGCCCGCAGCACCGCGCGGCGGACAAGGCCGGTGTATCGGTAGGGTGCGGCTGCCCCATCCAGCCGCCCCAGGTAGTGCTCGGAGCCGCGCAGCCGCATGGAGGGTGCACGGCGCAGCTCTGCCAGCCCATCGGCGCAGTCCGGGCAGGCAGGCTGGTTCCCCAGCACCCGGTCACAAAAAGGGCAGCGGCGCGGGTAAAGCACCCAGCGCAGCTGCCGCAGTGTGCGGCTCAGGCCGCTGTAATAAAGCATCAGTCGTTCTTGACCGCAATGATGACGCGGACCTTTTTTCCGGCAGCGCAGCCGAAATTATCGTACCAGCCGGTCAGCTGGTAGCCGTCCGCATCCACCTGAGCCAGCTTGGTGGGGTAATACTGGCCCTTGTACCACAGGTAGACCTGCGCATTGTCTGCCATCTCGTAGCGTTCATTGCCCGAGAGCACCGAGGCCGCGCCGACCTTGTCGATCTTCAGGGGCATCAGCTGCATCATGGCCTTGACAGAGCCGGTGGTCTCCTGCCGCACGGCAATGCCGCCCGCCAGCACCGGATACTTGATGGCCGTGGTGTAGCTGGCCACCGCGCCGTTGACGTAGCAGATATAGGTCGCCCCGCCGCCGATGTAATTGAAGATCTGCTTGAAGGGGGTGCCCGTGATCTCCGCGATCTGCTGGAAGCCAATGCTCATCAGGGAGCCGGTGTTGCTGGTCAGCTTCTGCCAGGCCGTGCTCAGGATATCGCCCGAGACGATGCCCCACAGGATCTCGCTGGTGGTGGGCACCAGCAGGTTGGACAGGCGGTCTACCGCCGTGGCACCGGTCACAGTGGTGGTGGTATCCGAGGTGGAGCCGGAGCCGTCGGTGCCGCCCGTGGCCGCTCCGGTGGTGGTGCCTGTCGTGGTCGTGGTGCCGGAAGCGGAATCTCCCGCCGCAATGCTGGTGACGAGGCTCTTCAGGTCAGAATAATTCATGGCCAGATTTTTCACATCGTCCAGCACGCCGTAGCTCCACAGGTCGCCGGTCACATCGTTCAGGATGAGCCGGTCGATCTGTCCGGCATCGTTGACGGTATAGTAGCGGACATCGAGGTCACTCAGTGTTACCCCCGATAGGCGGCTGGGACGAACCGTCCCAGCCACACCCTCCGAAGTTGTATCCAGAATCTCTACATCGTCGGCCAGGGCGGCAGCGCCCAGCGCAGTGGCATTGGTATTGATGGTGCCGTTGACGCGGCGGTCCTCGATGTGCTCCACGCTCTCGCCCTCCGGGGTGACCTTGATCTCTACCAGCCACCCCTGCGGAAAGTTCAGGCTCTTGTCCACGTTCACAGTGCGGGCAATGCCATCGGTGCACATGACGGAGACTTTCTGCAAAACATCCGCGCCGTTCTCTTCCACCAGACTGCGGGTGGCGGTCTGCACGACACCGTAGAACACACTGTCGGCTTCCTCGCCGGTCACGATTCCGGCAGCCTCATTGTTCATGCCCAGCAGCAGGGTGACGACCTCGCCCACGCCGCCGCCGTTGAGGGAGGACACCTGGGAGGCCACCGCAGAGGAACCCAGCGTATAGCTGGTGCCTGCCACCGTTACACTGGTGGGGGCGCTGGCACTGGGCGAAACTGCCGTGATGCGGCCAGCGGCGCGGCGGGTGTAGACCCACAGTGTCTGTAAACTCTCACTGTAATAATACACATCGTATTTGTTCAGTTCCGCAGATTCCGACGCTTTATCGTTGCGATAGACCATCTTGGGAACAAAGGGCAGCTGGACCGTATCGCCCGCCACAAAGGGGCCCTTCAGGCTCTTGAGCATGACGCTGGAGGTATCCACCTGGCCATTGGAGACCGTGAAGCCCAGGCTGCTGCCGTAGGCACTGCCGCTGGCGGCGTTGGCTGTCAGGGTGTTGTAGAACAGCAGGGCGCACTCCTCGTAGTTGAGCACCTCGCCCTGGCTGCGGTCCACCTGATTGCGCAGGCCCAGCTCACTGGCCTTGTTCAGCTGTGCGTTGGGGAAGGAGCCGCTCAGGTCGGTCATCTTATAGCCCATCAGCTTGAGGATGGCCGTGACCGCTTCTTCCAGCGTCACGGCATTGTCGGGCCGGAAAGAGCCGTCGGTGTAGCCGTTCATCCAACCGTTCTGCACCGCAATGCGGACATAGGGTGCATAGGGCGAAGTGCCGGGCAGGTCGGTGAACAGGGTGCCCACCGTGCCCTGAGAGCCCACGCTCTCGCGGTAGGTGGAGTAGGACACCAGCATCCGGGCCAGCGCACCGCGGGTGACCACAGCGTTCAGGGCAGCCTGCTGGCTGCTGTCCATCGCGTTCAGCGTGATGGACAGCTGGACCGCCGTGTTGGCGTTGCCCGCTGCCGATGCCGGCAGCACCAGCATCGACACGGCAATGCTCACCGCCAGCAGAAATGCAAGGATTCGCTTTTTCATGGAAAATCCTCCTTAAAATAGTTTCTAATGTATTCCGGGTTGCGGCTCCCAGCATCTGCTTCGTGCAAAGCCTTGCACTTGCATCCTGCTGGCCGCGGCCCCAACAACTCCTCCCTTCATCCGCCACTGGCGGCGGTC
>ENA-UONT01000898-UONT01000898.1-human-gut-metagenome-genome-assembly--contig:-CS20-NODE-898-length-29822-cov-7.751906_pt1 | contig 29822 bp, 26 predicted proteins | sample MGYA00242459_ERZ724006 | MGnify/ENA metagenome assembly ERZ724006 | reverse complement strand
AATCAGGTTCTCGATTTACCTGCCGACAACGAACCCGAACATCACGAAAGTCCAGTTGAGGCTCGGCAGCGTTGCGCCCTCAAGCGCGGGGACGATAGTTTCAAAGACCGACAACATCGATAAATCGGGCGTGATTCTGCCCAAGGACGAATGGCAGACCGTGGAAATGATACTCACGCTCAAATGGTCGGGCGCGTTCAAGCTCTATTTGTATAAGGGGAGCAACTCCTATTTCAAGCTCGAAGAGGAATCGACCGACGCGGTTTACCTGCATTCGATTACCTGCTCGTGCTTACAGGGCTTCGAGGGCTTTTTCTACGGCGCAGGGAATTCGGGATTTTGGAAGAACTACGGCGCGTCGAGCAGGGACTTGGCATATTACGGATGGTCGCTGCCGTTCGAGGGGAACGGAAGCTATACAAAGCACATTGCGGTTTCGTCGTTTTCGAGCACAACGTATCTTTACGCGGAGGGCTTCCCGTCGGGCTTGGAACTTTCGCAGATTGTCCTGCGCTTCGATTCGGAACTGCCCGACACTTCGAGTGCCGAAGAGGAAATCCAGAAGAACGTCTTCCGCCTCAGGACGAACGACGACACGGTTTGCGAGGAACAGCTTCCCGCAATTCCCGCAAACAGGCTTTATTACATATACCCCAAGCGCGGACTTCCCGAACTCTATTATTCGCTGGAAATTGCGCCGATGTATGCGTGCAACTGCGGCGGCTCGGTCGATTTAATTTTCACAAAGGTAAGTTAATATGGGTAAATACATCACAAAAATCACTCTCGGAGAGGACGCAAACGACTTCGCGCAAATTGTAGGCGTTTTGGGCTTTTGCGGCAACCGCTACATCTGCCAAGCGTTAGATTCGGACGGGAACATTATGCACTCGCAGACGTTTTCGCTTCCGAAAAACATCGACGGGCTTCCCCCCAACGATTCCGCATTGAAAGCCGATGTCCTGAAATCCTGGAAGTCGGAGGAACTCAAACGCCGCAAGGTTCGGGGGGAGGCGTAGAAATGGGAACAATATCTGCATTATGGGATAGCGGAGTTCTGGGCGCGATGGCGACAATGGCTGTTACGACGCTCGGGCAGCTTTCCGCATTGAACAACCAAAAGTTTGCGGCGGTTCTGGACACTCTGCAAAAGCAGCAGTCTTCCGACTCGGCGGTTCACGATTCGGCGTTTACAAGGAGCGGCGACAAGGGCGTTGTCGTCAGGCGTATTATGCTTTTTATGGCGTTCTTCGTGCTGGCTGTCTGCCCGTTTATATTCGCATTTTTCGGCGACATTCCGATTGCCGTCGAAACAGTCCAGCAATCGGGAGGTTGGCTCTGGGGACTTGTTCCTGAAAAAGAGTCGTTCGCCGTCGCCTACATAAACGGCTTCTATTTGGCGGACGTCTGGAAGGAACTTATGGCAAATTTAATTTCCGCTTACATAGGCGCGGGCATAACGAGAAAGGCGTTTACACTCGGCAAATGAACGAAGTTTTTGAAAAGGAAATCGAGCACATCGTAAAACGCTTGGAAACCCTCGAACACACCGTCTACGGCAACGGACATAAGGGACTGAAAGCGGAACTAATCGAACTCAAAACCGAAATCGAAACCTTCAAGAAAATCGCCGTCTGGCAAATCGGCATCCTCCTCGCCATCCTCTGCGCCGTTCTGAAGATTCTGATTTAACGTAAAGCCCCGCATCGGGGCTTTTTTTCGTTAAGAAAGCCTTTCAATTATGAATTTTGTAAGGGTAGCTCGGTGAACTCGTAATTTCCTCGCAATTTTAGATTTTGATAAGTCTTTAGCCAACATCGTTTGAATTATGTTTTCTTTGCCGGTTAATTTTACTTTTATGGATTTACGTCCTTTGGGACGTCCGAGAATGACTCCTTCCGCTTTTTTTCGCGCCAAAGCTTCCTTTGTTCTTGCGGAAATCAAGTTCCTTTCAATTTGGGCTGAAAGTCCAAAGGCGAATGCCAGCACTTGCGAATTTATATTATTTCCCAGCTCGTAATGTTCCTTTGTCGTCATAACCATTATATTTTTCTCCATGCAAAAATGGAGGATGCTCATAATTTGCATCAGATTTCTGCCGAGCCTTGAAAGTTCCGTGACAACCAGAATGTCATTTTTTACCATTTTTCTTAAGAGTTTCCCCAATCTTCGTTCTTCTATACGTTTGGTGCCGCTAATGGTCTCTTCAATCCAAGATTCCACTGTGTATTTTTTGTCAGCGCAGAATTTTTCAATTTCAAAACGCTGGTTGTCCGTAGTTTGTTTATCTGTGCTTACCCTTATATAACCGTATATCATATCTGCCTTTTATTGATTATTTGGAAAAATACGTTGACGTTTATCTTGTTCTAATGGTATAGATAAACTGACCGATTTTGCGTGGCAGAGATATAAAACGCTACTCCTACGATTTCGCAGATAAATGGTTGATTGCTACGTTCCCAAGTAAGCATTACAATATAGATGACTATCCTGCGATAAAGAACTATCTACTTTCATTTGGGAAAGAAAAATTAGAACAGAGTGGGAAGAAAGATATAGGTGGAATAAAAGGAAATAACGCCAGAAAGAAAACAAATAACAAATGGTTTGAAACTCAAGACACGATAGCTTATTGGGTCGTATAATTTCAGCAGATTTAGGGTCTTGCGCAATAAGTGCATCTTTAGTAGCTCCATCTATTATGAAGGCTTCGTTGCAACCTGTTAAGATGCCTCGGTAAATTTTAATATCCCAATCTTTGAGTGGAACTCCAATTTTCTCTATCTTTTCTTTAATAGATCTCTCAATAGGATTCAGGATGCACCAGCTGTTCCTTGTAAAGTTTTGAACTATCGCATTCTGTCGAACAAAATCGCTCATTTTCTTTATCGGTACAAATATTCAACAACAAGCTTATAAACAATCTGTTATAGCCGGAATTTCTGGCGCTATGCAAGGTGGTTTTCAAAATTAAACTAAACATCACTTAATTATATCCGCATATTTTGCGGAGATAATGCTTGTTTTTCTCCGCAAGGTGTGTTTTGATAGTGTCGATAAAGGAGGTGTTGTGTATGTATATTTACGAATGCAAAGGTTGGCCTAAGTTTATTTGGAATGCGGAGGACATTCAAGCTGCGCTTTCGCGGGTTGTGTTTGCGCAGGGAAAATTGCTTGGCAAAATGGGCGCGCTTGGCTTTGACATAAAAAACGAACAGGTATTAAGTAGCGTTTCCGATGAAATCATAAAGTCTTCCGAAATCGAGGGCGCGAGTCTCAATCTCGAACAGGTTCGCTCGTCGGTTGCGCGCAGGCTCAACATAAGCTACAAATCTTCCACCGAACCAAGCCGCTATGTAGATGGAGTAGTGCGCATGATGATGGACGCCATCGACAACTACGACAGACCGCTTACGCAGGAACGGCTTTTTTCGTGGCACGCGGCGTTATTCCCGACGGGGTGGAGCGGTATGTCTGAAATAGAAGTCGGCAAATTCCGCTCGGATAAATTCGGGCGAATGCAAGTTGTTTCTGAACGCGGCAGCCGCAAGACAATCCACTACGAAGCTCCGAAAGCGGAAGTAATTCCCGACGAAGTCGCAAAATTTCTGCGCTGGACATATTCGGTAAAGCCCAGCTTAACCGCGGCGGCAATCGCGCACTTGTGGTTTGTAACGTTGCACCCGTTTGAAGACGGCAACGGCCGCATAACCCGCGCGATTACGGAGTATATGCTTGCAAGGTGCGAGAACTCGCAGTTGCGCTTTTACAGTATGTCGAAGCAAATTGAGCTAAATAGGCGAAATTACTACGATATAATCGAGCACACGCAAAAAGGCAGCCTCGATATAACGGGTTGGCTAATCTGGTTTTTCGATACGCTTTTCGACGCAATTTCCGACGCCGACAAAACGAGTGAAAAACTTGTGTTTAAAGCCCGATTCTGGCAAAACCTTGTAGATGTCGATATAAGCACAGGGCAACGAAAGCTCATAAATAGATTGCTTGACGGCTTTGACGGCAAAATGACTTCGTCGCGCTGGGCGAATATCCGCGACTGCTCGCAAGATACCGCCTCGCGCGAAATCAACGACCTCATCGCAAAAGGAGTCCTCCTAAAAGAGGGCGTAGGGCGTTCGACGCACTATGTTATAAATCGAAACAAAATACATCCAAATGAATAGTCTCTCTTAGCTACGCAAAACCTCTATTCTCCGCAAAACCTGCGGCGCAAACGATAAAAAAATAGCAACTACACGACGCTATCGAAAATATATTCTGGTAATCAATATACTTACGAAACTATGGCGGCACCTCGTCCATCCCGCCACTTTAAAAGCCGCAAACTCAAACACTTGCGGCTTTTTTTTGTTTCTACACTTCGCGTCAAACCCAGTATCCACGCGGTTTGCGGGGTTGCGATGCCCAGCCGAACGCCAGCAAACCCGCTATTTTACGGGTCAACACCAAAGGTTGAGGAAGATCGCGATATTTTAGTTTTCGATTTCATAGGGTTACTCCGTATTCCGCATAATCTTCGGTACTTGGCGTTTTTTATTGCCGAGTTTTCCGATTGGCATTTTATAAAAAAATGTTCCGAGCCCAATCAAATGATATGGCTATGCATTAAAAACAGAAAATGAGGAATAAAGTGCCTAAAATGAAACCCGTAAAGCTCGAAAATGCCTTTCTGATGATTGAAAAAGGCCCAGTAGTTTTGATTTCAACCTCATGCCGCGGGAAAAACAACATAATGCCGCTTAGCTGGATTACTGTAATCGACTTTACCCCGCGCTTTGCGTTATGCACCGGCAGTTGGAACTATTCGTATGAAGCTCTCGTAAAGACAAAAGAATGCGTAATCGCAATCCCAGGCGTAGACTTGATAGACAAAGTAATCGAAGCCGGCAATGTCAGCGGCTCAGACACCGATAAATTCGCGCTTTGCGGATTTGAAACAGCTCCTTCAAAATTCATATCGCCTCCCCTTATAAAAGACTGCCTCGGAAATATCGAATGCAAGGTGGTCGACCATATAAAAAAGCACGACCTCTTTATTTTGGAAGGCGTCTATGCATGGACCTGCGCGCGGAAGGAAAGCAGGGCTTTCCATGCCGTAGGCGACGGCACTTTCATTGCGGACGGCAGAAAGCTAAACCGCAGAAAACTAATGCTTAAAATTCCTGAATGGCTCAAATAAAAAAAGTTTTACGATTACAATGCAAACTGCGCCGGCGAAAAAAATTGCGCTCACGGCAAAAAAACATCAAAGTTATTTTTATAAAAGAAATTCTTTGATTTATTTTTACATATTTATCCTCGTCTCCCCACATTATTCCTTTCCATTTTTAACAAAATATAAATCGATTCCTTATATGAGAATTTGTCTCTTTTTAGCTGTAATCACAGCCGCGGCCGCAATCTGCGCAGCTCCAATAGAATCAATACAATATAATCCGCGCGAAGTCTCCGTCAAAATTCCCGACGGCAAAGACGGCTCAAAAGAAATAAAAATACGTGGCGATTGGTTTGATTCCCCCGTCAGCGGAATCGGCGAAAAAGTCATTGGCGGCGATTCCCCCATTTCCGCATACAATAATGCAATGTACTATCTAAAAAAAGGGAATATCGAAAAATTTTCCTCTTTCTACCCAAAAAAAATGCGGGAAAAGATGTCAAACTCCAAGCTTGCATTCATCGAGCAGCAAATCAAAGGCTATATTTTATCCGGAGACTATTGCTTCATAATTTGTACAAACGGCAGTTTTACTCCCCTAAAATTGGACTCCGGCAAATGGACAATATCCACTGGCAACTTCCCAACTGGGGAATTGGCAAAATACTATCCAATACTCGAATCCCTCAATAATTCGCCACATATCAGAAATTTGAAAATCTCCAATCCACGCATTTCAAAAAAACCTAACCAAAAACTTCCGGAATTGTGCAAAAAAATAATCGACGATTTTAGGGCTTCCCAAAATCGAGGCGGTGCCACCCGGCAGTTTTATCTGGCGTACATCCGAAGCGCAAATGGAGAAAATCCAAAATCGGAATTTCTAAAACTTTCCGACTCCATGCGCGACCCGCGCGCAAACGTAAAGATAAAAAATCAGGGCGACTCCACCCTGGCATTCGATATCGACTGCAATTTCAAAGACGCGTCCTACAAGGGCTCACTCGCCCTTCCCGATAAAAACGGCATTGAATGCATTCTGATTCACGCGTTTTGCGACGACAAAAATAAATCGGAAAAAGTTTTTCTAATTCTCTTTTCGCTTTAAAGCATAAGGATACTAACCTGTGCCAAATGTACTATGAAATTGCAATGGTTAAAAGCGATTATCGCACTGCCGTTTAATGCAACGGTAACTATACCGTTTATAATATTGTTTTTTACAGACAATCTATCGTTTTCAAGCGGCGCGCTTCCGATAGTTTTTGGAGCTCTTATTTTTTTTGCGGGGTTGTTCCTTGCCGTATGGACAATGCTACTATTTGCAAAAATAGGCAAAGGCACACTTGCGCCGTGGGCGCCTACTAAAAAATTGGTAGTATCCGGCCCCTACTCGCACGTCCGCAACCCGATGCTCTCGGGGGTAATCATGATGATTATGGGGGAAGCGGCCGTTTTTGCGTCTTTGGGAGTTTTCATCTGGGGAGCCGCATTTTTTATAATAAATACTTTTTACTTCAAATATTCGGAGGAAATCGGGCTCGAAAAGCGTTTTGGGGAAGAGTATGCAAGATACAAAAAAAACGTCCCGCGCTGGATTCCGCGAATTACAAAATGGGAAGATAAATAAAACTTATCTGCATTCTAAAATTTTATTTTTCCAGTTAATTTATTGCCATAAATATCGCAAGATTCTCTGCCAAATAAACTTTCAAAAACGCGCAGTATTTGGCAATTACACCATCTGCAATTTACTTCAATTCCATCGCCCCGCTGTAAGACCCGCCGCTGTCAAAAGATTGCGCCGCGTACCAGCCACTCGCCCCGCACGTAAACTTCACTTTGCAATAAGCACTCCCGCGGGGACTCGAACCCCGATTAACGGTACCGGAAACCGTTGCTCTATCCATTGAACTACGGGAGCGTATATTTTCCCGGCTTTTATGCCTGCGAATTTTGTTGCCCCAAATTCCAAAACATTAAGACTTGTCTTGCAAGCGCAAAAAATTCGGCCATTTTATTTTTTGTCCGAATAATGAATCGCAACATACAATAAAGGCGTTATGGCAGCTAAAATTTTCGCAATCGCTAACCAAAAGGGCGGAGTCGGCAAGACAACCACCGCCGTAAATCTCGCGGCTGGGCTCGCGAGGCGCAGAATCAGAACTGTACTCGTTGACATGGACCAACAGGCCAGCGCCACAAGCGCCCTCGGATACGAAAAATCCCTCGGCGGCAGTCTCTACCAAGTTCTCCACGGCGAAGGCTCCGCCCGCGACAAGCTCATTCAGACACAGCGCCAAAACCTATGGCTAATCCCCTCGGAAACCGATATGTCCGCAATAGAGGTCGAGCTGTCTGGCGAGGAAAACTACCTCGTGCGCCTTCGCGACTGCCTGAAACCTTTAAAGGAAAGCGGCGACTTCGACGCCATTGTAATCGACGCCCCGCCGTCGCTCGGCCTACTGTCAATGAATTCGCTCGCCGCCGCGGACTACCTGCTTATCGCCTTGCAGTGCGAATACTTGGCAATGGAGGGCTTGGGGCAAATTATGGGGGTTGTCGAACAGCTGCGCAACGCGGGCATCAGCGACACCCTCGAAGTCGGGGGCGTTATCATGACGATGTACGACTCGCGCACAAACCTCTCGAAGCAGGTGCTCTCAGAGGTTAAAAACTACATGGGCCCCCTCGTTTTCAAGACACTTATCCCGCGCACGGTAAGGCTCGCCGAAGCTCCGAGCTTCGGCAAGACAATATTTGAATACGCGAAATGGAACGAGGGCGCATTCGCATACGAAAAGCTCGCCAAGGAAGTCGATAAACGTTTCGGCCTGCGCCAATAGCCATGGACTTGCCAAAATACATAAAGCGCCTATTCAAGCCCTCCGTCACGCGCCGCGCAAAGGCGATGCGCAAGGCGAAAAAAGCGCGCTCAAAGGCGGCGGAAGCAGCCGAGAATGACTTGTTCTCATCTCTTGAAAAAAGCATTGGGTACAAATTCTCGGACAAATCCCTCCTAAAAGAGTCGCTGACCCACCCCGGTGCGGTCGGATTTTCCAAAGGGAAAATAAAATCAAACCAGAGGCTCGAATTTCTCGGAGACGCCATTTTGCAGTCTATTATAACCGACACCGTCTTCAAAAAGTTCGGCGAGCTCGACGAAGGAGAGCTTACTAAAATACGAATAGCGTTGACCCAGGGGGAATTTTTAAGCGGATTGTCGGAGCACATCGGGATACCCCGCTGCCTGATTTTGCCCAAGGGGTGCGAGTCTCTGCGCGACTCCCAAAGCGCCGCCGAGGACGCCTTTGAGGCCGTAATAGGCGCCATTTACATGGACAGTTCCTTTGAAAAGACCCGCGATGTCGTCCTATCGTGGTACAAGCGCAAGCTCGACGACCTTCCGACGCTCGTCAGCCAGCAAAACCCCAAAGGCGCCCTTCAAGAGCTTGCCGCCAAGCACTGCGACAAAATCGAGTACAAGCTATTGTCCCAAACGGGCCCCGACCACAGCAAAGTATTTGAAGTAGAAGTCCGCATAGGCGGCAAAACTTACGCGAAGGCTTCGGCGAGCTCTAAAAAGTCCGCCGAAACGAAGGCGGCGAGGGCCTCCATAAAGGAATATGCCGCCGAATGCGCGCGGGCTGATTCCGGAAATATTGCGCAAAATTCAAAATCAAAAGCGCCGTCTGCTAAAAAGCAGACATCAAAATTTACCGGCGGCACATTCCCCTTCCCTGAAATCCCACTCCAACAATCCGAGGGAGCGGCAAAGAAAAAAACAAAAAACGGCAAAAAAGAATAGTTTTTTCCGACGCGCAGCCGATAAATATAGATTGGATTCCCAAAGGCCTGCTTTCGCGCCCACTCGAATTGGCGCGCGGCGCGCATTTTGCGCTTCGGTCTGCGGAAATTGCAAAGGTCCATTTAGAAAATGAGGGTAGCAAGACCCCAAAAAAATAACTCTTCGTTTTATCCCGACGTGCCTCAGGCGGCGTGGGGATATTTTTGCGCGCGCATTGCGCGTGAAAATCGCGGGAAAATCGTGCTTGCGGTGCTCGATTCCGCCGCGGAATGCGAGTTTTTCTACCCAAAATTAAAGTACTTTTTAAGCCTCGACGGAAAGCCTTTCGACGTCAGAATGCTGCCGGAACCCCCGCCAAGCTCATCGAGCGACGCGGCCGGATTCGACATCGCGTGCGAGCGCGTTGGAACATTGAGGGCAATGGCCGCCGCTGGGGAGTCGGACAGGCAGACTTTTGTAATCGCCACGGCAGAGTCGCTCTTCGCGCCCGCGCCAAACCCCGGGCTTGCGTCGTCAATCGCGATATCGCGGGGCGTAAAAATCTCGCCGGCTGCGCTGCGCGAAAACCTTGTAAAATTCGGGTACTACAACGAAACTTTGTGCGAGGCGCCGGGGCAGTTCGCCGTGCGCGGCGGAATTGTAGATGTCTATCCCGTCTCGGCGGACGCGCCGGTCAGAATCGACTTCTTCGGCGACGAAGTAGATTCTGTCAGAAAATTCGACCCCGACACTCAGCTTGCGGACCAAAAAATAGATTCGGTTTCGATAGACCCCGTGCCGGAAATCAACGGCGCGCAATCCTCGTGGAACGCGTGCGACTACCTTCCAAAAGGCGAACCCGCCGCATGGTTTTTTTTCGAGCCCTCAGCGATAGCCGCGCGCTCGCCCGAACTATTTCTCGAGCCAGAAGATTTGGCGCACGCGCACCGCGGCTTCGGCGAAGTTTTCGATAGAATCGCCGACTCTTTCGTCGCGGTATCGTCTCTCGACACTCCGTCGGAATCGTTTTGCGAGTGCGAAAAAAAGAGTTTTCCGGCGGGCTCGATTGCCGAAGTCGCAGCCATATCGGACGAGAGCGCAATAGGCGGCGACAGGTTTGAGTCCGAGACAAAAAGCCGCGAAAGGTTCGCCGAAAGGCTCGCTAAATGGGGGGAAGAGGGCATCGACATTTTGATAGCCTCGGAGGGCGAAGGCGACGAAAGGCTCGCGCGCGGAATATTCGAGGCGGCGGGAAAAACTTTTAAGGGAAAGTTTGTAGCGGGCGGATTCGGAGAGGGCTTTATAATACCCGACTTCGCAGGCAGGCGCCCGGATTGGAAAATTCTTTCCGAAAACGCAAAGGGCGTCGTCTTTGCTGGCCCGCGCGAAATTTTCGGGAGGCGGCAGAAAACGCGGCTCGAACCGCGGCGAAGAATGTTGTCGCGGCGCGCGCAAGTTGACCAGCTCCTCGATTTTTCCGAGCTTTGCGAGGGCGACTACGTCGTCCACCTCGGGCACGGAATATGCCGCTACCACGGCGTGACCAAGCTTGAGACGGGCGGCAAGAGCGAAGAAGTCATTAAGCTTGAATTTGAAGACTCCGCCACGCTGTATTTGCCGCTCCACAAATCTTATCTGCTAAGCCGGTACATCGGCCTCGACAAGCGCCACCCTAAACTCTCGCGGCTCGACTCAAAATCGTGGACAAGAATAAAGACCTCCGCCGAACTCGCCGCGCTCGACTACGCCGCCGAGCTCCTTGAGATGCAATCCCGTCGCGAAATTTCAAAGGGGTACGCCTTCCCCGAGGACGACGACTGGCAGAGGGAATTTGAAGACGCATTTGAATTTGCCGAGACGCCCGACCAGCTCCGCGCCGCCGCGGAAGTCAAGGCCGACATGGAGTCCGACAAGCCTATGGACCGCCTTCTTTGCGCCGACGTCGGCTTCGGGAAGACGGAAGTCGCAATGCGCGCCGTTTTTAAATGCGCGATGGGCGGAAAGCAGGCGGCAGTCCTCTGCCCGACAACAGTTCTTTGTCAACAGCACTTCATGAATTTTCGGGAGCGGTTCGGGGGGTATCCGATAGTAGTGGAAATGCTCTCGCGCTTCCGCACAAAGGCGGAGGCCGACAAGATAAGAAAACAGCTCGCCGCGGGCGAGATAGACGTGCTGATAGGGACGCACGCCATGCTGTCTGACTCCACCGTCTTTAAGGACTTGGGCCTTCTTGTAATCGACGAAGAGCACAGGTTTGGGGTCAGGCACAAAGAGAAAATAAAAAAGCTTAAAACCGGCGTCGATGTGCTTTCGATGAGCGCAACACCAATCCCGCGCACGCTCTACTTTGCAATGATGGGCGCGCGCACTATGAGTCTAATGGAGACCCCTCCAAAAAACAGATTCCCGGTCGAAACCATTGTGAGGGAGTATTCCCCCGAAACTGTAAAAGAGGCGATAGAGCGCGAAGTCTCCCGCGGGGGACAGGTTTTTTATCTGCACAACCGCGTCAAGACAATCCACCAGACCGCCGAAGGGCTGCGGGCGATGTTCCCGAATCTGAGAATAGGCGTCGGGCACGGGCAGATGTCGGAGCATGCGCTCGAAAAGCTGATGTCAGATTTCATTGGGGGGAAATACGACGTGCTCGTCTGCACTACAATAATAGAGTCGGGGCTCGATATTCCAAACTGCAACACTATTATAATAGAGGGCGCCGACAAATTCGGGCTCGCCCAACTCTACCAGCTCCGCGGGAGGGTCGGAAGGTTCACGAGGCGCGCGTATGCGTGGCTGCTGCTGCACAGGCATGCGGCGTTCGTCGAGAGCGCTCGAAAGAGGCTCGGGGCTATACGCCAGTACAACAAGCCCGGCGCCGGATTTAGAATCGCCACCCGCGACTTGCAGCTGCGCGGTTGCGGAAACCTGCTCGGCGCCAAGCAGAGCGGCCACATCGCGGGGGTCGGATTCGACCTGTATTGCGCGCTCTTAAAGCGCGGAATCGCGCTTCTTCGGGGCGAGAAGACTTCCGGAGTGCTCCGCGCAAACGTCAACTTCGACTTCATACACCTTGGCGAGGGCGAAAAATTCTCGGTGGACGTCTCACAGGCCGACAACTATTTTCAGGAAATAAGAATGAGGGAAATATCCGGCAACAACTCTGAGGTTGTCGGGGCGTATATTCCCGAAAGCTACATACCGCAAACCCAGCTTAGAATCGACCTGTACCGCAGGCTCTCCATGTCCTCCACCAAAAAAGAGCTCGACGCGCTAATGTTCGAGACAAAAGACCGCTTTGGGCCAATCCCCGACCCGTTGAAATTCTGCTTTTACATGGAGCGCATAAGAATAATAGCCGAGACGTCGGGCGTCTTGGGAGTTGAGACGCAGGGCGCCCAACTGAAAGTTTTGCTGCCCGGCCCGGGCGGGGGAGAATATTTCAGGCTAAACGGGCATTTTCCCATCTTGACGAAACGCCGCGCCGTCGCCAAACTTCAAGAGATTGAAAAATTTTTGACATACACCCTTCCCAGCATAAGGAAAAAATGAAAGACACATTTAAGACGATAGCGTTCATTGCGGCCGCAGTATTTGCGGCATCGGCTTCCGCGCAGGGGCTGCTCGGCAACGCAGGCTCCCAGGAAACGGGCTCCAACGGGATTCTCGCGGTTGTGGAAGACCGCGTAATTACGCGCGACGAAGTTATGAGGGAAGTCGCCCCGTTCATTCCGCAGATACGCCAAAAGTCGCTTTCGGAGTTTGAATTTAATAAGAGGGTAAGCGACTACATCAGGGAAATCGTCCAAAATATGGTTGACCGCGAGTTAATCGTAAAAGAATTCCGCGAAAGGGGCATGTCAATACCGCAGAGCTTTTTGGACTCGCACTTTGAAGACTACATAAAGAAGGAATTTAACGGCGACCGCGCCGAATTTATAAAATTTTTGCAGGCGCAGGGCAAAACCATAAAGCAGTTCAAGCAAGACCAGGAAAAGGATTTGATAGTAGGCTACATGCAAAATGAGAAACGCCAAACTGTCGCCGAAATAAGCCCCAAAAAAATAAAGGAATACTACGAGGCAAACAAGTCCAAATGGTACACTCCCGCAAGCGCAAAAATTAGCCTAATTACTTTAAAGAGCGGCAGAAATGCGACTCTTGAAGACAACAGGAAGCTCGCGAAAGAGATAGTCGCAAAATACAATGCCGGAGAAAAATTCTCAGACCTTGCGCGCAAGTATAGCAAAGACGACAGCTCTGCAAAAGGCGGCGAATGGGGCTGGTACAAAAAGGGCGAGCTCAATCCCCTGCTCGACAAGCAGGCGTTTTCAATAGATGCGGGCAAAATAACCGAGCCTGTCGAAATCGGCGACATGATTTTCATTTTAAAAGTTGAAGAAAAAAAGCCGGACGGCATAAGCCCTATCGACGACGTTCGCGAACAGATAGAATGGACTATTGCAGAGCAGAACGGAAGGGCGATGTATCAAAAATGGGTCGAAGGACTCCGCAAAAAGGCTTTTGTAAAATACTATAAATAATTGGAATGCGCCCTGCCTTCTTGGCGGGGCACTTTTTTTTCGCATTTCCGGAAAATCCGGCGCGCGATAGTTTTTCTTCCAGACCGGCATTTGGCTTTGCAAACATGCTCTTGCAAAGCTCTTTTTTATGTTTTTGAAAAAATGCTTTCAATTCCGCACGCCATAGATAGACAAGCAATGCGCGCGCAGTAATTAAACACAATGCCGGGAATCAGCCAGCCTGTTTTTCCGCACGCGCATGCACTGCGATTAAATCTAAAAAGCTTAGGTGACGCAAAGTGATTCCGCCCGCGCATGAACTGCGATTAAATCGAATAAACTTATGCGCCAGAAAAGAAATTTTACTCGGCAAATACCCCTGTGCTCCAGCATGCAAAATAACCATCGTAAAATTTGTTTTTTCTGGACTCTATAATGTAAAGATTATTAAATAAATTCATGAAGACGTATTTTTCAAAAGTTGACAAAGCGGCCTTTGAGGGGGAAATCGACTCAAAAAAGACGGGCCTTTTTATATTAAAAAACGACAACGGGCTTGAATTGTCGGTGACGAACTTCGGCGCGCGCGTGGTGGAACTTTTTGTGCCCGACCGCAACGGAGATTTTGCCGATGTCGTCCTCGGTCACGCTTCGCTCGACAAATACGTAAACTTTCCCGGCGAGAGGTTCTATGGAGCTACAATCGGCCGTTTCGGCAACAGAATCGCGGGTGGAAAATTCACCCTAAACGGAAAGGAATACACCCTTCCGCAAAACGACGGCAACAACTGCCTGCACGGCGGCATAAAGGGATTTGACATGAAAGTCTGGGACATTCTTGAAACAGCCCCCGACATGCTGAAATTCGGGCTTGTATCTCCCGACGGCGACCAGGGTTTCCCCGCCGAGCTGAAAGTGACCATGACCTACCGCCTGACTTCCGACAACCGCTTTGAGGTGGAACACCTGGCCGAGTCGGACGCCGACACAGTCGTGAACCTCACCCACCATTCATTCTTCAATCTGCGCGGCGAAGGCAACGGCGATGTAAACGCGCACATAATGCAAATAAACGCCGACAAATACACGCCCGTAAAATCCGACCTCATACCTACTGGGGAAATAGCGGACGTATCCGGAACGCCCTTCGACTTCCGCTCGCCGACGCCCATAGGCGCGCGCGTCAACGACGAGAACGAGCAACTTGCGCGCGGGCGCGGATACGACCACAACTGGGTTCTCAACCGCAAGATACCGGAGGCTCTTGAATTTGCGGCGAAAGTCTTAGAGCCCGATAGCGGAAGGGTTCTCGAAGTCTATACGACCGAGCCCGCAATGCAGTTCTACGGCGGGAACTTCCTCAACGGCGAGATTGGCAAGAACGGCAAGCCGTACATTTATAGAGGCGCATTTGCGCTTGAAACGCAGCATTTCCCGGACAGCCCCAACCAGCCGGAATTTCCATCGACACTCCTGAGGGCGGGCGAAAAATACTGCCACGTTTGCTCGTACAATTTCTCTGTCGAGTAATGGAAGGAACTATTTTTTCAATCGAGGAATTCGCCGTCAACGACGGCCCCGGAATACGCACGACAGTCTTTTTAAAAGGCTGCCCGCTGCGTTGCCAGTGGTGCCACAACCCCGAGGGAATTTCATTTGAGCCGCAAATTCTCAAAAAGAAAAACGGCGTAGAGGAGATGTGCGGGGAAAAAATCTCCGCCAAGGCTCTCGCCGACAAGCTGCTGCGCAACGAAAAAATCTTCAAGATGAACGAGGGGGGGGTCACCTTCACTGGCGGGGAGCCCCTTGCACAGGCGCAGTTTCTGTTTGAAACAATGAGGCTACTTAAAGATAGAGTGCACATCGCGATAGAAACGAGCGGATTCGCCAAAGCTTCGGTATTTAAAGAGGCAGTAGGATTGGCAGACCTGATTCTCATGGACAACAAGTCGTGCGACCCGCAAGTCCATAAGAAGTTTACGGGTGTCGACAACACTCAAATTCTCGAAAATTTAAAATTTTTGTGCCGCGCCGACACAGATTTCATAGTGCGCGTTCCGCTGATACCCGGAGTAAATGATACTCTCGAAAATATGGAAGCGCTGTCGGAGATTTTAAAAGGGGCAAAACGGCTAAAAAGAGTGGAGCTTTTAAGGTATAACAAAATTGCCGGCGCAAAATATTATATGCTTGGCAAAAAGTATTCTCCGGATTTTAATACAAGTATTCAACCTGATATACACGATACGTTTACATCCAATTCAATTCCATTTATAGTGTTATGAACGAGCGTATAGAAAACTTAAAAAAATATACAACCATAGACAAGTCCCACCGCAAATACCGCAAGAGCTCGGCCGAAGCGGGGCTTGCCGAATTGCCTGAAGATTTCAGAGCCTCCGGAATGGGATTTCAGGAGAGGGCAGGCAATATGCTCGCCGCTTTCCTCGACGCGGAAACTCCGGTAATACTCCCCGAAGAAAAAATAGTATTCACCCGCACTATAAAAGATATTCCCGACTACGTGACTCCATCAGAATGGCAGGATATCCGCAAGTCGCACTTCGTACACGAGAAGGGAGAAGTATTCAACATATCTGCGGACTTTGAAGGAATACTCAATAAGGGACTTGAAGCCAGAAGGTTGGAGGCCGAAAAGCTCGCCGCTTCATCGGAAGGAGAAACAAAAATTTTCGCGGAATCGGTAGAAAAAGTTCTCGCCGCCCTGCAAAGGCTGATTGGCAGATACGCCGACGCCGCCGAAAAGCTCGGCAAGGACGATATCGCAAAAACGCTCCGCGCCGTGCAGAAAAATCCCGCAAGCTCTTTCCGCGAAGCCTTGCAGCTCCTCAGAGCCGTCCACTTTGCAATATGGGCCTCCGGCAGCTACCACAACACGCTCGGTAGGCTCGACCAATACCTGTATCCGTTCTATAAATCCGACGTCGAGTCCGGCAAAATTTCCAAAGACGAAGCCTTTGAGCTGCTCGAAGAATTCTTCCTCGCCTGCAACCGCGACAGCGACCTATATCCGGGAATGCAGCAGGGCGACAACGGACAAAGCCTCGTCCTCGGCGGCCGCGATCCCTCGGGGAAACGCGCTTTCAACGAACTGTCGGAAATGGCGCTTAAAGCCAGCTACGAACTCGCACTCATCGATCCCAAAATAAACATACGCGTCGATTCAGAAACACCGATAGAAATTTTTGAGATGGGCTCGCGCCTGACAAAAATAGGGCTCGGGTTCCCCCAATACTCGAACGACGACGTCGTAATCCCGAGCCTCGTTGAGAAGGGCTACGATCTCGCCGACGCTTGCGAGTACGTAGTTGCCGCATGCTGGGAATTTATAATCCCAAAATGCGCGCTCGACATTCCGAATATCGACGCCGTGTCGCTCGCAGACTGCGTAAACTCTTGCGTGCCGGACCTCGAAACGTGCGCCTCGTTCGAGGACTTCTACGAGCTCGTCGAGCGCGAAATACGCCGCCGCGCCGACGCAATGGTCCAGAAGCACAAAAATATCTTTATGAAGCCCTCGCCGATAATGTCGGCATTCTCCGTCGGGGCGCTCGAAAATGGGCACGACATTTCCCTCGGAATGAAATACAACAATTACGGGGTCCACGGAACTGGGGTCGCCACGGCGGTCGATTCGCTCGCGGCGATAAAAAAGTATTGTTTTGACGAAAAATCCGTCGGAAAGCGCGAGCTTATCAACGCGCTCAAAAACGATTTTGAAGGCAACGAAAAGCTTCTAAAAAAACTGCGCTATGAAGCGCCGAAAATGGGCACCGACGACGACTTTGCGGACGATATTGCAACTAAGCTTCTCGACTCTTTTGCGGCGGCGTTTAAGGATAAGAGGAACGAGCGCGGCGGCTGCTACCGCGTTGGCACGGGGTCTGCAATGTTTTACATCGCCCACGCCACGGGCCTCGGCGCAACTGCCGACGGCAGGAGAAAGGGCGAAGTGCTCCCGGCAAACTATTCGCCTTCGCTTTTCATGAAGCAAAAAGGCCCGATTTCAGTCGTAAAATCCTTCGCGAAGCCGCATCTTAAAAACGTCGCAAACGGCGGGCCGCTGACGCTCGAATTCGACAGCTCCGTTTTCAGGAACGACGAATCCATAAAAAAGCTCGCAATGCTCGTGCGGACTTTCATAAAGCTCGGCGGCCACCAACTCCAGCTCAACACAATCGACAGAGACAAGCTGCTCGACGCCAAAGTCCACCCCGAAAAATATCCGCACTTAATAGTTAGAGTGTGGGGTTGGAGCGGATATTTCGTCGAACTCGACGAATGCTATCAAGACCACGTCATAAGAAGGATAGAGTTCTCACTCTAATTGCGGAAAAATTTATGGAAAAAGCGAAGAAATTCATGTTTTACGTCGCGTTTGTCGCGTCGTTGGGCGGCTTCCTGTTTGGCTTCGACACAGTGGTTGTCTCGGGGGCGGAAAAGGGAATACAAAATTACTATCAGCTCTCGGGCTGGCTGCACGGATTCACAATGGCGGTGGCCCTTTTCGGGACTATCGCGGGAGCCCTTTTCTGCGGCAGGCCAGCCGAAAAATTCGGTAGGCTCGCAAGTCTGAAAGCCATCGCATATTTGTATCTATTTTCCGCCCTCGGCTGCGCATTCGCTACAAACTGGTGGATTTTGATTTTCTTCCGCTTTATGGGCGGTGTGGCAGTTGGCGCGTCTAGCGTCGTGGGGCCGATGTACATAGCGGAAATTGCCCCGGCGGATTGGCGCGGCAGATTCGTCGCGTTCTTTCAGTTCAATATCGTTCTCGGGCTCGTGACGGCGTACATTTCAAACTGGTGGCTAAGCGGGCTTCAGCTCACAGACGACTGGCGGTGGATGCTCGGCGTTCTCGCCCTGCCGTCCGTGCTGTTCGCCGCCCTGCTCTACACTATCCCTGAGAGCCCGAGATGGCTCGTGCTAATGGGCAGAGACTCTGACGCCGGAAGTGTTCTCAGCAGAATAGGCGATTCCAACGTCACTGCGGCACTAAACCAGATAAAGGACTCCATATCGCAGACGGAAATCTCGGAGCCTCTATTCCAAAAAAAATACTGGAAGCCGATTCTAATCGCGTTTTTCGTTGCAACATTCAACCAGCTCTCCGGCATAAACGCAATAAACTACTACGCGCCGAGAATACTCGAAGCGGCGGGCGTCTTCCGCGAATCGGCTCTATTGCAGTCGATTTTCATCGGAATGACAAACCTCATATTTACCATGCTCGGAATGGTTGTCATCGACAAATTTGGACGCAAAAACCTGCTGTATATCGGCTCTGTCTTTATGACTATCGCGCTGCTTTCCGTGGCGGCGGGCTTTAAGTACGAGTCTCTTGGCGGATATTATATGTTGTTCTCGCTGATGCTGTATATTGCGGCGTTTGCGATGTCTCTCGGAGCCGTAATATGGGTTCTAATATCGGAGGTTTTCCCGACGAGCGTGCGCGCCAAAGGGCAGGTTTTCGGAAGCATGACGCACTGGGCGTGGTGCGCGATACTTACATGGGTATTCCCCACCCTCGTAGAGAGCGGATTGTCCGTGCCGACCTTCTGCTTCTTTGCGCTTATGGCGGCTCTCACCTTTGTATTCGCTCTAAAACTTCCGGTGACAAAAAACAAGTCGCTCGAAGAAATCCAAAAGGAACTTACCAGCCAATAGAGCCTTTCGCCGCGCGCCGCACTCCGCTCTTTTGCAAAGAGCGCGTAGTGAAAAAAACGATAAGAAATCCGCGGCGCGGGGCAAAGGGCGCGGGAAATGATGGGAGCGCGGAGCTGAAAAGACGATAAAAAATCCGAGGTTCGGCGCAGAATACGCGGTAAGTGAAATCGGCGCGCGGGGCGAAAAAATGATAAGATCCACAGCGCAAAACAAATTGGAAATGAAATACGCGCGGGGCAAAACGTTCCGCGCTTTTTTTTGAAAACTAATCGGAAGCAAAATAATCTTTTTGGAGTTTAAACCTATTAGCGTAGCTGTCACATAAATAAAAAACTTTCCATTCCGACGCGAAATTTATCGGTGCTTTTGGCGTCAATTCTCCACAATAAAAAAAGCCCGCGCACCGAAGCAAAATTTATCGGCATTTTCCCCGAAGCGATACGCCGACGCGCCGACGCATAAGAAACCCGACAATTCTAATTTAGCCTCTCCAAAAAGAGCTCTATCGACCGTATTCCCGCCGACAGTTTTTTCTTATCGTTGCCGTCGGCGGTATTGGATATTTCCGAACGGAGGGTTGCAAGATACCTTTCAAGGCGCTCTTTGCGGGGCATTTTCCAGCATATTTTCCGTTCATCTGTTTCAAGTTCCTCTTTGCCCAATCTTTCCAGAGCGTAGGTATGCTCAAGCCTATCGGCAAGCTCGCGGTGCTCGGGCTTTACAAATGTCTCAATTACGCTTCCGCCGCCCGGCAAGCTGCGTTTAGTTGTTACAAAAATATCTTCCCTTTTGAGATTCAATTTTTTTAGGTATCGGCTGTCGTATGCGGCGCATTGAAGGCCCGGGTAATATCCCTCGCACACCACGATAAAAATTTCGGAAAACATGGAGAAGTCGCGCATTTGACCATTTGTATCCGTAAGTCCTATAAAATTTCTATCCATGACGGGAAAGAGTTTTGGATTTTTTGAGGATAAAACCATTGCGTTTGCGATAGGTTCTCCCGTTTGGGCGTCTATCGCCGCAAGGCGGTTTTCTATGCACCCCAAAAGCGGTATAATTAATAATGCGCAAAGCGCGCATTTTAAAATCCTATTTGTTTTTCCGTTCATATTTTATGGCACAGAATGAAAAACATAAAATAACTTTATCCAGTACGCCCAAATTTACAATAAAAATTGCCTATTCTGCGCGCAAAGATACATATGCACGCATACTTCACACATTGCCCGGCATGGCTCAAAAAAAGCAATAAAGTCCACACATTAAACTCCACTGCGCGGCAAGAATCAAAAACGGTGTACACCGTAAATTGCCCCTGTTTCCCGGAAGGCCGCAAAGAAGAAAAATACGCGGCTAATCTATAAAAAATTCTCCCCGCCTGCTCTTTTTTCCCGCGCAAAAATTAGCAAAATCCGCAATGCCAACGACCCGAAGCAAAAGCAATAGTCTTGACACGCCGCCTTCTTTTAAAATCCTTGTACAGTTTACTGTAATATAATAATGAGCGAAATTTCAAAAGCATACAACCCTTCGGAAGTGGAGGACAAATGGTATAAAGTCTGGGTGGAATCCGGCTGCTTCAAGGCTAAAAAAGATTCCAACGCCGAGCCGTTTTCAATAGTCATTCCCCCGCCGAACGTCACGGGCGTGCTTACGATGGGCCATGTCCTAAACAACACAATTCAGGACATTCTCGTGCGCCGAGCCCGCCAGCTTGGGAAAAACGCCGTATGGATACCCGGCACCGACCACGCGGGCGTCGCAACGCAGACAAAAGTCGAGGCGTATCTGCGCAAGGAAAAGAAAACCTCCGCAAGAGAGCTCGGCCGCGAAAAATTTATAGAAATCGCCAAACAGTGGCGCGACAAGCACGGCGGCATAATCATTGAGCAGCTGAAAAAACTCGGAGCCTCGTGCGACTGGGACAGGCTCGTTCACACTCTCGACGACGACTACTCAAAAGCCGTCCTCACAGCGTTCGTAAAGCTCTTTAAAGAAGGCTACATCTACCGCGGCAAGCGAATGGTAAACTGGTGCCCCGTAAACCTCACAGCCCTTTCCGACGAAGAAGTCATAATGACCCACTGCAAAAGCAAGCTCTACAAAATGAAGTACGAGCTCGCCGAACAGCCGGGAGTTTTTCTGCAAATTTCCACAACCCGCCCGGAAACCATTATGGGCGACACGGCCGTCGCCGTAAATCCGAAGGACGAACGCTACGCCCACCTCATCGGCAAGCACGCAATCCGCCCCTTCCCACGCGCGGAAATCCCGATTATCGGCGACGAATACGTGGATATGACATTCGGAACGGGCGTATTGAAAGTCACCCCCGCTCACGACCCAGCCGACTTTGAAATAGGCCAGCGCCACAACCTCGAAGTAATCGACGTAATGAACCCCGACGGCACAATGAACGCGCTTGCGGGAAAAGATTTCGAGGGGCTCGACAGGTTCAAGGCGCGCGAGCTCGCCGTAAAAAAGCTCGACGAACTCGGGCAGCTCGTCGCCGTGGAGGACTACGAAAACAACATCGGATACTCCGAGCGCGGAAACGTTCCGATTGAGCCGCGCCTGTCCGACCAATGGTTCATGCGCTATCCGAAAGTCAAGGAGGCAAAGGCGGCGGTCGAATCGGGAGCAATAAAATTCTGGCCCCAGCGCTGGGAAAAAACCTACACGCACTGGCTCGACAATATCCGCGACTGGTGCATCTCTCGCCAAATCTGGTGGGGACACAGAATTCCCGTGTGGTATAAGAAGGGAGTAGAAAACCCCGACATCAACAATCCGGACGAAGTGCACGTTTCGGTCGAAGGACCGTCGGATCCCGAAAACTGGGTGCAGGACGAGGATTCCCTCGACACTTGGGCAAGCTCGTGGCTCTGGCCCTTCGCAACCATGGGCTGGCCCGACGAAGAAAAAATGCGCGAACTTCAAATGGATAAATTCTACCCGACAACCGACCTCGTCACGGGGCCCGACATCATATTCTTCTGGGTCGCGCGAATGATTATGGCGGGGCTGGAATTTCTGCCGGGCACGATGAGCTCGCGCATTCCGTTCAAAAACGTGTATTTCACGGGAATTATCCGCGACATGCAGGGGCGCAAGATGTCCAAGAGCCTCGGCAATTCCCCCGACCCGCTCGACATCATTTCCCGCTACGGCGCCGACGGCTTGCGCTTCGGCGTCATGAACTGCGCGCCGCAAGGCCAAGACATACTTTTCAGCGAGGAAAGAGTCGAGCTCGGAAGGAACTTCTGCAACAAGCTCTGGAATGCATGCCGCTTCAGGCAGATGGCGGGGGCGACGGCGGACAACTCGTCGATAAAGGCGATAGCAAAGCGCATAAATCCCGCGAAGCTCGACGCGAACGACCACTCTATTCTCGTAAATCTGCGCAAGTGCGCGGAAAATGTCGCGCGCGACTACCAAGCGTACCAATTCAACTCCATCACCCAGGAAATCTACGCATTTTTCTGGAACGACTTCTGCGGCTGGTACCTCGAAGTTTCAAAGGCGAGAATGGCGGACGAATCGGCAAAAGATACCGTTCTGGCCGTCCAAGACTTGTGCCTGCGCCAAACATTGCTGCTGCTGCACCCCTTTACGCCGTTTATTACGGAGGAGCTTTGGCACAGCATGGGCTTTGGAAAAGACGGAGATTTCATTCAAAACCAGTCGCCCGAGTTTGACGAAGAAAGCCTCGGATTTATGCTCGACGAATCCGCGGCGGAATCAGTAGAGAAGCTCAAAGACTTTGCCACAAAGGCGCGCGCGCTAAAAGCGCAGGCGAAACAGGCTTCCCGCAAGGATTCAAAACTTAGGGTTGTCTGCGACTCCGACAGTTCTAAAAAACTCCTAACCGACAATATTGAGAACCTCACGAAGCTCGTGGGCGCCTCGGAGATAAGCGTTGTTGAATCTTTCGACGGCCCCGCCCAGATAACGGAGCTCGGCACAGTCTATATAGACGTAAGCGGCGCCGACGCAAGCCCGGAGGACATCAAGAGATTGGAGAAAGAGCTGGAAAAATTAACCGGCGTCGAGAAGGCGACAGTCGCGCGCTTGGCAAACGAGGCGTTTGTTTCAAAGGCGCCGCCGAAGGTCATCGAGGGCGCAAAAAAACAGCTGGAAGACTGCCGCGCGAAAATCGCTGAAATTTCAAAGCTTTTAAAGCGTTAGGCAAATTCGGGGCGTTCGGAAATCGAATAGCCCCGAATCTTTTCATGGACTACATAGCAGAAGAAATTTTTAAGGACAAAACGCCCGACTCAAAAGCCTTGCTATTGCACGGATTCAAGCGCAAAGGTGGCGCGTTTGTACGCGAATACGAGATTCTCGGCGGGCAATTTGTCCTTTCCGTAAAAATATCGACAGACGTATCTACAAAACTCACCGAAGAAGAATTTGGAGACGAATACACCCTTCATCTCGTCCCCAATGCCACCGGGGATTTTGTCGGGAAAATAAGGGACGCCTACAAAAAAATACTATCGGAAATAGCCGAAGAATGTTTTGAAAGAAACGCGTTTAAATGCGAGCAGACGAAGAAAATAATCTCCCACATATCTAAAAAATACGGCGACGAACCGCAGTTTCTGTGGGAAAAATATTCAGACTGCGCAGTTTTCCGCAGAAAGAGCAGCGGAAAGTGGTATGGAGTCCTCCTTACGGTAGGAAAAGACAAACTCATTCCCGGCTCTTGCGGGAAAGTTGAGATAATTGACCTTAGAATCGACCCTTCTTCGCCTGCCGCCAAAGAAAAAAAGTACATGCCGGCATACCACATGAACAAGACAAGGTGGATAACCGTAATTCTCGACGGATCCGTATCTACGAGGGAAATTTACAGGCTGATTGACGCAAGCTACGAGCTCGCCGACGCAAAAACTTCCGCGCGCAGACAGCGTTAATTGAAGCTTTCAAGTGCAGAATGCCGCAATTCCGCGTTTCATGCCGCAATCCCGAGCGCTTGCACAAAATCACGATTCGCGCTCCTCGACTTTCTCCCAAATGCGCGCCGCCTTTCTATTTACTGCGCAACCTTATTTACGCCGATATACCCCCTTTGGCAAGCGCGGCCATCGGGAAGTAATGGCAATAGTTCCCGTACCTTAGCATAAACCCGCGCGACAATTCTTTTCCTTGCGGAAGCGGCTTGCCGTTTTTTATGTCAAGCTTTGCGCCAAGTCCGTACCCTGGGAACCCTGTGCCGGTGTACTCCTCTTCAATCCATGTGCCGTCCTTTGTCTGGGTATCCCTTAAAAATTTCAATCCCATGCCTATTTCTTTTGAGTAGCCAGAATCGAACGACATCAAGCCTATCAGCGCCCAAGCCGTCTGCGACGCAGTAGATTTTGATGCGCTCCTTGGCGTCATGTACGTCGAGGCGCTTTCCCCCCAGCCTCCGTCTTTGTTTTGGATTCCGGCAAGCCAGTCCAGCGCCTTTTTAACCACAGGAGAGGACGAATCGAAGCCGACGGCCTTCAAAGCACTAAGTGCGCACCATGTCCCGTAGATATAATTTATTCCCCATCTGCCAAACCATGAGCCGTCGCTTTCCTGTTCGCTCAAAATAAATTTAACGGCCGCTTTTATACCCGCATTGTCTTTTGGAACGCCGCACGCGACGAGCGCCTCGACCACGTGGGCAGTGACATCGACGCTTGGAGGGTCGAGCACTTCGCCGAAGTCGCAGAAAGGAATTTTTGTAATGAGAGACTTGTCGTTATTTTTATCGAATGCGCCCCAGCCCCCGTTTCTGGACTGCATCGCCTCAAGCCACGATATCGAGCGCTTTATCGCCCCGTCAACGCGCCTACCGCGCGCGTCGCCCTCAGGAAGCAGCTTTCTAAATTTTTCGAGGGCTATCATGGCGACAGCGGTGTCGTCGACATCCGGATAAAACTTGTTCGCGCGCTGGAACGACCATCCGGTAGGCTCGATATTGCGCCCCAATTTTTCCGACCAATCTCCGTAGGTCTTATTTTCGTTTTCAAGCAGGTAATCCACAGCCTTTAAAATTCTTTCGTCGTCCGCGCCTACGCCCGCGTCGAGGAGTGAGTTTAGGGCGAGCATTGTATCCCAAACGGGGCTTTCGGTTGCCTTTACGCGCGTCCCCTTTTCGGTTTTTTCAGTCCAGTGTAGGTTTAGTGCGTTTATTGCGGCGGCCATATTTTTCTGTTTTGGGGAAAATCCAAGTATGTGCATTGCAATAATCGCGTAAATCCACGGAGGCTGGATACCGCCCCAGAAACCGTCGTCGTCCTGGTGTTTCAGAATCCAATTCATGGCGGAATTCATGCTTTTGCGCCTAAACGAAGTGTCCGCCATTTTATCGTTGTAGAAGTGGATTATTTTATCGGTCAGCAGAAATATGTCGGAGAGCGAAAATTTTGACGGTGTGCTGGTTTCTATTTTGGGATAGATTCGACCGTTTGGGAAGAGCTCGTCGGCGCGCAATTCGTCCGGAAGCCTTTTTACGGGGCGCATGGATGCGACAACCGCAAGCGGCATAATTGTCGCGCGCGCCCACGAAGAAAAATTGTATATGTTAAACGGAAACCATTTAGGAAAGCATATAATTTCAGGCATTAGGGCCGGAGTTTTTTTCCAATCCCATTCGCCGAAGAGCGCGAGCCAATATTTTGTAAACACCCTTATATTGTTTATCCAGTTGTTTTCCAACAGCCATAGGCGCGCGGATTTCATAAAGGACAGGTTTTTATTGAATCCAGATATCCTAAGCGCAAAATAACATTCGAGAGTCGTATTTACGTCGCCGTTTTCGGCATTTCTGTAAACGTCCCAACTGCCGTCCTCCCTCTGCGAATTTATTATATATTTTATAATCGACTCCTCCTGCCCGCTTTTTATGCCGCAAAATTTTGAGGCCATGAGCCATTGGGCCTCCATGCAGCAGTTTGTCTCGAGCTCAGCATTCCAGTAGCCGCCATCGCACTGTTTTGAAAGAAGCCATTTTACGGCGCTTTTAATATGTGTGTCGGAATCGTTTTTCATGAATAAAAAAAGAGCAGTTGCTCTTTTTTTGTCAACATAAAAATAAGCAGTTGCTCTTTTTTTTCAGAAAGCCATTTGATACCTCCCGCACGCGCCGCGGTTTTTCGCCGGGCGCATATGTCCGCAGGGTAATTTCTAACTTTGATTTAGTTATCCGCACGGCAATCAAAAATAAAACACGCAAAATCCGCCTTTCCGCCGGGCGCATCGTACAGGCTCAAAAATGCAGAAATTTAGCCTTTCCGCCACAGCATCTCTTAGGCAAAAGTCGGGAACTTATGCCGCCCCCCAGCACTTCGTAAGCGCAAAAATTTTCCTCTATCCGTATTTATCCAAACCGAAAAATTATAAAATCCCCGCGCTCCGCAAATTATGCAATGCGATAATCTCTCCTCGCACCCGCGATTCATTATTTATATATCCAGCCGATTTATTCAAAATCCACGCGCAAGTTTAAAATTCGCACGCCGAAACACAAAAAAACCCGGACAATATATCCGGGATTTCTAAAAATTCATTTTTATAAATAGGCGCGCACCCCATTTCCAGCCCGGCAGCCACCGGACTAAATATGGAACGCATCACGCCCAAGATTAACTTCACTACGCTCCGGGCGGCGGCGGAGGTGGTGGCGGATTGCCAATCATGCGCTTCATCATCTCCTGCACCTCGGGATCCTGAATCAATTTCGTCTTTTCGGCATCGTTTAACTTGCCGTCGCCGTCGGCGTCGTACTTCTTTATGAGAGCCTCGCGTTTTTTTCGGGCTTCGTCGAACATGGCGCGGCGCTCCTCGCGGCTGAGTTTGCCGTCGCCGTCCTTGTCGAACTTGGCAAGAATCTCCTTCGGGGGTACGAAGTCGCGTCCGCGCCTAAAATTGCGCCTGCCGGCGTCAAACACCCTGCGCTGCTCTTCCAGAAATTCCATAAGCTCTTCCACGCCGAGTTTGCCGTCGCCGTCCTTGTCGAACTTGGCAATTATCTCCTGCGCGAACTTCTTACGCATTTGCTCCAAATCGGCGGTTTTGTCCTTCAACGCCTTCATGGCTTCTGCGCGCTCTTCGTCGTTGAGCCTTCCGTCGCCGTCCTTGTCAAACTGCTTCATCAGCTGAATGCGGGTTTTCAAATCCAGCCCCGGCATGTCGAACTTGGCAGCGCCGCCGCCCGGCCCGCCTTTCAAGCCTCTCGCCTCCTGCGCGAACAAAGATACCCCCGCAAGAGCTGCAACCATTATAAGCATCGTCTTTTTCATATTCTTAAATTCCTTTGCTGTATGAAAAACGCAAATTTTCATAAAAAGTTTCATCTCATTTTTGTTTGAAGATTTTTTTTTTGCGTTTAGCGTATCCCAAAAAATAAACAAAAAAAGGAAAAAATGTACCAGGTGACTTTCAGCAAACAGGCAATGGCCGAACTCAATAAGCTCGGAAAGCTCGCCCAGCTCGAAATTATCGACGCATTCGGCTCCTTGACCTCGGAGCAGCTGGAGGGCGGATTGAAAGATATCGGGAGAATACACCGCGAAGGCAAAGTCTATTACCGCCTGCGCACCGGCGACTACCGCATATATTTTGAACTTATCGAAGAAACCCAAACCCTTCACGCACACTACATTCTGCACCGAAGCACAATCGCCGACTTCGTATTTAGATTCAAGCTGCCATTCAAAGAAGAAACTATGTTTGAGCAGGAGGACAACTTCTGGAAATACCTCGAATCCCTGAAAAAATGAGCGACAACCAAAAGTCAGAACAGTCCCTTTGGGAAAATGTGCACCAGGCAAGCAAAATATTTATTTTGCCAAACAGCTTTACCGCGGGAAATCTGTTTTTCGGGTTTCTCTCTATAATATTGTGCGTGCAGGGCAAATTCAACGCCGAATCCACCGACAGGACAATCGACCACATTGCAGCCCTAATAACGCCTAACTACACTGCCGGCGCAGACGCCCCAAGCACGGGATATTATGTATTGGCAATAATCTGCATATTGGCGTCGTTCATGTGCGACGCTCTCGACGGGCGCGTCGCGCGCGCAAGCGGCAAAACTTCGCTTTTTGGGAAAGAATTCGACTCGCTCGCCGACAGCGTGTCTTTCGGAATCGCGCCATGCCTTCTAATGTATTTTCTCATATTGCAGCCCTCCGACATTCTGTCGGAAACATGGGCGCGCCTCCTTAGAAATACCGGTTGGCTAATCGGATTTATATTTATGTTGTGCGCGGCAATACGGCTTGCGCGGTTCAACGTTCTGACAAACCCGTACATAAACGGGCACGAGAAATATGAAAAGGGCGATTTTAGCGGCCTGCCTGCGCCCGCCGCCGCCGGGACTGTCGCGTCAATAGCGCTGACCATACTGAGTTTCGATTTGCAGCTGTTTACGCCGCTTTTGATTCCGCTTATGCTGCTTATTGCATGGCTTATGATAAGCAATTTTCCCTATCCGTCCTTCAAGCATATTAATTGGACAACCAGCATGAGATTCCGCTCATTCGTGGCTCTAATAATTTGCATAATACTAATAATATGGCTTAGGGAGTGCAGTTTTGCGATAATATTCTTGGCGTATGTATTTTATCCTCCAATAAAATATATCCCGAGGGCGCTTAAAATTTTTTCATATCTGCGCAAGCGAAGAAGCTAACGCCCATATGCACCTTTGAATATAAAATTTAAAAAAAACAAAAGATGAAAATATCATGAGCTACCAAATCATAAGATATAGAAAAGGAGCTCTTGACGCCACTGACGCCAATCTCGGATATGTAATAGTAGATACGGGACGCCTCGATATTGGAATGTATGAAGGCATGAAAGGCGAGTACCTATCGATGTCAGGGCGCGACGCAATATTCAGCGCTACATCAAGCGACAGCGGAAACGCAGGCACAGTGACGTTCGATTCCGGCGAATGGTATGCCGGCAAAATCGTTATCGATATTGAAGGCGAAGCCGCATACGATAAGATAGCATTTGAAGGGAGATTTAATAAGACTGGTAATATAAATGACATGGCGCTTGAATTTGTATTCGACGGCTATTCTATGAAGGAATTCATAAATGCCAAAGGCGGGGAATTTACGTTGTCCGACGTAATAACATATGAAACCGGCAGCACCATGAAAGGAACCGTTTTTGAAGGAAATACAAACGGTTTTGAATGGGAGGCTGTATTTGGCGACACTGCTCTATCGGTGACTTTCACAGTTCCCGAACCAGCAGAAATATCTGCCTTACTTGGCGCTCTTGTTCTTGCAATTGCAATAATACGCAGAAGAAAGTAGGTTTTATCTATTTTTATACATAAGGCGCGCGGCACGATGTGCTGCGCGTTTTTTTACAAAAACTTTTAGGCAATACAGCGGCCGAATAGCTGACAAGAAAAAATTTTTTATAGTTTTTATTTCTTTTTCTAAAAAACCTATAAATACTTAAAACAGCGCGGTGCGCTATTAACAAATAATCTAACGCGCAATTATAGCTTATGCTTAAAAAAAACGGGGGGAAGGCGAGTATAGAAAAAGGCGTCAAGGGCACGTGGCGTGTTTGACATACGCAAGTGGCCTCGACGCCTTTTCTAACGGAGCATCTTTTAATCAAATACACAATAATACAGATT
>ENA-UONT01000891-UONT01000891.1-human-gut-metagenome-genome-assembly--contig:-CS20-NODE-891-length-30099-cov-10.292271_pt1 | contig 30099 bp, 25 predicted proteins | sample MGYA00242459_ERZ724006 | MGnify/ENA metagenome assembly ERZ724006 | reverse complement strand
TTCATAAGGCAAATTATAAGAACAGCGTTCAGGATGAACGAGCAGCCATCAATGAAATTGATGTTCAAAGGGTATCAGGGAGCTTTCCCTGACAAGTCATTTTGCAAATTGAGGCGAAGGAGAAAATGCGAAAATGAGCAAAGTGCTGTAACTTTGCCCTGTTTGCCAGTTTCCTTCCAACATATAACTTGTGCCCAAGTTGGGAACAAGTACGAATTAATTTCTGCTCTAATTGGGCAGAAGTCAGATTTGAAACTTCCACCCAATTCAGGTGAAGATGTATCAGTTTTTTATTCCTAACTTGGGAAAAGGTCGAAAAAAAAAACGGCTCTCCCGTGAAGGAGAGCCGAAAACGAACCCAATGAGGATGGGATGCCGCTGAAAAAGGCGGACGTATTGGCGGATGAAAGGGCGTTATTTGGCGATGCCGAGCGCCTTTTCGATGTCCGCGAACATCATGTCGGTGGCGCTCAGGCCGCCCTCGGCGAGGTACCAGGCGGACGAGGTGAGGTGGACGATGCGGCCGTTCTTCGCGGCATCGGTCCTCTCGACGAGCGGGTTGGTCATCACGTCCTGCGCGAGCCTGGCGCCCGGACGGGAGATGGCGGAGTCGCGGTCGCAGACGAAGATGAAGTCGGGATTGAGCTTGACGAGAAGCTCGAACGAGGATTCGCTGCCGTGGTCGGTGTTGGCGCCGTGGGCGATGTTTTTGAAGCCGAACTCGTTGCCGATGAGGGAGCCCTTGGACTTGAGCCCGAGCATGTTGAAGTGGCTCGAGGTGACCATGCCGACGACGGCGGTTCGGCCGGCGGAGGCGGTGCGGATGGCGGCGGCGCGCTCGTCGAAGGCGCGGCCCGCGGCCTCGGCCTCGGCGGTCTTGCCGAAGATGCCGCCGAGCTGCACGAGCTTGGCCTTCGTCTGCTTGAGGCTGCCGAGCTCGCGGTCGGTCTTCTGATAGATGACGGGCGCGATGCGGCGCAGTTCGGGGATCTTCTTGACGAGGCGGCCGCTCACGAAGATGACGTCGGGTTCGCTCGCCATGAGGGCCTCGAAGTCGACTTCCTTGGGCGTGCCGGTGTTGACGATCTTCGAGTCGTTCTTGTACTTCGCGAGCCAGGGAAGGGCCGTGGACTTCGGCAGGGCGGTCACGCGGTCGCCGAGGCCCCAGGCGTCCATGGTGTCGAGGACGGCGTAGTCAAGGACGGCGACGCGCTTCGGGTCCTTCGGAATGACGACCTCGACGGGCGCGTTCTTCTCGTTGAAGGTCTGCACCGTGAGGGTTTCGGCCGCCTGGACGGCGACGGCGGGCAGGGCGGCGGCCGCGACGAGGAGCGCGGCGAGCGTGCGGGAGAGCATGGTCTTCATGGTTTTCCTGTTCGTATGGTGACGGTTGTTGAAAGGTGTGCGTGGTTGAACGAGGTGTAAAGCCCGTACAGGACTCAGTGGTAGAGCGCCATGGGACGGCCGTCGACCTCGACGATCCTGAAGTCGACTCCGTAGACCGCCCTGAGGCGCTCCTCGGTCATGACCTCGGCGGGCGTGCCCGAGAAGGCGAGCCTGTCGTCCTTGAAGGCGCAGATGCGGTCGGAGTAGAAGGACGCAAGGTTGATCTCGTGCAGGACGAGGATGACGGTCTTGCCGAGCTCGTCGGCGAGGCGTCTCAGGAGCCTCATCATCGAGAGCGAGTGGCGGATGTCGAGGTTGTTCGTAGGCTCGTCGAGGAAGATGACGTCGGTGTCCTGGGCGAGGACCATGGCAATGAAGGCGCGATGGCGCTGGCCGCCCGACATTTCGTCGATGAAGCGGTCGGCGAAAGCCTCGAGGCCCATGTAGCGGATGGCCTCATCGACGCGGCGCCGGTCGTCGTCGGTGAGTCGCGTGCCCGAGTGCGGAAAGCGTCCGAATCCCACGAGTTCGCGGACCGTGACCTTCATCTGGACGGTGTTCGTCTGGGTGAGAACCGCGAGGCGTCTGGCGAGCGCGCGGGTGTTCCAGCTTTTGATCGAGCGTCCGTCGAAGAGCACGTCGCCGTGCTCGGCGGCGAGAAGGCGTGCGGCGATGCCGAGCACGGTGGACTTGCCCGCGCCGTTGGGGCCGATGAGCGACGTGACCTTTCCCTTCGGGATCTCGAGCGAGACGTCGTCGACCACGGGAATGCCGTCGTAGAGCTTGGTGAGCGTTTGGATGGAGAGCATGGTCATGGCGGATCAGAGTCCTTTGCTGCGAAGGATGAGATAGAGGAAGTAGACGCCGCCCATGATCGTGATGAAGACGCTCACGGGGACGCTGAAGGCTGTGAGGTGCTCGACGGCGAACTGTCCGCCCGCGAGCACGACGATGCTGATGAGGACGCTGCCTGCGATGAGCGTGCCGTGGCGGTAGGTCATGAAGAGGCGGCGCGAGAGGTTCGCGGTGATGAGGCCGAGGAAGGAGATCGGCCCCACGAGCGCGGTGGCGACGGCGATCGAGAGCGCAACGCCCACGAGAAGGCGTCTCGTCGTGCGGTCGTAGTCGACGCCGAGGCTCGTGGCGGCGTCGCGCCCGAGCGCAAGGATGTTGAGGACGGCAAGGTCGCGGCGCAGCACGAAGGCGAGCATCGCCAGAATCACGAGGGCGGCCGGAATGAGGGACGCGGAGACGTTGGTGAAGCTCGCGGTGAGGGAATTCATCAGAGCGTCGTATTCGTTCGGGTCCATCATGCGCACGAGCGAAGCCTGAATGCTCGAGAAGAACGTGGTGAGGACCGTCCCGATGAGAAGAATGTAGAGGACGTTGCCGCCCGTCTTCTCGAAGAGGACGCCGTAGATGAGAAGGCCCATGACGCCCATGAGCGCAAGGTCGACCGCGAACTGCGAGACGGGATCCGTGGCGACTGCGCTCGTCGCGCCGAAGACGAAGGCGACGACGGTGTGGATGAGGGCGTAGAGCGAATTCATCCCGAGCAGGCAGGGCGTCACGATGTTGTTTCGGATGACGGTCTGGAAGACGAGCGAGGCGCCCGCAACGGCGACGGCCGCCGTGACGATGCCCGCAAGGCGCGGCAGGCGCAGCGACATCGCGTAGTCGAAGAACCTCGGGTTGACGAATACGAACTGGTAGAGAAGGCAGGCCGTGACGGCGCAGACCGCGAGGAGCATCATCACGATGCGGCGCCTGCGGGCGGCGGCGAGAAGAACCGTCGTCGAGGCGGAGACGCCTGCGGACGGGACGGCAAGCCAGACGAGCTCGTAGCGGCCCTGCATGACCATGGAGAAGTGTCCGACGCTCCAGCTCGCCATCGCTTGCGTCATGTCGAAGCGGTGGGCGAGAAAGCCCGTGACGCCCATGACGACGTTGCCGAACATGATGCCGATGAGCGGGACGAGCATGACGTCCGCAGGGCGCCCGCGAGCATGTCGGTGACGATGGCCGAAGAGCTTGCGACGAAGCCCGTGACCGACATCGGTTCGGCGATCGGCGACGTTCCGGGCGTCGACATCGGGCTCACGAAGATGGGCAACTCGACGATCTCGATCCGCAGCTTCGATTCCGACTACACGCTCATCATGGTGGACGGCCGTCGCCAGAATGTGAGCGGGGCCATGATGGACAACGGCTTCAACCCGACCTCGATCATGCCGCCTTCCGGCATGATCGAGCGCATGGAGGTCCTCCGCGGTCCCGCCACCCTCGTCTGGGGTTCGGACGCCGTGGGCGGTGTGGTGAACGTCATCACGAAGACGCACCCGAACGAGTTCACGGGCTCCTTCACGATCGCGGGCCAGTTCCAGGAGCATGACGAATGGGCGAACCGAGGCGGCACGAGCTTGTATCTCGGCGTGCCCGTCGTGAAGGACGTGGTTTCGCTCGGGCTGCGCGGCCGCTACAACGCCTGGGGCAAGACCGAAGTCATGACCCCGGCGGGTAAGCTCGCCACGCACTCCCCGACCGAGGGCTACAACGAGAACGTCGGCGCGCGCCTCACGGTGACGCCCGACACTGCCAACACCTGGTGGCTCGACGGCGATTTCACGCGATTCAAGGGCGGCTCGATGAACACCTCGAGCCAGTCCATCCAGGCGCGCCAGTGGTACCACAAGTACAACGTCGCGGCCGGCCACGAGGGCGAATACGACTTCGGCCGCACGGAAACCTTCGTGCAGTGGAACCGCCTCGACAAGGTGAAGGGCATCTCGACGCCCAACGACCCGACGAAGTCCTCCTACTCCGAAACGCACGGCACCTTCAACGATCCGCTCGCTTCGAGCGAAAACTTCGAGCTCTCCGCCAGGCTCACGACCCCGCTCGAGCTGGGTTCCCTCGGCAGCATGGTCCTGACGACGGGCGGCGACGCGATCTACGAGATCTTCGTCAACAACCAGTCGACCGCGAGCGTGATCAGGGGCGAGACGCTTGACCAGACGCAGCTCGCCGCCTTCGCCGAGGGCGAGTGGTTCATGAACGACGAGTGGTCCGCCACGGTGGGCAGCCGCGTGATGTGGAGCGACATCTTTGGCGCGCACGCAACGTCCCGCGCCTATCTCGTCTGGCAGCCAATGCAGGCCCTGAGCTTCAAGGGCGGCGTCGCCGCAGGCTACAAGACGCCCGAGGTGCGCAAGCTCGTCGACGGCCTCTACAACTCGAGCAAGGGCACGGACTACTACGGCAATCCCGACCTCAAGCCCGAGGAAAGCTGGAGCTACGAGCTCTCCTCGACGGCTGAGCTGGGCGGCGTTGCGTCCGTGACCGTGGGCGGCTTCTTCACGCAGTTCAAGAACATGCTCGACACCGAGGAGATCGCCGAGAGCACCTACAAGGCGATCAACCACGGCCGCGTCGAATCCAAGGGTGTCGAAGTCCTCGTGAAGACGAGGCCCGTGTGGAACACGTGCTTTACGGGCGGGTACACCTTCACGCACGCCGAGATCACCGCCCGCGTCGACTGGGCCTCGGGTCCCTTCACGGCCTACGTGAAGTCCTCCTCCAAGTTCGACATGGCGGTCTCGAACCCCGGCAACAAGGGCTCGCGCAACGCGCCCAAGTACGAGGACTACACGATCGTCGACATCGGCGGCAGCTGGACGCCCGTGAAGAACCACGTCATCGCCTGGGCCGTCAACAACGTGCTCGACAAGGACACGGCCGTCTTCGAGAAGTCCGGCACCTCGAGCTGGGCCAACATCTACAGCAACTACATCGAGGGCCGCAACCTCTGGCTCTCCTACACGTACTCCTTCTAAGACGTCCGCGTCCCGCACGAGCGGGGCCTGCGGCCGGCGGCGCGGTTTCGTTGCTTCGGGCGGGACCGCATTCGCGCACTGCGGGCTCCGCAAGCCAAACCACAACCACCCCAACAGGAACCTCTTATGGAATGGATGAAGGAAGCCGTCGACTACGTGATCTTCGGCATTCTCGGCCTCATGGGCTTCGTCGCGCTCTGGCTCACGATCGAGCGCATGCTCTTCCTCAAGCGCTACAGGCCCGGGGACTATGCCTCCGAGGAGGAGCGCGGCATTGCGCTCACGAAGAACTTCACGACGCTCTACATCATCTACTCGAACGCCCCCTACGTCGGGCTGCTCGGCACGGTGATCGGCATCATGCTCACGTTCTACGACATGGGCAGCACGGGCGCGATCGACGCGGGCCGCATCATGACGGGGCTCTCCCTCGCACTCAAGGCCACGGCGCTCGGTCTGGCCGTCGCGATTCCGACGCTCATCTCCTACAACGGCCTGCAGCGTGCGATGAACGTCGCCTCAAGGCGCAGGGCCTGATGGAGGAGAGTTCATGACGATCGAAATCCCGAAGAAGGAGCCCCTCAACATCGTTCCCTTCATCGACATCATGCTCGTGCTCCTTGCCATGGTGCTTTCGGTCTCGACCTTCATCGCAAAGGGCGAGATTCCGATTGCGCTGCCCGAGTCGAGAAGCGCGCAGGCTCCCCTCAAGAATTCGAACGAGGTCCTCATTCAGGTGACGGGCGAGGGAACCCTGCACTGGAACGGCGAGGAGGCCACGCACGAGGAGATCGACGAGCGGCTCCGCGGCATCTCCCGCGACGTGCGGCTTGTTCTTCGCATCGACCGCACCACGCGCTTCGAGCACTTCATCCGTCTTCTCGACATGATCAAGGGCGTTCATCATGAAAACTTCGTCATTGCCGCCGAAAAACGCGGCTAAGGCAGGCAGTGAAACCCGCACGGCGTTCGCCGCGGCCTGCGCGCTCTACATCCCGTGCCTGACGCTCGCCGTCTGGGGAGCGTCCCTCGCGCCCGCATCCTCCTCCGTCGGCGCAGAGGGCATCATGCTCGCCGTCGCACAGTTCGAGAGCGCCGCGGCGGCCCCCGCCACCGCCGCCGAACCCGCTGCGGTGCCCGAGCCGGAACCTGAGCCCGAGCCTGCGGCGGAACCCGAACCCGAGCAGGCCGCGGAGTCTGAACTCAAGCCTGAACCCGAGCCTCAGCCGGAACCGGAACCGGAACCGGAACCGGAACCTGAGCCGCCCCTGCCTGCGCCCGACCCCATTCCCGAACCCGTTGAGGTCGTCAAGCCCGTGAGGAAGGTGACCGTGGCCCGCAGGCCGCCCGAAAAGCGGCCGGAGGCAAAACGTCCCGATCGTCCCCGCAGGCCTCACGCGCCGGAAGTCGCGGCGCCCGTTCCTGCAGCCCCCGCTGTTGCGGCGGCGCCCGCTGCCGCTCCTGCCGAACCCGCGCTTCTCGTCGTGGGCAGGGACGGGGATCCGTTTCTCGGTGAAGTGCGAGAGGCCGTTCTCTCCACGCTTGAATGTCCGCGCGAGGCCCGCCGCATGAGAAGGCAGGGCACCGTGACCGTGCAGTTTGTGATCGGACCCGACGGCTGCGTGAGCGGCATCTCGGTTCATGAAGGAAGCGGCCACGACATGCTCGACCGCGAAGCCTGCGCCGCCGTCGCGCGCGCAGCCTCCCTCTGGGGGAGCCCCGGCCGCACCGTGCGCATCCGCATGCCCGTGGTCTTTACGCTGAAAAAGGGAAGGGGATGATGAGGAAAAAACTTCCGGCCGCGACTCTTTTCGCTCTTGCGTGCTCGATCGGGGCTGCTCAGACAGCCGAACCCGTCTGCACGATGAGCTTCCTGAAGGGAAGTGTGACCGAGTCGGGGAACCGTCCCGTCACGGTTTTCTACGTGACCGACGGCGCAAGGCTCGGTCCCGCCGTCGACGGCGTCTGCCGACTGCTCTCGGGTACGAAGGGATCTCAAACGGAGTGCGCGACAGTTGCCGTTGACGTTGCTGATCGCACCGCCTTTCTCACGCCCACGGCCTCAAGCCTCGGGCGCAGCGGACTCGAAACGGGCGGTCCGCCCGCGGGCGGCCGAGCTCGTCGAATGTCTGGAAAAGACCGTGAAGCCCGAAGTGAAGAGGCGGCTCGAAGGCCGCGCCGTGACGCACGTTCTCATGGGACACTCCTTCGGAGGTCTCTTTGCACTCTCGATGATGGCTTCACGCCCCGCGCTCTTTGACGCCTGGGTGGCGGCCGATCCGTCGCTCTGGTGGGACGGCGGCGTGCTCGTCCGAATGCTGGAGGCGAATCCTGCGGCGGGGCGCTCCGGCGCCTTCGTCTACGCGGGCTTCGGCTCGGCCCTGAGGAAGACGGGCGGCACGACGGCAAGCCGGAATCTCGCCTCCGAAGCCCGCTTCAGGGCGGCGCTCGAGGGCTTTGCCGGGCCCGATGCGAAGGTTGTCGTGGAGGACTATCCGCGCGAGACCCACGGCACGATCGCGGTCCCCGTGTTCCATGAGGCGATGAAGCGGCTTCTCATCCGAGGAGCGGCAGGAGTCGCGAAACAGCCCGTCGAAGGCAGTGACGGGCGGTAGGAAGGAAGTGTACGAATGAAAGAACGCCCGGCCCTCCGTGAGGAGGACCGGGCGTTTCGTCAGGTCGGAACCGTGAGCGGTCGATTAGAAGTCGACGCGCATCGTGGCCTCGATGGCGTGGTTCTGACGGCCGGCGTCACCGGCGGAGAGACCGTAGCTCATGCCGAGGTTGAGGTTCTTGTAGGTGGACATGTAGCCGACCTTGAGGTCGCCCACGAAGCTGCCCGAAACGTCGTAGTCGATCGTGTCGGTCGTGGAGGAGCCTTCAAGCGTGTAGGACGATTCCGTGTCGCCGAAGCGGCCGCGGAGCGTGACGTCAACATAGGGCTTGACCTCGAAGGTCTGGAACATGAAGGACGGGGTCTGGACCGTCACGCCCACGGGCACTTCGAAGATCGTGGCCTTGTCTTCGGACACGTCGAAGAGCTTCGTGGTGCCGGCGGCGATTTCATAGTCGTCCATGTCGACGATCGAGAGGCGGGCGCCGGCGTGCGGCGTCAGCGTGAAGGCACCCGTCTTGAACTCGCGTTCGGCACGGATGCCGGCGGAGAGGGCCTTGGCCTTGAGTTCGGAGGCGAGCTCGAGGTTGCCGAGCTGCATCGTCACGTCGCCGTCGGTCGTCACATAGGAGAGCGTGCCGATGACGTTCGTCTCACCGTACATGCGGGAGCCCCAGAGGTGCAGGCCGACGTTCTTGACATCGGTCGAGACGGGGAGGACGTCGCCTTCGCCGTCGGCATCACCCGACTGGTAGGAGGCGGCGGCACCGATCGTCCAGCCGTTCTTCAAATGGGTGTCGAAGCCGCCCATGATGCCGTAGGTGTCAAGGGAGTAGCCGTAGGCGGAGCCGCCCATGGAGAGGTCGTCCGTCTTGAGACGGGCGCCCAGAGGCTGGACCCACCAGCCGCCCATTTCCTTGGGCATCGTGGCGGCATGATGCTCGATCATGTCGGCAGTGTAGCCCTGGAAGTCAACCGTCATGGCCTTGACGCCGGAGATGGCGCCCAGACCCGTCACGGAGTTGATCATGCTGCTGATCTCCTGGAGCGAGGCGCCCGTGGAGAGGATCTGGTTGATCAGCTGGGTGTCGGGACCCGTGGAGCGTTCGCCGGCGAAGATCTTCGAGACGAGGTTCTTCGCGGAGACGTTGAGGCCGGAGCCTTCGACGGTCTTGCCGCCCGCAACGATCATCCATTCTCCTTCGGAGTTCTTCTCAATCGTGAAATTGTCGCCGACCTGGTCCTTCCAGGCGTCGGCGGCGGTGAGCTTGCCGTCCGTGAAGGTGAGCTCTTCTTTAGCGATGCCGGACTGGTCAAAGTTCTCGAAAAGCTTGTAGGCACCCCAGGTGAGGTTGGAGCCTTCGAGGTTGATCGTGCCGGTGGCATCGATCTTGCCCTTGGTTCCTTCGGCCGTGAAGAGCGCGTTGCGGTTGAAGTTGGCCGCGTCGAACTTGAGTGTCGTGGCGCCGGCGAACGTGAGCTCGGCACCGACCTTATCGGCGTCGGTGCCGGCGGTCGTATTCGTGGCAGGGCCGCCGAAGGTCACCTTGGCGTCTTCACCGAACACGACGGGCGCGCCGACTTCAAGGACGAAGTTCGGAGTGGTCTTGGTGGTCGTCGTGTCGGCCTTGATCTTGTCAGCCATGGACGTGGCGACGTTGAGACCGAGGTAACCGGATTCAGCCGTCAGCGTGCCGTTGATCTTGTCGGTCTTGTGGATGATGACGTCGGAGCCCTTGATGTTGAGCGTGCCGTTGCCGAGCGAGAGGGAGCCGACTTCAACGCGGGATTCGCCTTCGATGTTCAGCGTCTGGGTGCCCATGGCCTGAGTAATGGCATCGAGCTTGACGGAGCCGCGGTCTTCTTCAGGCTTGTTGCCGCCTTCGCCTGCGCCTTCACGGCTGGTCACGACCTTAGACGTGGTGGGCTCGACGGAGGTCGAGGCAAACGTGATCGAGCCGATGGCGACGTCGCTGCCCTTGATCATCTGGGTGGCGTTGGTGTGCGTGATGTCCTTGATTGCAAGCTTGTCGGTTTCAGTCTTGATGGAATTGTCGTAGGACTTCTTGAACGCCTCAAGCTGCTTTTCGTTCATCTTGCCGAGGAGCTCTTCAAGCTTCGTGGCGTAGTTGTCCTTCGTCCAGTCTTTGAGCCCGAGCTTGGTGATGTCGATGTCTTCAGCACCGGAGTCAGGGAGGTTGTTGACAGCCCCGACCGCAGTGCTGACGAAGCCCGTGAGCGTTGCAACCTTGACGGACGGCGTCACCTTGAGGGACGTCGAATTGAGCGTGAGGCTGCCGAGCGACAGGGAAGGCGTATAGCCATGGTCGCCGAAGTCGGCAACCTTGTTGTTTTCAATCTTGAGCTCGGCGTTGTTGTAGACCGTGACGGAGCCGAACTTGGTGACATCCCAAGAACCCTGATTTTCCGTGTCGACATTGCCTTCGGTGCCGGTCTTGGGAGTGGTGGCTTCTGCTTTCCATTCGGCCTGACCGTGCCCTTGTGGTAGTCGCCATTGGCAGCGATCTTGCCGTCGTCACCCTGCTGGAAGGCCTGAGCCTTGCCGAAGGTGAGGGAGGCGCCGGAGGCGAGGTACTTGTTTTCGGTCTTGGAGAGGTCGAAAGAGCCGCCGTTAGCGAAGGAGCTCACGATGAGGCCCTTGTTGACGGTGAACTTGCCGCCTTCGGTCACCTTAACGAGGTCGCCGATGGTGGCGTTTTGGGCGGCCATGCCGTACTCGAGGTAGTCGGCGGAGAGGGTACCCTTGTTGCCGACGGTGACGGCATCGTTCTTCTGGGCGTTGATGGTGCCCCAGGTGGATGTGCCGTTGATCTGTGCCGTGCCGGCATCCTTGGTGATGGTGAGGCTGGAGCCGCTGTCAAGAGCGCCTTCGTTATTGACGAAATTGCCGCCTTCATTGAGCGTGACCTTGCCGTAGGTCACGCGGACGCGCGTCTTGTCGTCTTCGCCTTCCTTCTTGTCGGCTTCGGTCTTGAGCTTGTAGCCCTTGTCTTTGTTCGTCAGGGTGGCGTTCGTGAGCGTGATGTCGCCCATGACGACGGAGGCGGGGGCGGCTTCAAGATCGGTCGTCTTGTCGAGGCCGTTGATCGTCAGATTGTTGTTGATCTTGAGCGTGCCCGTGTTGACGAGGGAGCCGGTGACCGTGATCGCCTTGTTGGCTTCGAGCGTGCCGTTGTTGACGAACGTGCCGCCTTCAGCGACGTTAAGGCCAACGTTGAGCGTCAGGCTGGAAAGGTTGTTGGTGAGCTTGCCAGCAGTCTTGTCGTCCGTGCCCTTGCCGATCGTGATCGTCTTGTGGCTCGCGTCGGTGCCTTCGCCGATCGTGACCGTGCCGGAGGCGTTCGTGAATTTGTCGTCGAACTTCTTGGCCCAAGCTTCGTCCCAGGTCTGTTCGTTCTGGACCGTGCCCGCGACGGTCTTGTCGGTGGTGCTCTCGGCGGTGCCGATGGTCAGCTCGACATTCGTTTTGGCTTCTTCGGTTTCGCCGGCCATGGCGCCTGCGGAGAAGACGGCGAGCGTGGTCAGGACGGCCGCGACGAGCGGCTTCCTGGAGAAGGTGGCGTTGCTCATTGATTTATCCTTTGTTGACGACCCTGGTGTCGTACATGAGTGGCAAATACCCGCAAGGATACCAAAGACAGGCGTTGGGAAGAGCGCCTCTCTGGGGTCGCCTTGACCTGCATCAGCTGCAGGGACGACCAAAACCCTTGGAAGGGTGGTGATCCTGCTCAAGTTTCGGGATGCCCCTCTTGTGGAAAACCCTTATCCTAGTCTCCTGAGAAGGGCAGGACGTCGAGGAGACGGGCGCTGTCGGCGTTCAAGCGCATTCGCGCAAATGTCTGTATCCTTTCGTCATCATGGAGAACGGACGGCAGGATCCCCTTATGTAGTGGTCGTCCGGCGAAATCAGATTTAGGAGACCTGAAGATGGGACTCGACTTGTACGCGGGCACCTTCACCCGTTATTACACCCGCAACTGGAAGACGGTCGTGGAGGCCTGGGCCGAAGCCAACGGCGTCGACTTCAAGCGCACGGAGGCCGAGGACGAGGAGAAGCTCTCCCCGGAGGAGGTGCAGGAGATCGTCTGTGCATGGCGCGACGAGATGCTTCAGGCGGTGACGCCTGAAAACCAGCTTCCCGAGACCTGGGAGGAGAGCAACGACAAGGCCTACTACACGGACAAGCCCGACTGGGATGCCTTCGGTGCGATGTTGCTCGTAACCGCCGCCCACACGTACGAGGAGACGATTCCCGAAACGCTCGAAAAGGGCTGGGACTTCACCGAACATCCGCTCATCAAGCGCCTTGCCGAGGACCACGAGCACGTCTACTCGCTTTTCCGCAGCGTGATGGTCTGGGTTCCGATCACGAAGTCCACGATGGTCTTCCGCGGTCCGATGCCCACGGGCAATGAGGTGATGATCGGCACGCTCGGCGCGCTTGAGCAGGAACTCGAGCACATCAACGAGATCTGCTGGCTCGCCAAGGAGGAGACGATCCTCTCGTGGACCGAAACCGAGGGCTATCCCGCCAAGACGCTCAAGGACGTCGAGACGGGCGCCGAGGATGGCAAGAAGGAGACCTACAGCACCGAGTCCCTCGCCAAGTTCGCCTTCTCGATCTTCTGGCGTGCCATGAAGTTCGCAAAGGAGAACCGCACGCCGGTGCTTTTCGACTACTAAGCCGACCGTCGAGCAAGACCGCAAGCCGATTCCGAATTCTCATTCGGGATCGGCTTTTTTTATTCATTCGGGATCGCCCGGATGGAGGTGAGGGTGCTTTTGAACATGGAGTTTTTTCTCGGCTTCAGGAATGGTGAGGCTTAGAAAACGGTCTTGTGTGGTAAATCAGCAACAAGCACAATGAAGCGGAAGACGGCAAATACCGTTACATTTCAACAGCTTAAGTTTTCTGGGGGGCAGGGTTTCCCCGCCTGTGCGGGAGACATGAAATCGCGGAAACTTCGCCGCACATTGTGCTACGGCACGGTTGTCAAACATAACAAGAGGAATGGCGAAATGAATTCTACGTTCAAGATTGTCTTTAACAGGGCGCGCGGCGCCATGACGGTTGTCAACGAGATGACGAAGTCCCATCAGACGGGCAGGAAGGCCGCAGTGGCCGTTGCCGTTGCAGGCGCTCTGGCGTTCTCGACCAGCGTTCAGGCTTACGTGTATGTTGAGGCGCAGGGGCAGGACAAAACAGTGACGCAGGCTCATGTCGTCTCTCAGGATGGCGATCGCGTGGTCGGCGGTTGGAGTAACTGGAGCGAAGCTGCAGAGAAGGCTGCGCTCAACAACACGGTGACCGTTAAGAGCGGCGATTGGGGCATGGTGCTCGGCGGCCACTATACCTCTGGTGGGGCTGAGGTCGACCATTCCGCAGTGCAGAACACGCATGTCGTGATCAACGGCGGCACCGTTAGTAAATCCGTTGTCGGCGGTACGGGGGGCACGGACAACCAGAAGCTCGTCCGCCACAACAAGACCGCCGTCGCAAGCGTGACCATCAACGGAGGTTCTTTCGGCACCGCCCAGCCCACGACCGACTGCACGGAGCTCTTCGTTTTGGGCGGCGACCTGATGAAGCACAAGGGTGACAATGGCGGTGGCAATATCAACGCCTATGCCGAGTCGGAGATCGGCGCCACCCACGTCACGATCAAGGGCGGCACCTTCAACAGTGCCGTTGTGGGCGGCAGTGCAGCCATCGTCTACTACGGCAATGCCAACAAGGGTGCAAAGACCACGGTCGGCACGACGAACGTGACGATTGAAGGCGGTACGTTCAACCACGCCATCGTCGCCGGCGGTCTGGCGTCCGGCCACAGGACGCATTCCTTCGTAACGGAAGCCAACCTCAGCGTCATCGCCAAGGACAAGGACCTCGCGGTCAACGACAGCATTTTCGCGGGCGGCGTCAGGCGTATGGACAGCTTTGGCGGCTCCGGCGGCAGCGTCGAGGTTAAACACGCCACCGTCAGGGTCGAGGACGTCAATGTCAAGGGCGGCATTTACGGCACCAGCGCATCCCTGAAAATGCTGACCGAGAAGGTTCAGGTTGACGGTAAGGAAAAAGAAAAGATTACGGGCTGGGAATTCAAGCCGCTTGAGATCGACGGTGCCGTTGCCACGGTCCTGACCGACATGACGCTCGTGAACGTCATCGCCAAGGAATCGATCCTCGGTGAGAAATCGACGCTGAACGTTCACGGCAAGGTTGAACTCGGCGAACTGAAGGCCAAGGGCGTCAAGATCTCGCTCTTCGACGCGCCCGCCAACACTCCCAAGGTCCAGACCTTCGCCGAAGACGTTCCCCAGACGGGCACGCAGCTCAATCTCGGCACGCTGACCGGCACGGGCAACAGCTTCTACTTCGCCACCTCCGACGCGTCCGTCAATATTGCAAAGAACGGCAATGAAAACACCCCTGACGCAGACAAGCCCCTGATCGACAGCATCACGGGCAGCGGTTCCGTGAACGACGACGTTGCGGGCGATCTCAATGAGCTCGCCTCCATGGTTACCGTCGGCGGCACGTCCGGTGCCGAGGTTCTCAAGAACACCGATCTCAAGCTCGAGTCCGGCGACGTGTTCGGCGAAACGACCGGCACGATCAACAAAGAGGGCAAGCTCGAGGACGTCAAGACGAGCGTCAACATGAACAATGTTCGTATTGCCGAATTCGCGATGAGGACGCCGATGCAGATTGCCCGCATCGAGTCGAACGACCTGCGCAAGCGCCTGGGCGACATTCGCTCGTCCGAAGGCGCCACCGGCGTCTGGGCCCGCTATGACGGCGGCCGCTTCTCCGGCGGTGAGTTCGAGAACAAGTTCAACAAGGTCCAGGTCGGTGCCGACACGGCGCTTGCCGCCTACGGCTCCCGTCTCGGCCTGTCCTTCAGCTACACGCAGGGCGACGCCGACATGTCCGGCATGTCCGGCATCTCCGCCGACACCGACGCCTACAGCCTTGCAGCCTACGGCATGTGGTTCGGTGAAGCCGGCCAGTTCGCCGACGTGATCGGCCGCGTGGGCACGGTGGACACGGATCTTGCCACCCGCACCTACAAGACGAACTACGACCAGCTGATGCTCTCGCTCTCGGGCGAATTCGGCTGGCGCTTCGACCTGACGGACACGTTCTACGCCGAACCGTCCGCCGAGCTCACCTATACGCGCGTTGACGGCGAAACGTTCAAGGCCAACAGCAACACGCTCGGCATCGACGACTACGACTCCATGGTCGGCCGCATCGGCGCGACCGCGGGCCTGAACTGCTCGCAGGGCCGCGGCGGCGTGTACGCCCGCTTCGGCGTTGCGCACGAGTTCATGGGCGACGGCAGGTTCACGGCCGTGAACGCCGCCGGCACCGCCGCCGATCCGATCGAAGTCGACGGCAAGGACACCTGGGTCGAGTACGCCGTGGGTGCGAACTTCAACATCACGAAGCAGACCTACGTCTGGGCCGACCTTGAGCGCACGTCCGGCGCCGAAGTCGACGAGGACTGGCGCGCCACCATCGGCGTTCGCCACGCCTTCTGATGTCCGACTGACGCCGCAGGCATGACGTCCGTCATGCCGCGGCGAAGGTTGCCATGACAAAAAGGGGCCCGCCCTCTCATCAGCCGATGAGAAGGCGGGCCCTTCCTTTTTGCGTCTTGAGTTCCTTCCCGTTCTCATTCTCCGTAGAGCCATTCGTCGAGGTCCCACCACAGTTCGAAGAAGACGCGGGAGAGGAGGGCTGCGTCGCCGTAGGCGTCGTGGTGTCCCCCTCGAGCACCGAGTCCGTACCATTCGAGCAGAGCGTCGAGCCCGTTGCGGCGGCGCTCCGACGGAACCGCCCTGGCGAGCACAAACGAGTCGATGACGGTGCAGCAGTCCTCAAATCTCGGCGCGCCGGGACGCGTGGCCTGAAGCTCCCGGTTGAGCCAGAGAAGGTCCATCGTGCGGTCATGGATCACGACGGTCTTGCCGCGCACGGCCTCGAGCAGCTCGTCCGCACGGGCCGCAAACTCGGGACAGTGCTCGAGCTCGCAGTCCTGAATGCCGTGCACGCGCCTTGCACGAGCCTGGGAGCGGCGGTGCGGGTTGCACCGAAAGTGCAGGCCCCCCGTGATGTTCTGCTCGACGTCCATCTCGACGAGACCAACCTCGATGAGGCGCCCGTTGCGTCCGCCCGTCGATTCGGTGTCGAGAAAGACGAGGGACTCGGCCCTGTCGAGCGCCGCATGCACGCCTTCGAGCCTCGCGCGGCGCTCCGCCTCCGACGTGAGAAGGTCGGGATTGAAATGCGTTCCCGCATGGAAAAGGCTCTTGCGAAGGACGTCGGCGTCGTCTTGTACGGGAAGGCGGGCAAGAAGCTTCGAGAGTTCGGGCAAGAGCGGGGCGGGCAGGACGGGACGTGCGGCGACGGGATGCCTTTCGGAAGGCAGAAGCGTTGCGGCAGAGGCGTTTGGAAGGACGGTATGCGGAAGAATGACGGTCATGGCGATGATTCTCTTGATGATGCATTTGCGCCATGTTAGGAGATAGTGCGTCAGTTCGTGACGCACAAGCGCGTCTTCGGGACGCCGTTCCGACTGCGTCAGGAGTTGACGCATGGGGGCCGATACTGAAGAAAACGGAGGGGGATCCGCAGGGGTCGCCACGTCAGGGCCCGCGCTCTCCTCCCGAATCTGGAGTCAAATACATGGAATACACCGCCTATAAGTTCCAACCGTCATTTATTGAGGAGCGTCTCAAGAGCTATAAGTCGAACCTGATGAAGTTCAAGGGGCACGACGATCTCGTCGGCAATGCCGTCCGCGTCATTCGGGAGAGGCTCGAGAGTGATCCGCGCCGCTATCTTTCCTACGGTCCCTACTGGTGGGCCATCAAGAAGGTGCTCGTCGACAACGGCGTGCCGCTGGGGAAGGTCGACGACGAGGAGGTCAGGCTCGCCTACACGGGGACGACCGACGAGGAGACCATCGTGATGGCCGAGGAGTTCAGGAACGACTGTCTTGGCAACATGAAGCTCTACACCGACCGCTTCATGCTCGACGAGGAGTCGGGCAGGTGGTGGAGGCTTCGCGATCCCGACATGGCCGCGGCGAGCGCCATGGCTGCGCCGGACATCATCGATTACATGCGCGAGTTCTGACGCAGGCCCCGCCGCGGGGGCTTCGGCAGATGCGGGCGCCTTGCACGACGGGCGCCCGTGGTCGTTCCGCGCACCGGACTGTCGAGTGGCGCCTCTCCTGCTGAGGGTGTTGGGTGCATTCTCAGTCTTTTGGGTTAGGAAAAGACATCCTTCGGGATGTGTGGAATCGTTGCGGGCTGTGTCATAATCGAACGCGTATGTCCCGCAAAAGGGCGCCACCGTCCCCCGAGGGCGTCCGCCGGCAGCGGGATCCTGACAGAAGACAGAATAGAAAAGGAAGTCCAGCCGTGGAATTCATCCTCAATCCGATCGTCATATCGGTCGTCGTGCTCTGCGCGCTCTGCCTTGCGCGCGTCAATGTTCTTCTCGCCCTGATTGCGGCCTCTCTGGTCGCGGGTCTCACGGGCGGGCTCGGCCTCACGAAGTCGATGGAGCTGCTCTCGGGCGGCTTCAGCGCCAACGCGACGACCGCGCTCTCCTACATCCTTCTGGGCACTTTCGCCGTGGCGATCGCGCACACGGGCCTCATGCAGATGCTCGTGCGCTGGATCGGTGCCAAGATGGGCGGCAGGCCGCTTGTCTTCTGCTTCGGCCTGGCGTTCATCGCCTGCCTTTCGCAGAACGTGGTGCCCGTGCACATCGCCTTCATTCCGCTTCTGATTCCGCCGCTGCTCAAGCTCATGAACAAGATGAAGCTTGACCGCCGTGCGGTCTCCTGTGCTCTCGGCTTCGGCCTTACGGCTCCGTACGTGTCGCTGCCCATTGGCTTCGGCCTCATCTTCCAGGGCATCGTCGCGCAGTCCATGACGCAGAACGGCATGGCCGTGACGGTGGCGGACGTGGCGTCGGTGGCCTGGATCGCCGGCCTCTCGATGGTCGTCGGTCTCGTGCTCGCCGTCTTCTACTTCACCCGCCGTCCCCGCACCTATCTCGACAAGCCCGTCGTGGGCGTGACGGAGTCCGACGAGGAGATCCGCTTCGGTCTCAGGCACTGGGTCACGCTCGGTGCGATCGTCGCCGCCGTCGCAGTGCAGATCATGCTCGAGAGCCTGCCGCTTGCCGCGCTGCTCGGCCTCATCATCATGCTCGCGGGCGGCGCCTTCCAGTTCAAGAAGCTTGACGACCACATCGCGAGCGGCATTTCCATGATGGGCTTCATCGCCTTCGTGATGCTGATTGCGGGCGGTTATGCCGCGATCCTCAAGGAAACGGGCGCTGTCAACTCGCTCATCGAGGGCGTCGTGCCCCTCATGGGCGAAAGCAAGTGGGTCGCCGCGACGATCATCACGCTCATCGGCCTGCTCGTCACGATGGGCATCGGCACGTCGTTCGGCACGGTGCCCATCCTCGCCGTCATCTACGTTCCGCTCTGCACGGCCGTGGGCTTCTCCGTCCCCGCCACGATCCTCCTGATGACGATCGCGGGCGCCCTGGGCGACGCGGGCTCCCCCGCCTCCGACTCCACGCTCGGCCCCACGTCCGGCCTCAACGCCGACGGCCAGCACAACCACATCTGGGATACCTGCGTGCCGACCTTCCTCGCGTACAACGTGACGCTTCTCGTGGTCGGCATCGTCGTCTCGCAGTTCATCTGACGAAGATTCACGCCGGATTTCGTCGCAACTGACAAAACGCCCGCAGGCCGGAAGGCCCGCGGGCGTTGTCGTTCATGGCGGCGGAAAGCCTCAGAGCGGCTTTGCGGAGAGGACGTCGAGTTCGATTTCGGTCCAGTCCTTGTCCACCTCGGCGCGGATTTCGACGGGCGCGTCCTTCGTGATCATGGACCAGTCACGGTCATGATCGAGCTCGGCCCTGATGGAGGCGCCCTTGTCGTCGGTGAAGACGTACTTGTCGCCGCGGACGTGTTCGGTGAATTTGCCGCGCAGCGTGACGATCTGGTGGTCCTTCCCGGACTCGAGCACGGCGGCGACGGTGGTGGCGGGCTCGGTGTCGAAGCCCTTCGGACCCTGGGCCTGAGGCGCCGCGGCAAAGCCCTGCGGGCCGGCGGCAAGGACGGGCAGGGCGACAAGTGCGCCGGCAAGGGCGGCAAGCGTCTTCTTCATGTGTTCTCTCCTCGGAGCGGCCATAATACGGCACGCGAAAAAAGAAAATGCGGTTTTGAGAGCGCCTTCGCGGCAGGGCGAAGGCCGTGGAAACATTCTATTGAGAAGGCTTCTCGTTTCGCATCCCTCATTTCGCAAGGAAAACGCAGAACGTGTAACGAAAGACAACCATGCGCGCATCGGGAAAACAAACTGAAAGATTCTTCGGAGGCCGGCCGTGACGGGCGCGCCCGCACCCGCCGTCCTCGTGATGGGCGGCTTCATCGTGCTTCTTCTGCTCTGGCTTGTCCATCATCTCTCGAGGCGCAGGCGCTTCCCACTCGTCTTCGAGGCGAAGGTCGAACACGTCTGCGACGGGGACTCGATCATCGTCCGCGGCCGCATCGGCCGTGTGAAGCTCAGGATTGCGGGCATGGATGCGCCCGAGACGGCACAAGCGCGCGGCCGCGAGTCGGAGAGGCGGCTTCGCGCCATGCTGCAGGGAAGAGTCGTGAAGGTGAGGAGCGTTGCGGCCGACCGATACGGCCGATGGGTGAGCACCGTGACCGCGGACGGCGTCGATGCGGGACTCGTCATGGTCGAGGAAGGCGAGGCCTGGGCCTACCGCACGTATCTGTGGGCGCTCCCGAAGGAGGCCCGCGGGCGTTATCTCGCGGCCGAGGCGCGCGCAAGGCGCGCGGGACGCGGGCTCTGGGCGGAGCGCAGTCCCGAGGCGCCCTGGCTCTGGCGCAGGCGTCACCGCACCATCCTGCAGCGCATTCTCGACTTCTTCTGGCGGATCGGACGCGCCGTCAGGCGCTTCTTCTGGGGCGTCGGAAAATAGGCGGCTCTTGCAAACATTTTCGCATGCAGGGCGTGCGTCGCCTTTTTGCGGCGGTGCAGGTGATTTGTCGCAGGTAGTTTGGCCTGGAGACAGGCGGGTGATTTTGGGCCAAGCTAGTCTGAAAGTCCGTCGGAAAAGGCAGCGAAAATGCACACGACAACAGCTTCCCCTTCAGGAGACCCTGCCATGACCCGCAATGCGATCGTCGACGCCCTCGGCGTCCTCAAGGCCGGCCGAATCGTCGACCTCACCCATCTCGTCCATCCCGGCATCCAGCGCTTCGGGCCGTTTCCCGCCATGAGGATCGAGACCCGCTACACGGTGGCCGAGTCGGGCTTTCACGTCGAGCAGGTCTCGTTCGTGACGCAGTACGGCACGCACGTCGATGCGCCCGAACACTTCGTCGAGGGCCGCCGCACGCTCGAGCGCATTGAGCTCGAGGAGCTGATGCTCCCGCTCTTCGTGCTGCACTTCGAGGACAAGGTCGCGGCCGATCCCGAATTCATCGTGCATGTCGACGACATCAGGCGCTGGGAGGCCGAGCACGGCGAGATTCCCGCGGAAAGCTTCGTCGCCTTCTCGAGCGGCTGGTACCATAGGATGGAAGGCGGCGACATGAACAACTTCGACGCCGACGGCGTCGCGCACTCTCCGGGCTGGGGCCTCGACGCCCTCAAGTACCTCTTCGAGGAGCGCGGCGTCATGGCGGTGGGCCACGAGACGCTCGACACGGACGGTTCGGCCGATGTGCGGGCGAGGGGATTCCTCGACTGCGAGAAGTACGTGCTCGAGTCCGATCACTATCAGGTCGAGGTCATGGCGAACCTCGACAAGCTGCCCTCGACGGGCGGCGTGATCTTCGTGGGCCTCCCGAAGTTCGACAAGTTCCCGGGCTTCCCGGTCTGCGCATGGGCGGTCGTGCCAAACGAGGACTGAGCGCGGCGGACGCCCTGAGTGCGGCTCGGGGTTCTCGCGGGTTCAGGCGTGCGAGAATATGAGAACGCATCCCGCCCGAAGGCGGGTGACGGCGGCGGAGTTCAGGCTTTGACCGCCGTTTTGTCATGCATTCGAAGAAGGAGGAAAGTCCGTGTCGATGAAGGATCTTGATGCCGCAACGCAGCTCGTGCACGCGGGCCGCGACTGGGACCCGGAGTGGGGGTACGTCAATCCGCCCGTGGTGCGCGCCTCGACGGTGCTTCACACGTCCTGCGAGGACATGATGGACCGCGTCCATGACGAGATGGCCTGCCGGGACGGCAAGCCCTGCTACGGGAGCTACGGCGGTCCTGCACACAAGGCGTTCTATTCGGCGATGAAGACGCTCGAGGGCCCGAACGCCGCGGGCGCATGGGCCTTTTCGACGGGCCTGGCCGCCACGACGACGCCGCTCTTTGCGTTCGTGCGGGCGGGCTGTCATGCGCTCTTTTCGGACTCGATCTACGGACCCACGCGCGAATTCGCCGAGCAGATCCTGCGCACGATGGGCGTTGACGTCGAGTTCTTCGATCCCGTAGCCTCGCCCGAGGCGATCGAGGCCATGATGCGGCCCGAGACGACGCTCCTCATGATGGAGAATCCGGGTTCGCACTCTTTCGAAATGTCGGACGTGCTCGGCATCGCCGCCGCCTGCCGCAGGCACGGCGTGACGAGCGTCATCGACAACACCTGGGCGACGCCGCTCTACTTCAAGCCGCTCGACCATGGCGTCGACATGGTCGTGCACGCGGCCACCAAGTACATCGCGGGCCACTCCGACCTGCTCATGGGCGTCGTCGTCTGCAACGAGCGCGTCTGGCCCGCCGTCTACCGTACAGCCGTGAGGCTCGGTCAGGCGGCTTCGCCCGACGACGTCTACCTGGCCTACAGAGGGCTTCATACGATGGGCGTGCGCGTCGCTCATGCGGCAAAGTCCGCCGAACGGATCGTGCACTGGCTGCTCGAGCGCCCCGAGGTCGAGACCGTCAGGTGGCCTGCGCTCGAGTCTGACCCTTCGCACGCGATCTGGAAGCGCGACTACACGGGTGCGACGAGTCTCTTCGCCGTCGTCTTCAGGCCCGAGTACGACGGCAGGCTCGCGCCCTTCGTCGATGCGCTGAAGCTCTTTGGGCGCGGATACTCATGGGGAGGATACGAGTCGCTCCTCATCCCGAGCTACGGAACAAGGTCAGTACGCGAGAATACTTTTTCAAGAATGGTGCGCATTGCGGTGGGCCTGGAATCACCCGACGACTTGATTGCAGACCTTGAGCAGGCGCTCAAACGCCTGCGCTACTGACAGGAGTGCATAACGTCAGGCATCATGCACTGCGTTTTTTGTTTGCAAAATATCGTAGCATGGGCCATAATCCTAGACTATTCCGATGTGCCGGACCCCCGTTTCCGCTATCGTGAAAATATTTCGCAAGTCACTGTCGCGAAGACCCGGAACGACGGTGACGGCGGCAATAAAGGGAAGAGACTATGACAGAAGGCAACCACGAAGCAGGAGCGACGGACGTCACCGTGCGACACGTCCGGCGCACCAGACGCATCTGCGTGCACAATGCAACCGAGATTGGCGCACTGGTTCGTCTTGCGCGCCAGCGTCTGGGCATGTCTCAGACGGATGCGGCGATCTGCTGCGGCGTCGGCCGTCGCTTCCTTGTCGAGCTCGAGAATGGCAAGCCCACCGTGCAGCTCGACAAGATGCTGGTCGTCCTGGATGCGCTCGGCATTGGCCTCATGGTCCGCGGTCCCGGCGTCTCCTTTACGGCCGAGGAGCTTGCGCAGGCCGCCGTCAAGCGCGAGTCCGAAGATCCGCCGCACGTCTGGGAGGCGGAGTTTTCGTCGGGCGTCGATCGTCCGAAGCGCCCCGATGCGTCCGAGAAGCCGCACCGCGGCCGCACGCCGGGCACCGTCGCCCTGAAGTACCGCCGCCAGTCCTCCGTGAGGGAAGAAGGAGGGACTCTGGTCTACGAGACGGTCGACACGAACCCCGTCATCGCGAAGAAGAAGGAGAAGCACGTCGAAGTATGCCTTCGACAGCCCAAGCGCCGCAACAAGTCTGATGACACGAGCCCCGTGACCGACTTCGGCGGCTCGATGCGTCTGGACACCAACGGCCGCGGCTGAGTTCGAACTCCGCACGCGCGACCGCAGCAAAAGCGCAGCAGCGCAAAAGAAGGGCAGAATGCCGTGAAGCATCCTGCCCTTCGTCATTTCCGGCGCTCCAAATGCGCCTGAGGGATGCCGGGAGCGGCATCAGGCCCGCGGCTACTCAAAGGTTTTCCTCGAAGAGCGGCGCCATGTAGGCGATGTCCCTCGGGTCGGCTCCGAATTCCTCGGCGAGTCCCTCCCAGCCCGAGAGGATGCGGCGCATCTCCATGAGGATGCCCTTGGCGTCGCTCACGGTGAGCCCGAAGTAGCGGGCGTAGGGAATGGCGTCGTCCGCGCAGGAGAGACGCCTGCGGCCGTCCATCGTGAGGCCCCGGCCCAGGGCCGAAGGATTCCACTCGAGCGTGTGGGCGGGCGAGAGGCGCCAGCCGAGCGGCTCCCTGTGGAACTGCCAGCGGTTGAGCGAGTCGCCCGCGCCGCCCGTGAGGAGCTGGAAGGCGATGCGCCGCCACATCTGGGGGAGGTCCTCCTTCGGGGCCGCGCCGCCGCCGTTGAGGATGTCGGCGAGCGCCAGATAGCCGGGCGGAACGGGTCTCGGGGACTCCTGACGGGCGGCAAGCGTTGCGCCCGTGAGGGTCAGGAGGGGCTTGTCGGCGGGCGCGTCCGCATTCGCGCCCCTGCGGTCCGCACGGCGCGTGAAGAGGATGTTCTCGCCCATTTCGTGCTCGAGGTCCGTCTCGACCGTGCGGATGCCGCAACGTTTGGCGGCGACGAGCGCCATGTGCATCCAGAGGGGGCGGTCGATCGGATCGAGCATGCTCCTCAGTCTTGCGGTCTGCGCCTCGCGATGCCGCTCGACCGTGAAGACGGGACGGCGGCCGGGGAGCGTGAGGCCGTTCTGAAGCAGGCTGACCTCATCGCTCCCGGCCTTGCCGCGCTCCATCGCGTGGTAGGCGTAGATGAGTTCGGGAAGCTCCGACTGGCGCTTGACGCGCGGACGCTCGGGCAGGGGATCGACATCGACGGGCGTCACCGAAAGGGCCCCGAGCGAGTCGGTCCTGTGGGGGAGAAGCAGTGCGGTCGTCTCGAGCCTGCCCGCCCCTTCGGGAAGGCCCGAGAGCGGAGCGGCGGGGTCATTGAAGATGGAGAAGACCGGGGCGCTGATCGCGCGGTCTTCCAGAAAACCGAACGCCGACTTTCCGAGCCTCGGACGCAGCACGCCGTGCTCGAGCGGGAGGTCCGCGCCGAGCGGCACGCCCGACTCGACCCAGTCGCCGTCGTACTGAAAGCGCATCACCGCCGCGGCGCGGGCGGCCTGAGCCGGCGATGCGCCCGGATCTTGAAGAGTTCCCGAACGGGGTCCTGTTGAAAGAGGGACGGCCAGGCGTCCGACGAGAGGGTCGCCGGGGAGCCAGCGCGCACGAATCTCATAAAGACGCAGGGAAGGGCTTCTCATTTTTGCTCATATCTCCTTCTTCGGCTGGCGGGCCCGACGGGGGAGGCGGCGTGCCTCGAGCATGAGCCCCGTCTCATCGTCGCCCGCAGCGGCGACGTCGGAGAAGGGGGTGCCTAGCCCGAGCGCCTGAAGGACCGAGGCGACGTTGCCGATCGCGATCCCGCAGTCGCCGTTTTCAAGTTTTGAGAGGGTGTTGAGCGAAATGCCCGCACGCTCCGCCACGACGGATTGGGGGAGCCTGCGGCGAAGACGCGCCGCCTTGAGGTTGGCGCCAAGCGTCCTGACGGACTCCTCAACTGCAAAACTGGGTCTCATAACACGCAGAATCCTGTGAACTAAACCACTTTACATGAAGGAAAAGAGAGTTAAGGTCTTTTTTGAGCTTTTCGTTCGAAAAGGCGGAAAATCGCCGTTTTCGGGCCCTTTTCCGCATGAATCCGAAGTTCAGTCCGAAGTCCTAACATCTCGAATAATGTGAATTATACGCCTTTCATCCCTCGAATGCTGTGAATTAAGCAAGATTTTTGAGGTGGTTCGGGGGCGTCATTCTGAACCTGCGCGTCATTTCGAAGGCTTTTTGAAAGGCGGATTCTTCGTTTTTGCAGGATCCCCGGCGAAAAACCGACGGTTCACTCGCGCGGTTTTGAGCGCGATCCGGAGAAAAGTCGCGAACCCGCCGGCGCGTGTCCGACGCGCCGGCCTTCACGATTGTGCTCTCCCCTTTCAGGGAGTCTGCGTCACTCTCTTCAAAAGCGAAGCGTCGGGAGGGACTTTCGAAGGCTTCTTCATGCCTCCTTTCGTCCAAGGGGCGACAGACCCTCCGAGACCGCCTCTTTAAACAAAAATGCTTAACTTTGGAAGGCGCGCGAAGATGAACGGTGCTGAGTCCTGTCGCAGCACGCTTGCGCGAAATTCATCCCGTTTGTTTGCGTCCCGTCCTGATCGCCTACTGCTGGAGGCGTTTGCAAGTGACGGACGATCCGCGTCCTTCTTGAGAAGACGGTTTTTTCCTCTTTTTTGAGGGTCCGGACGCCTTTTTCATGGCGTTTAGGACCCTAACGGGGTCTTAACGATGCCTTGAGGCAGCCGTCGGAAGCGGCGTACAGCGGCGGCACAGGGTGCGTATTTTGCCTCAAAAACGCCCGCTTCGGGGGACTTTTTTCGACCGAGCCCGGCTGTCGTTTTTGCACGACTTGATACGCTGGCACTGCACGCCTCCCTTCCTGAGGTCGGGGAGGACCGCCTTCGGGGAGTCTGCAGTAGATGACCAATAAAAACCTGAACGGGAATTAAACGACCGTTGATGCAGGAGAGGAAGAGAAGTGTCGTTCGGTTTTGCCGGACGGCGAAAAAAGCGCCTCTGAGGGGCTTCTGAAGGCGGTGTCGATGCGCTCGCCGATGCCGTCCCGGGGCATCCCGATGGGCTCAGGAGCCGTTGCTCACAGTTGCGCCCTGGGGCCCCAGGGAAGCCCTGTCCGGACCTCTGCAGTGGCGCCTGAGCATGATCCCGTCGAGAGGTGTCCGGTGCTTGCCCTGGGCCTTGCGGGCCTCAGCAGTCGAGCTCACGCCTCCCGAACATCGTCGTTTCGGAGGTGCGAACGGGGAGGGGCGGGCGGAGGCCGGGCGCGTTTGTTTTCTCACGGTCCCCTTTGGGTCAAGTGAGAGTTTCAGGCAAGTGATTCGGGTCTCGGCCCATGTGAATTTTCGATCCTTCGCGCGTTTTCGTGAGACGATCGTGCAGATGAGGGTATGACGGGCGAGAGGGCTGCGGGGCGGCCCTCGCGGGCTTTCGTGCGGACAATGAAAAGGCGGCGCGGGAGCACGTGGCTCCGGCGCCGCCTGAAGGATGCGGTGGGAAAGGCGGTCAGAAGAGCGTGAATTTCGCGCTCAGCGCATCGGCGTCTGCGCCCGCGAGCACGGCGTTGACGCGCTTCATGCCGAGGTCGGAGCACCAGACGCCGCAGAGGATCATCGCGGCGCCCATCACGCCGATGAAGGTGACGGACTCGTCGAGGATGACGAGGCCCGCGATCATCGCAATGACGGGGATGAGGAAGAGGAGGTTCCTGATCTGCTGTGCGCCCGCCTCCCTGGCGGCGCGCTGCCAGAGCAGCGTGCACAGCGTCGTGGGACCCACGGCGAGGAAGACGAGCAGGGCGGCCGAGACCGGATCCGTGAGCGCCTCGACGGGAGCCGCGTCCTCCATCAGGTAGAAGGGCATGACGGCAATGAGACCCCAGCCGAAGGTCTTGCGGGCCATGAAGACCGCGCCGTACTTGTGCACGCTCTTGAGGAGCGCCGAGTAGCACGCCCAGGCGAGCGCGGCACCGAGCGCCAGATAAAAGCCCGCTGCGGGAAGCTGCTGGATCACGTGGTTGTCGAACCAGATGAGGCACATGCCGGTCGCCACCGTCACGATCCCGAGCTTCGTCATCCAGTGCAGCCTGAAGCTGTGGTGGAGCGCAATCACGACGAAGGCCGTGAAGAGCGGCGCGGAGGCCATGATGGTCGCGACGGTGCCCGCGTTCGTCTCCTGCAGCGCCAGATTCTCAAGCCCGTGGTAGAACGGAATGCAGGCGACGCCGAGAAGCGCGAACTTCGCCTCGTCGATCAGCTCGTCGGCAAGGAACTGCTTGTGGGAGAGAATCAGAAGCACCGCGTAGGCGAGGAAGGTGCGGATCGTCAGAACCGCAAAGGGACCGAGGCCCTGCGTGTAGAGCCATTCGGTCGCAATGTAGGAAAGGCCCCAGGCGGAAACCGCGACAAGCGCGAGAAGAAGGCCCGGAAGCGTGGAGCGAGTCTGCTGCATATGAGGGCGTCAGGAGTTTGGACACCGCCATTTTACTGCGCCCGAAACCGCTTGAGGCGCCGAAACCCCCACTTTTCGCACGGGCGGAGGACTTTTCTGCACCTGATGCAGCCATGGCGGCGGGATCGGACAGGTGATTCTCTAGGTAAAATTCCTTAGGTGCCGTCCCTGTGTGACGGTCCTAGAATGGAAATCCGGCGGCGGGACCGCGCCGCCGATGAACGACAACACACATTCGTATGGAGAATGGGAGCGTCCTCCCGTCCGACGCCCCGTACCGAGGGGCTTTTCCTTCGGGCGCCCGGGTGCCCTGCGGCGCTCCTGCTTTTGAGGAGAAAAAGCAAATGAAATCCACCATGATCAAATCCGCCGTCGCCATGGTCTTCGCCGTCGGCTTTGCGGCCGCCTCGATGGCCGCTCCGGTGACCGCCGAGGGTACGGGCGTCGGCAAGCACGGCGACATCACGGTCGCCGTGACGTTCGACGCCGGCAAGATCCAGGACATCAAGATCGTCAAGAACGCCGAAAACCCGATTCTCGCCAAGAAGGTCTTCACGGACCTCAAGGATCAGGTCGTGGCCCTCTCCTCCACGGACGTTGATCTCGTCTCCGGCGCCACGTTCTCCGCCAAGGGCTTCATCGACGCCGTCAACGACGCCGCCAAGAAGGCCGGCGTGACGCTCGCCAAGGCCGACAAGAAGGCCCTCAAGAAGGCCGCCCGCGAACTGCCGAAGACCTCGAACTACGACGTCGTCGTGATCGGTGCGGGCGGTGCGGGCTTCTCCGCCGCCATCACCGCCAAGAATGCCGGCGCCAACGTCGTTCTTCTTGAAAAGATGCCCGCCGTCGGCGGCAACTCGCTCATCTCGGGCGCTGAAATGAATGTCGCCAAGAACTGGGTCCAGCCCAAGCTCGGCATCAACGACGACTCGCCCGAACTGCATGCCCAGGACACGTTCAAGGGCGGCGACGGCAAGGGCGACATGAAGGTCATCAACGTCATGACGCACGAAGCGCTTGACGCCGCCAAGTGGTGCCGCGACTACCTCGGCGTGCGCTTCGAGGACGACAACCTCTTCTTCTTCGGCGGCCACAGCCGCAAGCGCGCCCTGATTCCGGTCGGCCACACCGGCACGGAATTCATCGCCAAGTTCCAGGCCAAGGCCGATGAGCTCGGCATCCCGGTCATCACCAACATGAAGGCCGAAGAGCTCATCAAGAACAAGGACGGCCGCGTCGTCGGCGTCAAGGCCACGATGGACGGCTCCGAATACACCTTCAACGCCAAGGGCGGCGTCGTGCTCGCCACGGGCGGCTTCGGCGCCAACCCCGAAATGGTCAAGAAGTACAACCCGAAGATCGACGAGCGCTTCAAGACGACCGACGCTCCAGGCACCACAGGCGAAGCCCTTTACATGGCCGAACGCGCGGGCGCCCAGCTCGTGAACATGGGCTACATCCAGACCTACCCGATCTGCGACCCGATCTCGGGCGCCATTGAGCTCATCGCCGACGCCCGCTTCGACGGCGCCATCATGCTCAACCAGGAAGGCAAGCGCTTCGTCGAGGAACTCCAGCGCCGCGACGTCCTCTCCGAAGCCATCCTCAACCAGACGGGGCAGTACTGCTGGGTGCTCTGGAACGACAACATCGGCAAGATCTCCAACACGGTCAAGGCTCACGCCAACGAGTACGAAGCCTTCACGAAGCAGGGCATCATGACGACCTGCGATGATCTGAAGTGCATCGCCGACTTCACGAAGATCCCGTTCGACCAGCTTCAGAAGACGGTCAAGCGCGTCTCCGACATGGCCGGCAAGGGCAATGACAAGGACTTCAACCACCGCGCAGGCCTCATGGACATGCAGCAGGGCAAGTACTACGTCATCAAGGCCGTTCCGTCCACCCACCACACGATGGGCGGCGTTCGCATCAACGAAAAGGCCGAGGCCCTGACGGCCGAAGGCAAGGTCATCCCTGGTCTCTGGGCTGCGGGTGAAGTGACCGGCGTCACGCACGGCACGAACCGTCTCGGCGGCAACGCCTACACGGACATCATCGTCTTCGGCCGCATCGCGGGCGAGGCTGCCGCCAAGGCCGCCAAGTAAGAGGACTCGATGACGGGGCGCATCCGCGCCCTGCGTCCGGATCCGCCATGAAGCCGCTCCCGGCGTTTTCGCCGGGGCGGCTTTTTCAACAGTCTTCCATTTGATAGAAACCGTGCGCCGCAAACCTCTCATTTAATGACATGGACCACCCACCCGATGCCTAGGCAATCGATTCTCGCAGATCGATAATGGGGCATCAGAACTCTTCATGGAGTCCATATCATGGCTAGAAAGCGCACCCTGTCAACACTCGACACCTCGATCGCATACGAAGCTGTTGGCCTCGACCTTGCCAAAGAAGATGTGGCCCTTGCCGCATTCGACTCTGATCACAAGGAACCCTATCTCATTGACCGGATCCCCTACGACAAGCTCTATGAGCTTCTGGCAGACATGGCTCCGACCTTGGTTGCCATGGAGCCATGCAGCGGTGCTCATCAGATCGCCGAGCAGATTCAGGAGCTCGGACATGAAGTCATGATGATCAGCGGGCGGCATGTCCAGGCATGGGTCAAGGATCATTGCAACGGCCAGAAGACCGACCTCAATGACGCGTTCGCCATCCTGAATCTGGCCTATGACCGTTGGCTGACGCCCATCCGCGGGAAGACGCGTGAGGAATGCCGTCTGCTCGCTCTGCAGGCCTCCTATCGCCAATTGAAGGGGCAACGAACGAAGACTATGGTGCACGTCAAGGGAGAGCGTCAGAAATTTTGTGTCCATGGGATAATCGGAGCCCGCCAAACGG
>ENA-UONT01000872-UONT01000872.1-human-gut-metagenome-genome-assembly--contig:-CS20-NODE-872-length-30455-cov-24.683684_pt1 | contig 30455 bp, 24 predicted proteins | sample MGYA00242459_ERZ724006 | MGnify/ENA metagenome assembly ERZ724006 | reverse complement strand
AGTACAGAGTTTACTACAAAGGCAGTAAGGGCTGGACAAGGCTTACAGACACAACATCAACCTCATACACAGACAAAGCCGTTTCATCGGGCAAGAGTTATACATATACCGTAAGATGCATTAGTGCAGATGCAAAGAGATTCACAAGCGGTTACAACGGCACAGGCAAGTCAATTAAATATGTATCTGCTCCTAAGATTTCAAAAACAGAGGCAACATATAACAGTGTAACTTTAAATTGGGACAAGGTGAACGGTGCCGAAAAGTACCGTGTATATCGCAAGGGTGAAAAAGGTTGGTCAAGATTGTTTGATACAACAAGCACTACATTTACCGATACAAATTTATATGCCGAAACAGCATATACCTACACAGTCAGATGTATCAATTCATCAGCAAACAAGTTTACAAGCGGATACAATTCAAAGGGCTTTACCGTAACTACTTTATCAGCTCCTGCGGAGCATACTCATAGCTGGAAGGATATTACCAAGGCTACACAAGTAAAAGTAGTAGATCAGGAAGCCTATACCTACGAAGAACCGATTTATGAAAAACAAGGCAGAGCAATTTGTAAGACTTGTAATATTGATATTACAGACAATCTCAATGAACATTGCAAATCTCACGCTCTTAAGGGTGAAAGTGATAGTTATAAAGTTGTAACTGTTACAATTCAGACTGGCACAAAAACTGTAACTGTACCCGAAAAATCGCACTACGAAACCAAAACCAAAGTAGTCGGCAGAAAGTGCTCGGTTTGCGGTAAAGTTGAAATGTTTTCCGAAGAGCATACTCACACTTGGCAGAATATAACTAAAGAAACACAAGTAAAAGTAGTAGATCAGAAAGCCTATACCTACGAAGAACCGATTTACGAGGAACAAATTCGTACTATTTGTAAAGTTTGCGGTGCTGATATTACTGGATTTGCTTCAGGACATAATGAGCAACACGCACTCAACGGAGAGCCTGTAAGCTATAAAGCTGAAAGACGTGAAATTCAGACCGGCACAAAAACTATAACTGTACCCGAAAAATCGCACTATGAAAATAAAACCGAAGTTGTCGGCAGAAAGTGTACAGAATGCGGTGAGATAGAGTATTATTAATTTAACTGCGGTGATGCAGATGCTTAAAAAGATACTGACAGTTGTTGCAATCGTTATGCTTGTTGTCGGAATAGGTCTTGTGGCATTTCCTCCCATATCAAATTTTGTGGGAACACAAATTTCAAACGGTGATGCCGATAGCTTTGATATTCGTGTTGAAGAGGTTGAGGACGGCTCTTTTGAAGAAGCCGTCAAGGACGGAAAGGTTGACAAAGAGGGATACAAGGTTGACAAGGACGGCAAGCGTACTTCAAAACAGCCTGTTGTGTTTAAAGTTGACCTTGACCGACTTTTTAAGGACAGCGTTGCCTACAATAAAAAGCTTGAAAGCAGTCAGTATGAACTGTTCCGCAACGATACTTACTCTCAGGCTGCGATAAATCTCAGCAACTACGGCATAAGTGACGGTATTTACGGATATGTTTCTGCCGAAACAATCGGTATGCGACTGCCGATTTATCTCGGTGCTAACAGTGCTAATATGAGTTACGGTGCGGCACATATGAGTGCAACCTCATTGCCGATTGGCGGCAATAATACGAACACTGTTCTTGCAGGTCACACGGGATATGTCGGAAGAATTTTCTTTGATAATCTGCGTAATCTAAAAATGGGCGATAAGGTGTCAATAACAAACTATTGGGACACCATAGATTACAAAGTTGTTGAAACAAAGGTGAATAAGCCAAATGAATCGGAAGATTGCTATATTAAAAATGGCAAAGATTTGCTCACAATGTTCACCTGCATAAGCGACGGTAACGGCGGATTTGACCGTTACTATGTAATTTGCGAGCGTGCGTCATAAGAAAAACTCCCCACACTCTTAGGATAAGAGCAAGGGACGATAAAACTACATAACAAATTTCAGACAGAGCTTCGGTTCTGTCTTTTTTTATGCCATTTTTTATGCTCCTGAACGGAGCATTTTTCTTTTTACGAATAATATCGCCGAATTTCAAAGAAATCTCAAAAAAAATTTAAAAATTTAAAAATTTTTTTCAATTTAGGGGGTGCGAAAACCCGATTTTTACGGAATATATATGAGAAGGTTTTTATTTTTAAAAAATTTTTAAAATTTTTTTGATTTTTAGGGTGACAAACCGCAAATTTTGCGGAATATATATAGAACCATTTAAGGAGGAAGTTATGAAGATAAAAAAGAAGATTTTGTTAAGTACTTTGACAGCTGCTTTGCTTGTAAGCATATGTGCTTTCGGTGCAGGAGCAGTAAGCACAGACAAAAAGTTTTCAATCGAAGATGCAACGCTTATTCAGAAGAATGTTGTAGGTATGACAACATTTGATGAAAAACAAATTAAGCTGTACGACCTTAATAAAGACGGTGTGATTACCGTTGTTGATTCAACACTTGTACAGAAGATTATCGTAGGTCTGATTAAAGAGCCAACAGAAGAACAACCGACAACAGCAGAATCAACAACAGAGCCTACAACGGAAGCAGTTACAGAACCTACAACTGTTCCAAAGCCTACTACTGTACCTAAAAGTGTAAAACTTGACAAGTCAAGTATCACACTTGGCACAACTGAAACCTACACATTAAAAACTACGGTTGAAAACGGAACGCTGTCACAGGTGTCGTTTACAACTGACAACAGTAAGGTTGCAGGTATTGACAGTAACGGTAAAATAACTGCTTTCGGAACAGGAACAGCTACAATCACAGCACAGACATATAACGGCAAGACTGCAAGCTGTACCGTAACAGTCAAAAAACTTGCTGACAGTATCACACTTAATAAAACAAGTATTACTTTAGGTGTTGGTGAAAAATATGACTTGAACAGCAGTATTCCGAACAATACAGCAGCCTACTACAGACTTTATTACTCGAATAACACCGCAATTGCTCCCGTCCAAAAGTCAGGCGGTCTTGTTACTGCAAAAACAGTCGGCACTACTACGATAAGATGTAAGCTCAGCAATGGCAAGGAAGCGATTTGTAAGGTAACAGTCAAATCTGCACCTTCAAGGGTTACTGTTTCTGATAAATCTGCAACCCTTAAAGTCGGACAGAGTAAAACGCTTAAAGCTGCGCTCAACAATAACGCATACAGTTATCGCAGTACTTGGACAAGCAGTAATACATATGTTGCAACGGTTAATTCAACCGGAAAAATCTCCGCTAAATCTCAAGGAACAGCAACAATCACATACAAAACCTACAACGGAAAAACCGCATCGTGCAAGCTGACTGTTTCGGGAAGTGTCGCAAAGTGTATTGATGTATCAACTTGGCAAGGCTCAATAGATTTTAACAAGGTAAAATCAGCCGGTTATAACTATGTGATTATCCGTGCAGGCTACGGTAAAGAAAAAAGCCAAAAAGACAATATGTTTGAAACAAACTACAAAAAGGCAAAATCCGCCGGTCTTAAAGTCGGAGCATATTGGTTCAGCTATGCAATGTCACCGTCAACGGCAACAGCAGAAGCAGATGCTTGCCTTAGTTGTATCAAGGGTAAAAAGTTTGAACTTCCTGTTTACTACGATATGGAATATCAGCCTGCAATGAGTACAAGCAACAGCAATTATACAAAAATGGCAGTCAATTTCTGTAACAAACTCAAAAGCAACGGCTTTAAATCGGGTGTGTATTCCTCAGCAAGCGTTTATGACTATCTGCTCAATCGCACAACCTTAAAAAATAACGGAATTTCCATTTGGAACGCAGAATGGTATATAAAGCCGTCAATCACTTGTGATGTGTGGCAGTATTCAGATAACGGAAGAATTAACGGCATATCAACAAATGTTGACCTTAACTACATATATGACCTTAACATTTTAAATTGATAACAACTTTTTGAGAAGGTGAAATAATTGTCGTTTGGAAAGCAGTTGCTTATTGCTCGAAAAAACAAGCATATGACACAGAAACAAGTGGCAGAAGCCGTGCATATAGAACGGTCAGTCTATACCAAATGGGAAAACGATAATTATGAACCGACTTTTGCATATATCAGAGAATTAGCGAAAACATTGGAAGTTGTTTACAACTTTCTGTTTTATGACTCTGACTATTCACTTGACAGCAAGACTTTTTAAGTTTTCATTGTTATTCTTCTTTGCATCGGGCATTAATTTGTCTGATGCACTCCTACAATTCCCACTAATGTGGTTAATAATATAAATTTTCGGAGGTAAATATGATTCGTGCATCACCCAAAAGAATACAGTAGTTTTTCTTTTTCAATATTTAAATATTTAGATGAAAGGAGAGAAAAATTTGAATGAAGTTAATTAAAAAAATGCTGTCGGTGTTCTTATGTTTGACTGTAATTATCGGCTCATTGTCTGTCGGTTTGTTTTCCGTAAGTGCTGCCACGGTTACCAAAGGTACTCGTGGTGCAGACGGCAAAGGTTTTAAATACAAAAAAACAGCTGAATATACTTATACAGACGCAAACGGGAAAAAGCATAGTCAGCATTATGAAGGTTGGGAAAATTTTAAGGTTCACTTTTTTGCTCCATCCGGAAAAACCTTGAATTTTTCAGACTACACACAAAGAGCGTACTGTATTGAACCGGATAAAGCATCTGAATTAACAAGTGCTGCTACTGTAAAAAGTACATCTCAATCAGCAGCTTGGAAACAGTTAAGCTCTGCACAACAGAACGCAGTTAATCTGATCCTAAGTTGGGGGTTCGGAGGTTTTGAATCTCCGTCAAAAAATAAGGTACATTACTATTACGCAACACAGTTGTTAATTTTCGAGATTGTAGCCGGCAAGAGAAATGCTTCAACCTTTGATGCCGTATCCGGAAAACCGTTGCTTACTCCTGCCAATACTATGACTGCGACAAGCTCAGCTGAAACTACTGTAGCAAATGTTACAACAGCATATAACAATATGGTGTCTTGGTGCAAAAAGTCGGTGCGTAATCCGTCATATACAGCATCATCACTCAGTTCTGCGAAGTCGTATCAAATGTCATATAATCAATCAAACGGACAGTACTCAATCACTTTGACTGATAAGAACGGTACCGCTTCAGTAACAAAAGCATCCGATGTAATCGTCAGCAATTCAAATGTTAAGGTCAGCGTAAGCAGAAATAAGATTACATTCACTTGTTCCAAAAATCTTGGTACGACAGTTAATGTGACAATGAAAAACTCTTTTTTGAAGGAATATGGAATCAAGAGCAAAAACAGTTTGTATTTAATTACAAGTGATAACTATGCATCATATCAGACTTTTGCTCAGGGTTCTAATTATGCAGTTAAAGACGGATATGTTAAGTTGACATTTCCGGATGTTGTCAAGCTGCAACTTCAAAAATCATCATCAAACACAGAGCTTACAGCCGGCAACGGTTGTTACAGCTTGTCGGGAGCTGAGTACGGCATATACACAGACAAGGCTTGTACCCGAAAAATCGGCAGTATTACGACAAATGCAAGCGGTTACGGCAGTTACAGTAAATATGTTGACGCATCAGCTTCTTACTATGCCAAAGAAACCAAAGCACCAAAAGGCTATGAGCTTGACAAAACGGTATATACATTTGTGAGTTCGGGAAAAAAAGACAGCAACGGCTATGCAATATTTAAAGCAGTTTCGCTGTCTGACAAAAAAACCGAGCCACAGGATAATCCGGTTAACGACCCTGTCGGCATTATTCTCCAAAAGAAAAACGCAGTAACAGGCGAAACAACAAGTCAAGGTCTTGGCGGTGCAGTTTTCAGTATTGAATATTACGCACAGGAAATTGACAAGGACTACGATGTCAAAGCAAACGAAACTGCTCCTGCTTTAGATAGTAAAAACTTAAAGCGTACTTGGTATATTCAGACTGATGCGGACGGATATTGCAGATTAGCAGAAAATTATCTTGCAGCTGATTTTAGTTCTGATGATTTTTATTACTCAAGCGGAATAATTACTATTCCAATTGGAACAGTTGTCATTCGAGAAGTAAAAGCACCTGACGGATACTCGCTAAGTGATGTTGTGTTTTACAGAGTAATAAATGAAGAAATTGCCGGTCTTGCTCAGGACACAAATACCCCTATCAAAGTACCGATTGATGAAATGCCGGCAAAGGCATATGTGGGCATTAACAAGCTTAATCAGTCAGGTATAGGTGTCGGCGGAGCAGTATATGGCTTGTACTCTGATTCAGCTTGTGCAAGCTTGTATGACAAGCTCACAACAAGTGCTGACGGCAAGGGGACTTTTGCAAAATCGGTAGATGTCGGCAAAACATATTACATCAAAGAAATAACCGCACCGACAGGCTATGAGCTTGACGATACTGTTTATCCCGTCATTACAAATGAGGAAAACTCAACCGTTGAAACAGCCGTTATTCAGACGATTTACGAAGATGCCGTAAAAGCTGACCTCAAAATTAAGAAGTCATCAACAGACGGTATTGTTTCAAATCTGTGGTTTGCAATATCAGATAGCCACGGCAACGAGTACAACGCAGTTTCAACTGATAAAAACGGTGAAGCAACAGTCAAAGGATTGCGTGTCTATGACGATAAAGGCAACAAGATAACCTATACCGTCAAAGAGCTTGGCTTTAAGACTACTTTGGGTGCTCACAGCTATGGCGGTTACACTTGGACGATAAAGAAAGAAAATGCAATCAGCTACAAAGGCTCATATTATGAAGGTATTTCAAATGCTGTATTCAGCAATTGTGAGAATGCTTATTCAAGATACTACTATGGCAAATCATCAGAAGCAAAATCCAACGCTAACGGTAAGTCATTTACACTTGACGAGAGCAAAACCGTTACATTCAGTTTTCAAAACACAGTTCCCGAAACGGATTTAACAGTTAAAAAGACCTCATACAACGGTAATGTATCGGGTGTGTGGTTCGAGGTACAGAATGAAAACGGTAAATACTATGGGGATATTGTCACAGATTCAAGCGGTACAGCTAACTATTACAACAGATACGGTTATAAACTTAAAAGCTGTTTAACCGTTCCAAACTCAGCAATTTGTATTCCTATAAAATATAAGGTTGTTGAAAAAGGTTTTCTCGGCGGAAACAGTTATTATCTTCCTGACAATTACCTTGGAAAGGCTGAATCAGAGTGTATGACTGCCAACAAATACGGAACAACATCTACTCTTAATTATTCCGTGTACAACGCTCCTGCAACAGGAAGTATTAACATCAATAAGACTTCCGAGGACGGAGTTATCGAGGGCTTGAGCTTTATGCTCGAATCTTTTGATGATGAACGAGAGTTCGATGATGACCTTATCCCTACCCCTATGGCTTATGATGCCGACGGCAACGAGATTACAAGTATCGTTTTGACTACCGACAAAAACGGTAAAGTGAGTACGAACAATGAGCAGTTCTATGATGTCAACGGTAATAAAATTGACGGAATTCTGCCATATGTAGTTGACCTAAATGCTTTTCCAATCACCTACAGACTGACCGAAATCGGCATTAAACAGTCAGACGGAACATACAAGTTTCCGAGCCGTTATAAAGTGAAAGATGCAGTCGAATTTACAATCTACGATACCGATGAATACAACTATACATATGATTGCGTGAACACCATCAAAACGGGTTCGTTACAGGTACAAAAAACATCTGAAGATGATGTTGTGGACGGTTTGTATTTTGAGATAAGCTGTGCTGAAACAGGCTTTAATGAAAAAGTAAGTACTGACCTTGAAGGTTTAAGTCCTGAAATCTCAGACTTGCCTATTTATAACAGCAATGACGAATTGCTTAAATATAAAGTAACCGAACTCGGTGAGCTTAACGAGGATGGTACTTATTCTTTACCGTATAAGTACAACAAGCCAAAAAGCGTAACAGTTACGCTTAATTCAGATACCGTAGTTTTTGCAAATATCAAAAACACGCTGAAAACAGGCTCTGTTAAGCTGACAAAAACAGACGGCACAAAAGCTCTTGGCGGATCAGGTTGGCAGCTCTACAAGTCAGATGACACACCCGTCAGATGCATTCAAAACGGCACAGGTAGTTATATGTACCTCTCTGAATCTGAATCTGCAACTGACTGTATGGCAACAAACGGCACTCTGTTAATCCGTAAACTGCCGGTAGGAGATTACTATTTTGTTGAGTCTGTAACTCCGTCAGGCTATATGCCATACGGTAAAAAGGTTGAATTTACAATTTCAGCCGACAATGAAAACACACTTAACATGTCTTTAACCGTTGCCGACAATAAATCCGTATTATCTCAAACAGGCGGCGGTGGCATTGCTCCATTTTATTTTGCTTCTGTAGCACTTGGAGCAATAGCTATAATTTTCATCTATGACTACCGTAAACACGGTAGCAAGAAATATAAAAAATCACGAAAGGACAATCAAAAATGAAAAAGAAAATCACACGAATTATGACAGCTATGGTACTTGCCGTTATGATGGTATTTACTGCAATCCCATTTGCAAGTGCTGCAACCAACGCAAATGCTCTTGATGAAACTAAGAAGGTTTCATTCACGCTCAATTGTTCTAAGCCCGGATACACATTTACGGTGTACAAGGTTGCGGAACTCAAAACAACCGAAAATCCATACAAGACAGGCTATGATTCACTTATTCCTTCAATCTCTGACGAGATTTTAAGCGGTAAGACATCGAATGTTCTCTCAGCTCTTGACGGTCTTTCTTCGATTCCGTCAACAGCTTCAACCGTAGGCACATTCACTACTTCAGCAACATCAGTAAAAAAGACTTTTACAAGCCTTGCTCAGGGTTTGTACTACATAAAAGCGACTAACTTTCCTGCCGGTGTAAGAAGTGTTACAAACTCTGTTGTATCACTTCCATATTACAACAACGGTTGGGTTTACAGTATCAATGATATTGACCTCGCAACAAAGGTAAATGACGGTGATGTAGTAACAGGCAAGACTATCACCAACAGCACCAAGGATAATGTTAATTTTACCGATGTAAGCCTCGGCGACACAGTGAATTTTGAAATCAAGTCATCAACAGCCGGTTCAAGCGAAATGAAACTTAAATCATACACAGTTTACGATGAAATGTCAGCCGGTCTTACACTCGACAAGGACAGCGTTAAGGTTGCACTTCTCAATGCTCAGGGTAGCAAAATAGCTGACCTTGCTTCATCTGACTACGCTCTCAATGTAACATCAGAGGTAGACGGCAAGGCTACAACATTCAATGTTTCAATTGCTAACGCTTATCTTCAGAAAAATGACTTTTATGCTGAAAATGTAGCATTTACTTCTGTAACTTATTCAGCAAAGCTCAATAAGTACGCTATAGCAGGAAAGACAGGCAACCCTAACACAGAAACAAAGCTCGTTTATTCTAACAAGAACGGTGTTGAATCAGAAGTAAACGGTAATACAGTTTATGTTTATACCTTTGCAGTAACAACAAACAAGACAGATACAGACGGAAAGGCTCTCGAAGGTGCAGAATTCAGCCTTTTCAAGACAGAAGAGGACGCAACTGCTCTTACAAATGCCCTTGCAAGCGGTGTATCCGACAAGACCGGCAAGGTTACTTACTACAACACAAGTAAAGAAGAAATCAAACTTGCAAGCGGTAAATATTATATTGTCGAAACAAAAGCCCCAACGGGATACAACATCTACGGTAAGGTTATTCCTGTGACAATTGATGTTACATACGGTGCAACATTTGTTGACGGCTCCTATATCACCAACTGCCCGACAGACGGCACAGCAAGCGTAGATGTTAAGGACACAAAAGTTGTTGTACCACAGACCGGTGGTGCAGGTACAATTATGTTCTACATTCTCGGCACAGCTTTTGCACTCGGCGGTATTGCAACATTGCTCATTCGCAGAAGAGTAAAAGCTACAAACAAGTAATTTCACATTAAACAGAAAGGAGTACAGCACATTGAAAAAATGCAGGAGCAAATGCACCTTGATAATAGGAATAATTTTTATGACTGCATCACTCTGCTTTGTGCTGTACCCTTCTGCATCAAATGCTGTCAATAGTTTTTTCGCCGCATCCACAATTAACAATTATGCCGCAAATCTTGACAGCATTTCAGCAGCCGACAGGTCACAGTACTTGTCGGCTGCTGCTGAATATAACAACAATTTGTCAGAGCTTGTCAATGGCTTTTCTTACGATACAGACAGCGTGATTGACGGATATGACGATATTCTTAATTTTGGCGATGGACTTATAGGTTACATTGATATACCAAAAATCAATGTTAAACTGCCGATTTACCACGGTGATACAGACAAAGTGTTGGAAAAAGGTGTTGCTCATCTGCCAAATACAGCGTTTCCGATTGGAGGTGTGGGCAATCATTCTGTCTTGTCTGCACATACGGGTTATCCAACGCAAGTGTTTTTTGACAATCTCAACGAGCTTGAAATCGGTGATGAAATCAAGGTGTCCGTCCTTGATGAAACGCTTACCTATGCTGTAACAGCAAAAAACATTGTTAAGCCCGACAACATATCGTTACTGTCAGTTGACGAAGAAAAAGACCTATTAAGTCTTATAACTTGTTATCCATACGGTGTAAACAGTCACAGACTTATTGTGACTGCTGAAAGAGTAAAGGATACAACTGCATTTGACACAGCAACAAAAAGCGAAAACAACAATAACAGAAGTTTTGATTTTATTATTGCAGTAATTGTTATAACCGCAATTTTGGCAATTTTAGTAATTGCTGTGTCCTTAAAAAATAAACGAAGGAGGAAGTAAAATGCCTGATATTACAAATGATTTTGATAATAACCCAAATACCGATGAAAGAAATCAGCGAGATGAAGAAGTCAATAATGACAATCTCCAACCCGAACAGACAAAATCCGAACCTGAATTGCTTGACCAAACGAAAAGCAAAGAATTTTCAATACCGATTTTTGCAAAGCTGTATGACAGGTGCAATCTTAAGATTGATGAACTTAACCTTAAAAACGATAAGCTCAACGCAAAAATTGAAAAGCTCAACATAAAAAAGGTTCGCAGTGCCGAATTTGTTTCAACGGTTGAATCAATGAGAAATGTTGTACCAATACCTGTGTATAAGGCATTGTCTGTTCTGTCGGCTGAAAGGCGGCAGAAAATAGTAAATATCAATGAGAAAATCCATTCTCATAAGCTAAATATCAAATCGAATGAGCAGAAGATTTTGAAGCAGCAAAGCCGTGCTGATAACTGCAAAAAAATCAATAAATTTCTTGACAATATGAAATCCCCTGACGGCAGGAAAGAAAATTTTGTCAAAGGTATGCAGGAATACGGGACAATGGCAATGAGGACAACCTCTGAAAAATTTGATAATACTCAGAGCAAACTTGATGTTGCACTAAAAGCATACGGTCAAACTCATTATATGTCCGAAAAACTCAAACTGCGAAAACAAATCGACAAGCTCACCAACAAGAAAGAAAAGCTGATAAACAAGCTCAAGGCTCTTAATGAGTGGTCAGATAAGTTTGAATCGGTTAAAACTATGCCCGATAAGGAAGCTGACAATATTATCAGCAAGAGCTGTCAGAACATTGTTGATGAGTTTACAAACAATCCACAGGCTTTAAAAAAGCAGGCTGATGTAATCGTTTCATCTGCCGCAAAAGCTGTATTCGAAGAAAACTACCTAAAAAATGCCGAAATGTCAATTGAAGATGATTATGACAGCATTGACGGTATCATCAACAACGGCAATAAGCAAGAGGAGTATGACAAAGTGGCAAAAACTCAAAACAAAGAACCTGAAGTAATATCTGAAGATAAGTCATCTGATAATGACAGTACAAGATTCACGGTATATGAGAATTTTACTGATTTCGGAAATTATTTTACGGAAAATCGCCTTTCGGGAGCAATTGACAAAGAATATACAGTTGAATTCGGAAAGATTAAAAATGTTGAATTTTTTGAAAATCAAAACGGTGAATTGATGTACAAATCAACAGGGTTGCACGGTGATAAGTTCATTAACAGCGTTGCCGAATCTTTAAAAGAAGCCCGTAACAGTAATGCAATACAGTTAGTTGTTACATATGCAAATGGCTACAAGAACGGTTTTCAGCAGCTCAACACAATTAAAGTGAATCCTGAAAAGGTATTTAACGGTGACGGTGAAATTATTTTTGATAAGGCGGAACATAATGCCGAAAAACAACCGAAGCAACAGAAAAAGTCCTTGATTTCTCGCAATCAGATAAAGCAAAATGCTGACAGAATTGCAAAATCAGAACAGCGTAACAACACTAAATCGAAAGAACAGGAATTATAAATATTATTGGAGCTGTTGCCTTTAGTGTAACGGCTCCTTTTGCTTTAAGAGGTGAATGAAATGATTAAATTATATGGAAATGAGATATGGAACAGCAACACTCCGAATCAGTATAAAAAGGTTATTATAGCTTCTGAAAGTCAGTTTGAGAGCATAACCGATGCTCTCGAAAACGCAGGACTTAATTACTGCGGCTATATGAACAATAACAAATCGTATGTTGCGGTTGGCAGAGCTACTGTTTCCAATCTTGATAAGTTAAATATCAGTTATGATTCAATAGTCGATTCCAACAACAGAAAATATGTAACAAACAATATCATCGGAACAGCCAAATACAATGATATTGGCGATAAGATGTATCGCAAATATAATACTGACTTTGCGTACAAGGTTGCTCAAAGACTGACAGAGCAGGATATTCCGTTTTCAGGAAGAATATTCGGTAAGAATACAACTATTACGGTTGACAATACATACAAAGACGCCATCAACGCAATTGCTCACGAAATTCGTGAGCAAAGAGAGTTTTTGTACAATGATAAAGCAGCCGAAAAAAACGAACCGTCTGCAACGGTTCAAAACAGCGTAACAGTTTCCAAAGAAGATAACACGGAAAATCTGTTTAATGCTCTTTCGGTACTGCACTATAAAGCACCTCAGTTGGAGTCTTTGAATTCTGCGGTTGAGCTGCTCGACACCCGCCCGGAGCTGATTGACTTATTCAGTACGATGTTTGAAGACACTTCCGACTTTAAGCCTGAACAGTTAAATATGTTATCTATGAATTTTGTCAAGACATACTCAGGTCTTTCTGATTCTGAATTGATTCTTGCAAATATTGCTGATTTCAATGAAATTAAGCAATCGTTCATCAATACAAATCTTGCCGATAAGCTGATTGAAAACAGAGGTTACTCTTATGCTCAGTCCGAGCTAATAAGAGCTATGGTTGATATGGGTATAGATTACGACACAATCAATTTACTTGATTATACTTTTTCGCTTACGGAAATGCAAACTTTCATAGGTGCATACAGTCGCAGTGATTATGATTCTCTTATAAATCTTGTAGCTAAGGTCAAAGGTGTTACACGAAGTGAAGTGGAAGGTATGATTTCTGACGGTACATATACCCCTGCTTTACCCGACTTTAACACTCTTGAGAAAACCCTTTATTTTCAAGAGTCCGAAGTCGAAAGTATTACATATATGTACTATAATCCTGACGCATACTCCGGCGGTCAGTTTGTAATTACCGAAGTATCTTACGAACTGATTGCAGAAGCCTACAGAAAATACGGAAATGACTATTCCAACTTCTTTGATTTTCTTGATACAACAGGCGAACAAAGGTTAATTGATGTCGGCAGCGAAAGCTTCAGAACCACCGTTAAAAAGTTTTACAGCGGTACGGAATTTGCTGAAGGTCTTAATGCAGATATTCAGCACAAGCTCGTTGAGCTTGCAGTAGTTCCCGAAATCAAATCACCTGAAGTACGGAAAATAGAACTTATAAAGGTCGGTGATTTTTATGAAGTCAGAGGTGAGAACGCAAAAACCGTTGCAGATATTCTCGACCTTGTTTCTACAACAAGAAACATTAACGGTTCTTCAGTTGATACAGTCGGATTCCCTGATTTTAAACTGAATGATAATACTGAACTTCTTAAAACACAAGGATTTACTGTGAATATCAAATATGAGGAGCTTGCACAATTAGAGCCGAAAGAGCAAAGGACTGTTCCACTTGCGGAAAACGACTATTATAACTCTGTTGTTAAGCAGGATTTAAAGCGTGCATTATACCATATTGATAATGCAAAATCCGATGCCGAGCGTAATTTTTATCAGAACAATTTTGACATTAAGGTAAGGAACTATGCCGGTGCTCTGAATGTCAGCTCAGAAGAAATTGTTAATCAATTTAATTCTGAGAGTGAAGCCGTCCCGGTAAACGAGCCTGAGCAGACTGAGCCTAAACAGGCTGCCGAATATCCTGAAAAAGAGAGCAACGCAGAAAAAAACAACAACAATACCGAATTAAATAGCATTGATGAGCTTGCTATGCAGCTTGAAAATGACGAAAAGTCAACTTCTGAGAAATCTTCTGTAGGTAAAAACAATTTTATTTGGACATCGGCAGACGAACACGCTCCGGTAACTTCTCAACCCACCTTGTTTGACAGTATGCCTGTATCAGATGTTTCATCTGATGAAACCACCTCTCACGAAAACTATGTACTTGAAGACAGAGAATCTGTTACTGGTGCTAAAACTAAGTACCGTAACAATATAACCGCTATCAAAGTTTTAAAACAAATCGAAGCTGACAACAGAACAGCAACACCCGAAGAACAGAAACAGCTTTCCCGATATAGCGGTTGGGGCGGTCTTGCCAATGCTTTTGAGTCTGATAATGATAAATGGAAAAATGAGTATTCTGAACTCAAGGGTTTGCTTACTGATGACGAATATACCGCAGCAAGGTCATCTGTACTTGACGCATTTTTTACCGATAGCGTAATCATTGACAGCATTTACAAAGTTATGCAAAATGCAGGTTTTAAAGGCGGAAATATACTTGAGCCGGCTATGGGCATCGGTAATTTCTTCGGCAGACTGCCCTCGGAATTGCGTGAAAACAGCAAGTTATACGGTGTTGAAAAAGACAGTCTGTCGGGCAGAATAGCTCAAAAGCTGTATCCGCAGGCTGACATAATGATTGACGGATTTGAAAATACTCATTTTCAGGATAACAGCTTCGATGTTGCAATCGGTAATATTCCTTTCGGTGATTTTGGAGTAATTGATAAAAAATACAATTCTCAAAATCTCAAAATTCACGATTACTTCTTTATGAAATCACTTGATAAAGTCCGTGACGGCGGCATTGTGGCTTTTGTAACTTCCAAAGGTACACTTGACAAAAAGGACAGCTCTTTCCGCAAGACCTTGGCCGAAAGAGCGGATTTGGTAGGTGCTGTGAGATTGCCGAATAACGCCTTTAAATCGGCAGGAACGGAAGTTACTCCCGATATTATCTTTCTCCAAAAGCGTTCTGCACCACTTGAAAATATACCCTCTTGGGTAAATGTGGGAACAACCGAAAACGGTTTATCAATCAATAATTATTTTATTGAACATCCTGAAATGGTGCTCGGTAATATTGTTCAAGGCAACAAGCTCTACGGACGAACAGATGATACAATGTGTGTACCGTTTGCTGACGGTAGACCATTATCAGAACTGTTGCCTGAAGCTGTAAAACATATTACATTTACCTATTCACCGGCAAAAGAGGTAATATCGCCTGTTTCTAAAGCAGAAGCTGTTATATCAAAACCCGAAGAACTTCGTTCACAGAGCTACTATAAATCAGGCTACGAGATTTATTTTTACGGCAGCAATTCCGCAGGAGAATTAGTTACTGTGTCGGCTAAAGATTTACTTGATAAAAAGTACACAACAAAAAACATTGACAGACTTACTGCGTTTATGGAAATCCGTGATACTTTAAGAGAACTGCTTGAGGTACAACAGCACGATAATAATGACGCAGAAGTCGAGCAGTTACAGCATAGGCTTAACACAATCTATGACAACTTTTATGATAAGTACGGTCTTATACATAGCAGATACAACCGTAATATTCTCGGATTTGACGGAGCGTATCAGCTTGTGGCATCTCTTGAGCAGGACTATGATAAAAATACCTTGATTAAAAAATCGGATATTTTCACTCAGCGTGTAAATGTTCCGAAACCGCAGATTGAACATATTGATACTGCATCGGAAGCTCTTGCCGTTTGTATCGCCGAAAAAGGATATATTGACTTTGATTATATGAGTAATCTTACCGATATTGACAAAGCAAGTCTTGAAGAAAGTTTGCGTAATAACGGTGAAATATATCCTATACCTATGAATACGGAAAATAATGAATATACATATCAGACCGCATCAGAATATCTATCAGGCGATATATATGCTAAACTTGATACAGCAGAATCCTATGCTGCTGTTGACAATATCTATAGTGCTAATGTTACTGCTCTTAAAGCAGCATTACCTACTCCGCTTAAAGCAGGAGATATTGATGTTAATCTCGGAGCTACTTGGATTGCTCCTGAATACTATGAGAAGTTTATGTACAAGTTGTTTGAAACCCCTCTTTTCAATCGTTCTGACGGTATTTTTAAGAACGACAAAATATCTGTTGAGTATTCCGAATATTCCGGCAAATGGTTTATTTCAAACAAAGCTGCAGATAAGTCTGTAACTGTAACAAAGACATACGGAGCTTACGGTTATTCGGCATATCAGATTCTCGAAGCAGCTCTTAATTTGACAGAACCAAAGGTGTATAAGAACAAGCTTGATGAAAACGGACAAACTATGTTTGATAAAAATGGAACACCAATTCGAGTAATTGATGTTCCGGCAACACAGGTTGTACAACAAAAAGCTAATAAAATTCGCAGAGAATTTAAGAATTGGCTGTTCAGCGATTCTAAAAGAAGAAGTGATATTGTTGACACCTATAATCGCACATTTAATTGTATCAGACCTCGTGAATATGACGGTTCACACCTTAGGTTTCCGGGTATGAATTCCAATATTGAATTGCACGAACATCAGAAAAATGCTATTGCTCACGCAATATACGGTGGCAACACACTGTTTGCTCATTCTGTCGGTGCAGGAAAAACCTTTGAAATGATTGCAACTGCGATGGAATGCAAGCGACTTGGTTTGTGTCATAAATCCCTATTTGCTGTTCCGAATCACTTGACAGAACAGGTGGGAGCAGATTTTTTAAAGCTCTATCCTAATGCCAATATATTGGTTGCAACAAAGGATGATTTTAAGGCTGAAAATCGCAAAAGGCTTATGAGTAAGATTGCAACAGGTAATTATGATGCTGTAATAATCGGTCATACTCAGTTAAAAATGCTTCCTTTGTCCCCTGAAAGGCAGGAGAAAATTTACAAAGAACAAATTGAGAATATCGTTGCCGGTATTGCCGAACTTAAGCACAATGAGGGCAACGGTTTTAAGGTCAAGGATATGGAGCGAACAAAAAGAAACCTTGAAAATCAGCTTGAAAAGCTCCAATCAAGCAAGAAAGACAACACCGTGTATTTTGAAGAACTCGGCATTGATAAACTCTTTATTGACGAAGCACACGAGTTTAAGAACTTATTCTGTACAACAAAGTTGCAGAATGTATCTGGCATATCTTCAAGAGCTTCGCAAAGAGCAACCGAGCTATTTGCAAAATGCCGGTATCTTGACGAAAAAACAGGCGGTAAAGGTGTTGTATTCGCCACAGGTACACCATTGTCAAACAGCGTTACCGAACTTCACACGATGATGAGATACCTTAACTATGACTTTCTTGCAAGTCATAACAATATGCAAAACTTTGACAACTGGGTATCTACATTCGGCACACAAAAAAAGGAATATGAACTTGCTCCTGCAGGTAACAAATTTAAAGAAAGAACCCGTATCGCCGAATACGCAAATTTGCCGGAACTTATGTCAATGTTCAAAATGATTGCAGATGTCCGCACAGCAGATACTCTTAATCTTAAAGTCCCTGACTGCGAATTGCATATTGTTGATGTTGAGCCGACAGAATTACAAACGGAACTTGTTGAAGAATTATCAGACAGAGCTGATGGGGTCAACAACGGCTCTGTAGATCCGTCACAGGATAATATGCTCAAAATTACCGGTGATGGCAGAAAACTTGGTCTTGACCCTCGCCTTATAGATCCGTCATTTGATGATGATCCCGGCACAAAACTTAATGTTTGTGTCAATAATGTTTTTGATATTTATGATAAAACAAGCGAAAAAAAGCTGACACAGATTATATTCTGCGATTTAGGTGTTCCGGGCAAAAATTCCTCTGCTGACAGCAAAGATGATGATATAAAGAGTGTAGCGGAACTTGATTCCCTTGAAGAAAGCGGAAAATTCTGCGTGTATGATGATATAAGGGACAAGCTCATTGCAAAGGGTGTCCCTGCTGATGAAATAGCATATATACACAGTGCAAAAACGGAAACTCAGAAATCTGAGCTTTTTGCGAAGGTCAGAAGCGGTGAGGTGCGAATTTTGCTCGGCTCAACAAGTAAAATGGGTACAGGTACAAATGTACAGGATAAAATCATTGCACTACACGATTTGGATGTTCCGTGGCGACCCTCTGACCTCGAGCAAAGGCGTGGCAGAATGGTCAGACAGGGAAACATCAATGAAAAAGTACATCTTTACCGTTATGTAACTAAAGGCACTTTTGATGCTTACAGCTATCAGATTCTTGAAAAAAAGCAAAAATTTATCAGTCAGGTAATGACCTCAAAAGCACCGGGAAGAAAGTGTACAGATGTTGACCAAGCTGCATTAACTTACTCGGAAATTAAGGCTTTGTGTACGGGTGATGAGCGTATCCGTGAAAAACTCACGCTTGAAAACCGAGTTAAAGAACTTCAGGCACTCAAATCCGAATACAGTAGCACAAAATATGAACTAGAAGACAAGGTTAATGCTTATCCTGAAGCACGCAAAAAACTCCTTATGGATATAGGTAATGTCAGTAAAGATTTGGAAACGGTTAAATCTATTCCGTATAACACGAAAGACGGAAATTATCAGGTAGAAATTACCCTCGGAGCAGATACTTACTCACTCAGAGATGAAGAGGCAAGAAAAGCTGCTACGAAAGCATTAACTAACGCTTTTGCACAAGTCAAAGGAGATGCTAATAAGAATAAACGAGTTAATATAGGACAGCTTGCAAACTTTGGCATTGAAGTAATCAATGACGGATATTTTCTTGATAAGATAACTGCTACTCTTCGTGGCAATTACGCTTATTCAGTCGAGTTAGGTGTATCAAATCCTGTAAATCTTAAAAAAATTGAAAATTTGCTTTTCAAGGTTAAAAATGTTCTGAACGATAAAAAATCGGAACTCAATAAACTTGATATTGACTATAAGACTGCACAAAATATGCTTAACAAACCGTTTGAGTTTGAGGATGAGCTTAACAGCAGCACAAAAAGACTTGATGAGTTGATAACTGCCTTAAACATTGAAATGTCCGAACAGCACAAATCAGCAGACAAGCCTAAAAAGACGCATTACTTTGGTAAGGATAAAATCCTCGGCAGGAACAAATCTTCAAAGCAACTTCAGAATAAAACAGTTATGAAATCAGAACCTAAAAGGAGTGAACAAGAGTTGTGATTATAATAGCTTGTAACGGTTTTAAACGGCTCTGTATGCCGATTTTTCAGTAGGTAAATATAATTTAACTTAATTTAAAAGCAACCGTTTAGAGCCTTCTGAACGGTTGCTTTTTGTTGTCTGTAAAACTTGCAAATTTGCCGACTTTGACATATAATAATATGTAGAGAAAATGAAGTGTGGTGATATTTATGATGTCAATTACAAGTACACGGTATCTTTCTAATGTCGATTGGTTACAAGATGTGGTTCAAGGTACGGATTTAATCCTGTGCGGAGTTTCGGCACTTGAGTACCTTGAATTATTCAATGGTTATGTCAATGAATCTAAGATACAGGTGTATGCTCAGAACGAGGGACAATTTGATAACATTGAATATCATATTGTCAATTCATTTGACGATATAGAGTATCTCAATTTTGACGGTGTTTTATGTACAACTGTTAATCAGACTATAAACGATATGCTTTCTGATTATGACAACATAGATGAGCTTGCTTTTCTTGAAGCATTGAGCAATTATTATTTCGCCAACAATGAATCATTTGATAATCTTAAAATTAAACCTGAAAACAGAGATGTTTTTAATCAAGTAAAGCAGATGGCGATAGAATATTATTGTGAGGAGTAATATGACTGAACAGGAAAAACTGATGTATGAAATTCTCGGACAAATAACCACTTCTGATATTCCAATCGTATTCAAAGGTGGTCTAATAACAAAATTGATTTTAAACGAGAGCGGTCTTAACTCAGTTCAACGAACAACAAAAGATATTGATGCTAATTGGATTGGACAACCTCCGTCTATGGATTATTTAGTTGATTCTCTCAATAACAGCTTTGGTGATTTACAAAAAAGCTATAAAGCTATTGCATCACGGCAATACGGAATAAGACAATCTGCAGGTGTAAGTATTATAGACAAGAATACAGGTAGAAAATTTATTACAATGGACATAGACATTAAACCATTGATTGATAGCAAGAACTATTATTATGAACAGACTAAAATCAGAGGAGTACTTCCAAATGAAATTTTGGCTGATAAGATTTGTGTCTTGTCGGGAGAAGCTATATATAAAAACAGAGCCAAAGATGTATTAGATGTTTTCCTGTTATCTAAATGTGTGGAAGTGTATTCTAAGGACATTTCTGATATTTGCAAAAGAGCAGGAAGGGAAATAAAATCATTTGATGCTTTCCATAATAAAGAAGCTGAAATTGAACACGCATACAACAAATTAAAGGGTATTGAAGGAAAACCTGATTTTAATACTGTTTACAATTACTTGTATGAATTTATAGCCCCATTTGCACAGGAAGTAATTCCAAATAAAATGTGGGATTGCAAATCATTGTCGTGGAATGATGTATGTAAAACAAAATTTCCTCTATCAAGAAAGCAGATAAATCAAAACGCAAAAATCATATCCCACAAACAAGAAAATCAATCACAACACAACAACGACAAAAGTAAAAGCAGATAGCATCAAAAAGATGTTATCTGCCTTTTTGTTGTTTATTCAAATTATATAGCTCATAAAAACTTCGTGGGCGTTTGGGGCAAGGTCAATGATGTCCTTTTTGTAAATTGTAATTTTTTCGGTACTTGTTGAAGCTGAAAACCATAAGCCGTGTGCCGACATTCCGCTTACAACCTTTCCATTTGTACCGCTTGTATCGGGTTTGATTTCTTCACCCTTTCTATAAATTTTATTATTTTTAATCTCAAACTTCATAGAGTTTTTCCTTTCATTATTTCATATCAACCGAAAAATCTGTTGTAATTGAGCCTTCAGGAACATAAATTTTATACTTTTCTCCTGTACCTGAAATTCTGAGCGACAAAAGAGGTTCAAAAGTAAGCGGATTTTCAGTTGCTTTTTCGTCAGCCGATTTTACTATAGTATCTATGTGCGGAGTATCCTTAGTATAGATTATTTCGCAATCGTCAGCCTTAATTTTGCTTGCTTTGTAACTCCCTTTATCAGTTTTGTAGTAATAATAATAGTATTGCTCAGTATTTACTTCGCCGCACCCAATAAAAAAACCACCTTGTAAATCACGATTGTCTTTAAAATTAACAATACTTTGGCTGCTTTTTACTTCATCTGATAGTTTAATATCAATTGTGTATTTAAAAGATGATATAATTGTTACTACACACACTATATTAATCAGAAGTGCTGTTAAGACAATTGCAAGTTTAATAAAACTCGGCTCTGAATGTAACATTATAAAAAATACAAAAAAGAAAATTAAAGCGAGAATACAATTAATTATAACTAACATTTCTTCATCTCCTTATTAAAAAACTAAAACCATATTACGATAAACGCTTTCGCTTACTATCAATCTGAGATTGTTAAGCAACTTTTTGTAATGTTCCGTGTCATTATTTTTTAGGGCAAGCTGACATTCAGAATTGTCCTGAGCCATCAAAGCTACGCAGTCATCAATTATCTTATTAGCTTTGCGTGTTTCGGCAAGTATGTGTTTATATAAATTTCCGCTATTCAGTAATTTGCAAAGTTCAGAAGCACGGAAATGATAAAGGTAGTGTGTGAAAAAGCCTTCATCCCAATATAATCTTCTCACATCATAGGCTTTCTCTTCGGAATTATAGCTGTAATAATTGAATTCCTTGTTTCCCGGTTCATCGACTGTTTCTTCAAGGGCATATTTTGGTATTTCAATTTCGCCGTAATTTATTTTTTCGCTACTCTGAATAGAATTTTCAAAATTAAAAAATTCTAAAAAAGCATTAACTGTCATAATTATTTCCTCCTAACAATTCGGGATAGTGTTGTTCTGCTTCTGCTATGCTCCTGTATTTATCCGTTACAAGTATAACGGATATTTCTTTCAGACCTTTTTCCTTAATTACAATGGGTAAAATTCGGTCATTGTAATTGAATATTTCTGATTTATCAAGAATTCTGCAAATATAGCAGATTCCTTTTTCTTTGTTTTCAGCAACTATATAGCCTGTACCGGTATCATATTCCGCATAATCGGTAAACAATACCGGCTGACCGCTTTTCTGAAATAATACCGCTTTAGTCATTGTTATCGCCTTTTTCTTTGCTTTTGAAAAACATATCAAGAGCTGCTGCAACTGTGTCGGCGATTTCCTCATTGCTAAGACCTGTAAAGTATTTCTTGTAGAGTGTTGGAGCGATAGACACCTTTTTATCGGGCTTTTTCTTTTTAGCGGATAAAACTTTCAGCATTTCATCGCCATCAAGTACACCGTCAGCTGACAAAACTCTTAAATCTCTTGCCTGAGCTTCTGATATTTTCATCAGCATATCATTGTCAGCCGAGTTAATCTCGAATAATTCCGACTGCTCATCTGCGGTCAAATATGATAACTCTACACCTGCTCTGACGGCAAGCTGACCTTTATCAATCCAACCGAGAATACCGTCAGATAACTTGCTTATTCTCACAAGTCTTGCAATTGTATTCCGACTTAATCCATACTCATCGGCAACCTTTTCACGGCTGTTGCCAGAAGAAGTTTCTTCGCCGTTAAGCACACGAATTTCATTGATGATGTCATTTCTCTTTCCCTGAGAAAACATTTCAGAATATCGTCTTGCAATAATTCTTGCCTGTTCTGATATTTTAAGGTCATTAAATCCTCGCTGAATGAGGTTGCTTTCATCAACATAAGTCTGAGCTTCGTCTTCTGTGAGTTGTTCTTTAATAATAGCCGGTATTGTTTCAAGTCCTGCTATCTTTGAGCAATTCCATCGGTTATGACCAATGAGAATTTCATATGTATCTGAACCGTTAGGATTAGGTCTGCACACAATCGGAGTCATTACTCCGTTTTTTCTGATTGATTCAACCATATCATCCCTGCGTTCGCCGTCATACAATGAAAACTGATGATTGTGAAACGGTACAAGCATATCAAGCGGTATTTGCTTTATCTGATTATTTTGTGAGAGCATAGCTCCAAAATTAAAGCCTGTCATTGTTATTCCTCCGTAATTTACACACCGATTCTTTTCGACAATTCATCGGCACAAGCTATGTATTCCTCTCCGAGCTTACTGCCCTTAATCAAGCATAATGCTTTGTGCTGTTTTGTGCTTTCAACTGCTTGTGTAGCACGGTGTATCTGAATGCCGAAAAGAGTATCATTGTAGATACTTTCAAGCTGTTCAACAACACGCTTGCTTGCGTTGGTACGGTCAACCATTGTCGGCAGTACGCCGAGGATCTTTAAATCCGGATTGATTGTTTCCTGTATCTGTGTAATAACTCCTGTAAGCGTTTTAAGACCGCCGAAAGCAAAATCCTGTACCTGTACGGGTATAATTACTCCTGAGCTTGCAGTCAATGCGTTCATCAGCAACACCCCTAATGAGGGATTGCAGTCAATGATCACATAATCATACTGTTTAACTGTATCATCGTTCAGGATACGCTTGAGTATTGTTTCTCTTGACAAAACTCCTGCAAGGAATAAGTCTGCATTTGCAAGGTTAATATCACAAGGTATGTAATCAAGATTATTAACCTCGTTATGTCTGATGCAGTCTTTAATTTTGACTGCCTTACTCATACCTACCTTGCCGATGAGAAGGTCACTCATTGTAGGATTGCCGTCTGTATTGTCGAAATCGGCGTATTTGGATAAATCCGCCTGTGGGTCAAAGTCAATTGCGAGAACTTTATTGTTTTTGAGAGCGAGAGCAGTTGCTATATTGAAAGCCGTTGTTGTCTTACCAACTCCGCCTTTCTGATTAGCTATTGAAATGATTTTGCACATAATTCATACCTCCGTTATCGTGATTTATCTGTTTGTTTTTCTTTGCTGACTGTATTCTTTTGGGTGATTATTTTAGCGTTATTCTTAATTTGTTTGCGGGAAATTGGAGCTTTTCCTTTAGTTTTGGTTTCTAAATCAAAATTTATTGCTTTAATACATTTCTTGTTTTCAGGTGATTCAAGTGCTTTCTTCATTGAGAATCACCTCAAGTTTTATTCCCAAGTTGCTTAAGAACATCTTCAACGCTTTCATTAACATTATTGTGCCAAAAAAGTTTTTTTGCGTAGTTTAAAAACCAGTCTGAGTAATACAAATCAAGCATTGCTTTTCCCAATGCTCCATAATCTCTGTTTCTGCCTTTATCTGCAAAAATCAAGTGATAGGGTTTATCGGTTTTAATTTCAGCTAAGTCAAAGCGTTTAAACATATTCCTGATGAATTCATACATTTCTTTAGGGTCGTAAATATCGTCATTGATAACCTTTTCTTCATCAATAACAATTTCGACCTTGTATTTAAATTTCATTTATATCACTCCTTAAAACGGTAAATCTTCGTCAGCACACAGTGCATCGTGTATCATCTGATACTCTTCCTGTTTCTTGTGGTCAGGGTCAAGCTTCGGTATTGGTTCGCTTTTGTCAACTCCTCTTTTGGTGTAACCGAGATAGTCAACTTGTTCAACAATGACTTCTACAATATTTCTGACAATATTCTCTTTGTCGATGTAGCTCCTCGTTTTAAGGTATCCTGTAACAGCAATCAAATCACCTTTGCCTTTATATTTGCAAAGATTTTCAGCCGTCTTGTTCCAAAAGACAAGGTGCAAATACTCTGCTTCATTACTGTAAATACTGTTTACAGCTAACACTACATTGCACAGAGCTTTGTTTGTTTCTTTTGTGTATTTGAGTTCAGGGTCGGCGGTAAGTCTGCCGATAAGTTTTACTTCATTGCGAATCATAATTTTAACTCCTTTAAAAATATTTGTATTTTGCAACTTATGCCCCGTTGGGGCACAAGTTAATTTTCAATTACTTTGTCATATAACGCAGCTTTTTTTACGAGCCTTTCAGATGTAACCATCATAAAAAATCTTACTGCATCGCTTGCGTTTTCAAAGTCTTTCGTGTGGTTCTCACCGTCAAGGTCTGTATATTCAACTACTCGTACAATTGTCATTTTATTACCCCCTTGATTTTATTTTAATTTTTATGGCTTTATTATACATCAGTATAGCACTACTGTCAAGCATAAGTTTTTGCTTTTTAAATTTGTTTTTTATTTTGCCCTCACATATTGACAATCAAGTTATATCTGATAAACTTATAGTAGTATCGTTAAATATAAAAACGGAGTGATAATATGAGAAAACTAAAAGAATTCACTTGTGAAATGTGTGGGGGAAAATTCCACTCCTATGCTAATCACGCTAAGTATTGTACATACTGCCGTGACAAGAAACAGGTTGAGCGAGTACAGGCTCACAAAGATAAATTGAAATCCGGTACAGCAAGACAAATCGGTTCTGAACAAATTTGTCCTCAATGCGGAAAAACCTTTGTACTGAAAACCGGAAATCAAAAAGTTTGCGAAGAATGTGCAAAAAAAAGAGTATATAAGAAAACCACCTTTCAAAATCCAAACCTATCATATGACACAATTCATATCTATGTGCCGAAGGGCGAGAAGGCGAAATTACAGGATTGGGTAAAAAGTAAAAATCTGACACTTAACAAGGCATATAATATGGCGATGCAGTTGTTTATGGAACAGCTTGATAAAGAAGATACCGAGAGTAATACACTATTGTAAATCCTGACTGTGCGACTTTTTTTGATTGTTTAGATAATCATCAATGCTCTGACGAGCAAATTCAATTTCTTTTAATTCGGCTACAATTTGCTTGTAGCGTTCATTCATTTTTCGCACTTCATCAATCAGATTTTTCTTTTCATCCTCCAGCTTGTCTAAAGGTGGTAATTTTCTGTCCGGATATAAAGTTAATAAGTTTTTTACGGCATCATCGTACTTTTTCAGTGCGGTGATGTTTTCTTTTTTGAATTGTTTTTTATCTTTATGGGATAAATATTTTTTGTGTATTGGTTTGTATTTTTCGTATGTCCTGATGAGCTTTATTGTATCTGATAACTCATCAATTTGATGTTGTTTAGCATTCAGTTGTGACACAATAACCATCCGTTCGTTATATTTATTTGTTGCTGAACTTTCTAATTTTTGATAATTTTCGGATGTAAGTAAATTTATTGCATCGGCTGCCTCTTGCATATTTTTAATATTTGCCCAATGCAATAAGCCTTTTGAATTTTGAAATATTTCAGCAGATGTATCTATGATTTTTGTTTTATAGGATTTTCCGGATACACCTGTTTTAAGCAGTTGATACTGTTCAATGCGTTTGCGTAATTGAGGTTCGTCATAATACCAACCGAGAGTGCGACCTCTTGAAAATCGCTGTTGCCCTTGTAATTTAAATTTAATCTTAATAACATTCTCAGGTGTATATTTATACTCGATATTACAGCCTGCAAGTTTATTAAGAAAATCCTCAAAACTTGTAGATTGCATTATGGTTTCATCTATCAAATTCCTTAATTTCGATTTCCAAGACTTACCTAAATAATCCTGCTGCCATTCATAGTAGCATTTACCTTGATTTTTTGGATTTTCAATTATTGATAAATTGTATTCTCTGCATAAATCATCGTTTATGTTTCTTAATTTCTCCCACGATTTTCCGCCACGGTTTTTCTGCCATTCAAAGGTTCTGAAATTCACAAAATCGACATTATTAAAAATAATATGGTTATGAATATTTCCCTTATCTATGTGTGTTGCAACAATGTATTGATACTTGTTTTCAAGTAATTGCTCAGCAGTTTTTATACCAATTTCAAGTGCTTGTTCAGGTGTAACTTCCTGTCCTTTAAACGATTGTTTGATATGTTTGGCAAGTACATTACCTTTGCCTGTTCCAAAACTTCGAACAGACAAAAATTCTTTTTCAGCCTTCTTACCGTCATCCGTACAGCCGAAACAATATACATATCTTTTGTTATCGGTTTTTTCAGGATTTAAGATGTAGTCAACAGCTACAGAGAGCGTAGTTTTGATTCCACCGATTTTAGAGATTGCCATATTTTTTTATTCACCTCTTTAATGTATTCAACATCATCGTCATAAAAACGATTTGTTGAATTTATTCGCTTTGCAATTTGGTTTATATTAGCACCAATTGCAGCCAACTCTCTTTTTAAATCCGCAAATTCTGAAAAATTCACATTTACAATCACACCTTCAATTGCCATTTTTCTCAAGTATGCACTTAACGATTTTTCATTAGTAAGCAAGGCTCGTTTTTCAATAATATTTAATTCATCTTCAGATACTCGTACACTAATTCTGATTTTTTTATTACTGCTATTACTCATAAAAATGCCTTTCTTTTAAATTATAAAATTTAATATTTCGGGGTTTTAGGGGTATCCCTTAACAAGCAATTTTTCAAATCTGACGGATTTTAAAAATTGGCGGTGTGTGACGGAATGTCCGACACACCGCAATGCTTGCTATTATAGAATCGGGTATATTTTGACAAATCAGCGAATTTTGTAAAATCCCCCTATATATATTCCGCAAAAAAGACTATTTGTCACTCTTTTTTGAAAATAAAAAAAGATTTTTCTTTTGAAAAGAAAAATCTTGTAATTGCAAATATATTGTGATAGTATAGATATATCAATAGTTGTCTGTTCGTTCGCTAAAAGAATGGAGTGTTCTTTTAGTGAATGACGGAAATCATTACCCAGATGAGAAAAAACAACTCATATTACTTAAAGTTCATAAGCGTAAATCTTTGCGACAAGAACATTATTTGCTTTACGAAAAAGACTATCGGCAAAACAATTACAAAAGAATAATATCTTTGGACGAGTTTGCGAATGATAAGTTCAAAGCTTTAAAAGACGAGAAGGCAGATATTGATAACATACTGTATCAAAGATACTTGCATAACGCTCTTACGGAAGCTTTAGACAGCCTACCTGTAATTGAAAGGCAAATTATTGAAGAATGCTTTTTTTACAATGATGTTAAGCGAAAAACATATGCGGAACTCGGAAAAAAACATAATCTGTCCAAAGGTGCTTATTATAACAAGTTACGCCGAATTTTATGCAAATTACGCACACTTTTAGAGCAATATTCTGAGTTTTGAAATTTTTTTTTGATTTTTTTACTTATTTGGGGTGACAAACCGCAAATTTTGCGGAATATATTTAAGAGGATAAAATCCTCAGTAAGTCTTGACTTGAGTTTTTTAGATGTTATTATGGAGGTAAATCAATTGTTGCCTGCGTAAAAAGTGCCGTAAGGAGATCCACATATGCAGGAAAACAAGCAAAACATACGATTTACTGCCCTGTACTGTCGCTTATCATCTGATGACGAGCTAAAAGGGGACAGCAACAGCATAATACATCAAAAACAAATCCTACAAGACTATGCTCTTAAAAATAGTTTAACTCCAACAGAAGTGTATGTTGACGATGGCTTCACCGGAACAAATTTCGATAGACCTGACTTTAAAAGACTGTTATCTGATGTTGAAAATGATTTAGTCAAAACAATAATCGTTAAGGACTTATCACGATTTGGACGAAATTATCTTAAAGTTGGATACTACACAGAAATATTGTTTCCATCAAAAGGAGTTAGATTTATTTCGGTTTCTGACAATCTTGATACATCTGCAAAAGATGAAAGCAACGATTTTATCCCATTTAAAAATATTATGAATGAGTGGTATGCAAAAGATTTGTCAAGAAAGCAACGAGCTGTAATTAAGAGCAAAGGCAACTCGGGCATAAGATTATCCACAAGACCAATTTACGGCTACAAAAAAGCCGAAAATGGAGATTGGATAATTGATGAGCCGTCTGCGATTGTTGTTCGCAAAATTTTCGATTTATATTTAAAAGGTTACGGTCCGGCAAGTATCGCAAATTATCTTTTTGCAAACAAAGTTAAGATTCCTTCTTTAACCGGTTTACAAATATCTGATACGAGAAATCCATATCGTTGGTCGAAAGATTCCGTAGCACATATCTTGACTTGTCAGGATTATTGTGGCGATATGATTAATTTTAAGCGTTCAAATGTTGATAATCTTGTAATCTTTCCGGATAAACAAGAACCTATTATAAGTCGAGAAATTTTTGCAGAAGCACAAAAATTGCGTTTGAGTAAAAAACCGGTAAGACACTCTTACAGCGAACCTGTTCTATTTTCGGATTTTCTGCGTTGTGCAGATTGTAAAAATCAAATGTATGCACAGCGACGCTATAAAGGTTCGACTTCCTACACTTGCTCAACCGCTCGAAAAGCACAAGGTTGTTCATCGCATTATATCAACGAAAACAGATTATCAGATTGTGTTAAAAGCGAAATTAACAAACTTATAGCTAATAAGACAAAAGTTGTTGAGTTTGCAAAAACAAAAATGCACACTGATGCCAAAACGGCACAATGTGCAAGTGTTAAAAATCTTAAAAATGCCCAAACCCGCATTTCTGAGATTGACGCAATATTAAAAAACTTGTATGAAGATAAAGTGCGAGGAAATATCACTCTTGAAACTTTTAAAAAGCTCGAAAATGAGTTTTTGTGTGAACAAGCAAATCTCAATCAAACAGTAATTAACCAATCTCGTATTAAGGTCAACATTGATTCTCAGTCAAAAAAGATTTGTGAATTTCTGAGAAAACTTGAAATGTACGAAGTTCCAATTAAAGAGCTGTCAAGAAATGTGTTAATTGACTTGATTGATAAAATTGAAATTTGCGAAGCAGAAAAAGAGAACAACAAACGCAGTCAACAAGTACATATTTATTATTTAGGGATTGGCAAAATTGACCTTGAGTAAAATTTGTACCCAAACAGTAACGCCCTTTTATCGGTTCTCCCGTGTACATACACTTGCCGAATTGAGTATAGTAAAAATACA
>ENA-UONT01000852-UONT01000852.1-human-gut-metagenome-genome-assembly--contig:-CS20-NODE-852-length-30783-cov-26.754458_pt1 | contig 30783 bp, 28 predicted proteins | sample MGYA00242459_ERZ724006 | MGnify/ENA metagenome assembly ERZ724006 | reverse complement strand
GCAATGGAAGGTATGGCGCGTTATGAAAAAACACACACGCTGACCGACTGGCATCGGGTCAATGCGCAGATGCTCCTGCTGAATAAAGCGCTCTGCCGCCATCGTATTTTTCGCTTGATTCAGACGGACGCATACATTCTGGCAGAGGCAAAGCAGCTTACGGAAGTGCCGATTGCAGAGGGCGATCCACTTGAAATGAATACGCACGACCACGAAATTTTACGTCAGATCTGTGCATATGAAGACTACTTGGAAAATCCGAAGAAGTATGGCAGAATCAAAAATCCGGAGGAATTGAGCGAGACGCAGCGGGAATGGTATCTGAACTTGTATCCGCCCATTCCGCCGAAGCCGGAAGCGAAAACCCCAGCGCTGCTGATCGCGCCTGTGCCGTTAGACTTAAAGTGGCAGCTCTATAAAGCATACTGCATGAACTATGCGCAGGTGCTTAAAGATGTCGCTTCCGTCTGTCAGACGCTGCGCGCATTTATTCGGGAGGCGCTTTCCAGACTTGAACATCTGTCGCCGAATCAATATATCGCGGCTCTAAACGGATTTCTCTTTCCTGAATTTCGGCACAAGTGGATCGCCAATCCGATAGAGGGCAGCGGCAATTATACGCTCTTTGATGATATCTGCAAATGCAGAGCTTCGTCGCTTCTGTTGCAAAGGATGCAGCGCAGAACTTTGGCTGCGCAGACAAGGAAATACTGGATGAACTGTGTGCCGAAGGTGCGTTAGAGCTTTGTGAACGCCTTTCCACCGGGGCGTATGACGAGGATCGCGGAAAATTGACCACATATCTGCATCCGTTTCTGTGCGGGAAGATGTATCGCTATTTGGAGGCAAATCTCGGTGCAGCGGCGTTGCCAAAAGACGAAATGCAGCGCGTAAAGCAGGCGCAGCGGCTGCACAAGGAGGAGAAGGTTTCTCCGGATGAAGTTGCACAGACGCTCGGCGTTTCCGCTGAAAAGGCTGCACAGTTGATTGGCTGCAAAACGAAGTCACTTTCTGTCTCTGCGCTTTCGGGTGACGATCCGGACGATGATCCGCTTGCGTGGCTGCTGCTCGACCAGCACGCTCTCACGCCAGAGCAGGAGGTTTACCGGCAGGTCTGCACGGAGGAACTGGAGCAGCTTTTTCACACACTCAGCGCGAAAGACCGCGCGATCCTCGGCCATACCTACGGCGTATTCGGCTACTCTTGCATCTTCTTGAATTTGTTTTGGAAACCGGATTCGATTTCCTTCACCCGTAGTTTTGCCGGATGCACAAGCGTTATGAGTGCCAATTTGCGGCGCCGTTTCCATCGTTTGTTCCGTTTTTTTAATTTTTATCAGGTCTGCGGCTCCATCACATGCTGCAGCGGCCACACCTGCAGCAGCTGCAGCGGCAGAGTCCCGCCCTGCGGGATCAGGCTGACGGGGCGCAGCGGTGCTGTGTCAAAAACATTTACAGACAGACATTTTCCATCTGCAAAAATTTCTGCAGAGCATCGATCCAAAAACACCTGTAGCCGCACCGGCGCGCCCGGCGCCAACTGCAGTGTGCCGCAGTCCTGCATTGTCTGTTCACCGGTATCTTTGACATACGCATGCAGTGTCCGGGACACCAGCGTGAGCTCCAGGGCAAAGCAGTTGCCGACCTGCAGCAGCAGCCCGCCGGTCTGCTGCTGCGCCGGAATTTCAAGCAGAATCTCCCACGCCGTCTCTGCCGCATCGGGCAGCGTCCATGGTGCGGTCAGTTCCTTCCGGCCCCACGGAATTGCCTTTTTGCGCAGCGTTTCCAATTGCGGATGCGGCTGGAACCGCGGCAGTTTGTCCGCGCCCTCTGTCACAACGCGCGGCAATGTGAACCAGCCACGCCAGAAGCCCTGCTCCGCCACTCCCCAGCGCCGGAACTGCGGCATCCAGTCCCATCCATTGGCCCAGGCAACCTGCACGCACTGTCCCCGATCATCGACAAACGACTGCGCCGCGTAATAATCCGGCCCCGCGTCCGGGCAGACTGGCTCCACATTCAGAAGCTTCCCCTCTTCGCGTGAAAATGTCCCGACCAGGCACACATTGCGGTACGCCGGGCAATGCATCGGGGAAACGCAGAGCATATGCTTCCTGCCAAGCGGAATCAGATCCGGACACTCCCACATCGTGCCGAAGTGCCCCTCGCTGCGGGCCAGCACGCCCTGATACTGCCACTGGAAAAGATCCTGTGAGGAAAACAGCAGCGCTGCCCCATCCCCTTCCAGGCTTGCGCCGCAGACAAAATAGAATGTCCCATCTGCCTCGCGCCAGAGCTTTGGATCGCGGAAATTTGCCGGATCAACGCCCACCGGCGCGCAGACGACCGGATTATTTTCATATTTTTGAAACGTGACGCCATCGTCACTCCAAGCCAGACACTGCGCCTGCACGCAGTGTCCATCCTTCTCACACACGCCCGTGTACAGAAGATACAGCCTCTGCCCTACAACAAGCGCGCTGCCGGAGAAGCAGCCGCCCTGTTCATACATGTCATACGGCTCACTTGGCACAAGCGCCGGCGGCAGCTGCGTCCAATGCAGCAGATCCCGGCTCACCGCGTGGCCCCAGCAGGGCTCGCCCCAGGTGAGGCCAAACGGGTTATACTGATAGAAAAAGTGATACGCGTCCTTGTACCAGACCAGGCCGTTCGGATCGTTGATCCAGCCCGGGCCGCCCATAAAATGATACTGTTGGCGCATATACATCGGATGCGGGCGCTGCTGCTCCTGCAGCAGCTGCGCAAGATATGTTCCGTCGTTTCGCATATGGCTCCTCCTTACACAGCTCTCTGGGCGCGGCCTGCAATCTCCAGCTGCATTTCCCGGCTCAGATCGACAAAACGCGCACTGTAGCCGCAGACGCGGATGACAAGCTGCTGATGGCGCTCCGGATGCTCCAGCGCGTCGGCAATTGCGGCGCTGTCCAGCACGTCAAAATCCACCGCGCTGCCGCCACAGGCCAAAAAGCACCGGATCAGACCTGCACAGATCTGCACGTTGTCATCCGCTAGTGAAACAGGCATACAGAAATATGCCACCGCAGACTGCGGGAACTGCGCATAATCCACTCCGTCCATCGTGTGCAGAATGGCACTGAGCTCTGCGGGTGTCCGCTCTGACGGGTTGAGCCCGCGGGAAAGCGACTGTCCACGCAGACGCCCATCCGGCAGCGCGCCGCAGTGTGCTTTCATCCACTCATACCCATAAAACGACCAGATCGACGCCTCATACCGGCCGCCGCGGCCATTGGGCATCCAGCTGATGCTCTCGGCGATATCCTGCGTGACGCGGCGCACAAACGCGTTCATCTGCGCCGTATCCGCCCCCACCTTGGGAATCTTGTTCTGCAGATAGAGCCGGTCGAGCTCACAGCCCTCGTAGTTTTTGCGCAGCATGGCGGTCAGCTCTGCAAGCGTGTAGCGTTTTTGCTCATAAACCGCTTCTTTGATCGCGTAGAGCGAATCAATAAAATCTGCAAGACCGACAAGCGCAAAGCCGCTGTTGTTATAGATTGCCCCGCCCTGCGAAACATCCTGCGCCTTTTCGATGCAGCCGGTGATTGTCGAGGAAAAGAACGGGCACGGATTATAAGCTGCCCAGCGCTTTTCAAAGCCGTTATAATGCCAGGCCACAGCATTGACGATCATAGAGAGGTTCCGCATCACACGGTGATAGAACGTCTCAAAATCCGGCGCAGCCAACACATCGTAGGGAACAATATGCTCCCGATCAAAAAACACCGTTCCATCCGGCTCCAGCATCATCTCGAGATACCGGCAGGGACTGAGATAGCACGTTGCGCGTGAATTGACCTCCGTATCCGCAAGCAGAACCTCCTGGCAGCCGCCATTGAGATACAATCTGGCGTCAGCCTCCTGTTTGCCCATGCGCATCTGCGCGGCAATGATCGTGCGGTCATTGAACACTGAAAGCACATTCCGGCCACTGGCCGCAAGCTGCGCCACAAGCTGATAGTATTCCTCCGGCGCGTCCGGCGCGAAGCGTGCCTGTACTTTGGGGTTAATCAGTCCGCAGTCCAGATAGCACTGCAGCACCCATCTTGTGATATCGTTGAAAACCGGCGTTCCGTTCTCATCGCAGCCGCCGATGCTCATAGCCGTGTTTGTTCCATAGAGCGCCTGCGACAGATCCCACTTGGCATCTGTCATGGCACAGAACCAATAGACGAGCTCCTGCGCCTGCGCCGCGGTCAATCTGCCAAGCTGCACATCGCGCGCGTAATACGGCGCAAGCACCCGGTCGACATGCCCCAGAATTGCAAAGCCCATCGACTCCAGCCCGTTGCCAAGCTCTTTTAAAAGCAGCATTGTATTCAGTGCTTCAAAAAACGTCTCTGCCGGCTCGGCCGGGCAGCGCCGTGCGCTGATTGCAATCCTTGCAAGACGAGCCTGGACAACCGGGTCACGCTCCGTGCCGCACAGGCGCTCCGCTTCATCGGCAAAGCGTGCGCACAGGCGCATCACGGCGTCCTCCGCACGGATCACGCAGCGCAGAAATGTCTGCTTTTCCACGTCCTTCTCCGTCTGCAGGCGTGCCTGCGCCTGCCGCTGCAGTCCGCGCAGACCATAGCGCAACACGTTGCCGACGCCCATCGCGTGGTGCGCGCAGTCCACGTACATCGTCGAGTTCAGCGCATCCTCCTGCACATACGGCGCGATCCAGTTCTGAAACTCCTGCTCCAGCCCGGAGGTGTCGCGGCGCATCAGCCAGCTGCCAAGCCCCGGGATCGGCGGAAAGCACGATCCCGCCAGATTGCGCGGCGCACCGGTGTCTACCTCAAAATAGAACGGGCAGTGCCGGAACAGCTTCACCCGGCATTTTTCGGCTGCCAGCTCATAAATCCACGTTTTTTTCTCCATGGCGCCCGCCTGCGGCTGCAGGCGGCTTTTTTCGTCCAGCTCCTGCTCCAGCGCGCTGACGTCCGTAGGGTAAGCGGCGTAATAGTCGTCCAACTCCTGACGGAATGCGTCATATTCTTTTCCAAATTGCGTTTGTTTCCAGTCGTTCATAGTGCTCCCTCAGAATGTCAGCGCGATCTTGATACCTTCTCTGCCGCGGACGAGCCGTAAGCCCTCCGCGAAGTCCTCCACGGGGATCTTGTGCGTCACGAACTCGCGAAGCGGCAGCCTGCCGCTCGTCACATAGCCGCAGACCTCGTCGTGCACGGCGCTCTCCTGCGCAGCAATGGGCCACTGCACCGTTTGCAGGATGCAGTTGTGCGGCAGCAGCGACCAGTCGATCGCCGCGTCCGCCCGCAGACCGAGACCGTACAGGCCGATCGTGCCCTCCTGCCGGATCAGGCGCATCCCATCCATCAGAAGATTCGGGTTGCCGACCGCATCGATATACAGATCCACGCCCTCCGGCATATAGCCGCGCACAGTGTCCGCCAGCGGCTGCTCCCGCGTGTCAAAGGCAAGATCCGCACCCAGCCGCTTTGCCGCCGCGATGCGCGCCGGGTGGTGGCCTGCAAGCACGACCTTCCCGGCACCCATGCATTTAGCCAGCGCCGCCATAGCAATGCCGACCGGCCCGCAGCCTGCCACCACAACGTTCTGTCCCGGCTGCAGCCGCAGCCGGTGCAGGGCGCTGGCAACCTCCTTGAGCGTGATGAGCATGGTTGCCTCCACGGGATCTATCCCCGCCGGCACCAGCTGCCGCGTACTCGTCTCAATATCCGCGCCTGCGTGATCGGCCAGACGCGCAGCATAATCATCCGCCACGCCGTACTCAGCAAAACCACCCCAGAAGCTGTGATAGCCAGGCAGACCAGGCAGCGCCGAGCGGAGGATATAGTCCCCCTCTTGGAAGCTGCGCACCTTTTCCCCCACAGCTACAACCTGACCGACAGCCTCATGCCCCAGCACGAACGGATACTGGATAAACGGCATCTGCCCGTTTATGAGCTGCATATCCGTCCCATTGCAGATCCCACAGCCCACATTGCGGCACAGGACCTGATATGCGTCTATCTCCGGCAGCGGCAGATCCTCCCGCAGGCAGATCTTCCCCGCCGCTTCTACTACAAGACCCTTCATTCTATTTCTTATCCCCCTTTTTCTGTGCTCTGCCGGACGTCACCGGCAGACCAAGCATCCGGAGCGTCTGCTCCGCAGTTTCACAGGCAGCCGCATCCGGCACCGGAAACTGCCGCTGTACGCGGTTCAGCTCGGCGCTTTTTTCAGCTCCAAGTGTATGATATGGCAAAATTTCTACCCGCCGCACGCGCGGCAGCTGTGTTAAAAACCTTCCGATGTCCTCAATCTGCTCCGTGTTGACGCCCGGCACAAACGGGATCCGGATCCAGATATCCGCGCGTGCAGCGAGCCGACGGAGGTTCTCCAGAATCCGCTCGTTCCCCACGCCTGTCCACTGCCGGTGCGTCTGCGGCGAATATGCCTTCACGTCATAAAGAAACAGATCCGTCACCGGCAGCACCTGCTCGAAGGCTTCCCACGGGACATTTCCCGCCGTGTCGACGCATGTATGCAGGCCGCGCGCATGCATCCCGCCCAGAAGCTCCGCCACGGCGTCTGCCTGCAGCAACGGCTCCCCGCCGGAGCATGTCACGCCGCCGGCTGTCGTGCGGAAGATCTTCTCGTCACGCAGCACCAGCTCTGTCAGCTCCTGGCAGGAGATCCTGCGCCCCGCCACATCAATGGCACCGGTGAGACAGGCCTGTGCGCAGCGGCCGCAGCCCACGCAGCGTGCCGTATCCCGCACCGGACCCTCCGGCCCCATCGTCCGCGCACCGGACGCGCAGCTGTGCACGCAGGTTCCGCACCGGACGCAGCGCTGCGCGCGAAAGATCAGCTCCGGCTGCGGATTTTGTGTCTCCGGGTTGTGGCACCAGGCACAGCGGAGATTGCAGCCCTTCAAAAACACGGTGGTCCGCATGCCGGGTCCATCATGGAACGACATGCGCTGGATATTCGTAATGAGCAGCTCCTGCATGGCGCCGCCTCCGTTTCTTCCCCCCGCCGCAGCAGGGTTTCATATTGAAGTTGCAAAAAAAGTATGTTATAATACTATAACAATCGATAATTCATAGGAGAATTGAGGATGGAATATGGTAAAATTAGATGATGTTGCAAAGCTCGCCGGCGTGTCCAAGGGAACCGCCTCGCGCGTGCTCAACAATCGCGGCTACATCTCCCAGCAGACGCGCGAGCGCATCGAGGCCGCTGTCAAGGAGCTCAACTACTACCCCAACGAGAATGCGCGCAACCTGCTCAAGCGCCGCTCCGGCATGATCGGCGTCGTCGTGCCGACCATCACCTATCCCTATTACTCCGAAATGATTTCCTTCCTTGAGAAATTCCTCAAGGCAAGCGGATACAAGATCCTGCTGTGCAACACATCGTTCAGTTCCGGTGCATCGCAGGACTATATCAAGCTCCTCAACAACAATCGTGTCGACGGAGCCATTATTTTCAACTATAAGCTTACCGAACAGGACTACGCCAGCCTCTCCTTCCCGATCGTCTCTATTGACCGCCATATCCGCGACGAGGCGTCGTATGTCGCCTCCGACCATGTGCAGGGCGGCACACTGGCCGCCGATTGTCTGCTGCGCTGCGGCTGCCGACATGTGATCCAGATCGGCGGCTCGTTCGAGGACGACGCACCCTGGAATATCCGCCATCAGGTTTTCCGCGATATCATGGCAAAGCACCAGGTGGACTGCTTCTCCTATGAGCAGGTCCGTGACTCGCACACCTTCCACGATTACCGGCAGATCGTCCTCGGCCTTCTGCGTGAGCATCCGGAAACGGACGGCATTTTCTGCAACGATCTTTGTGCGGCAGCTGTGCTGAACGCCGCCATGTCCCTGCAGCTGCGCGTACCGGAACAGCTGAAAATCATCGGCTATGACGGGACATTTCTCTCAGAAATCGTGACGCCGTCCATCACAACCGTCTGGCAGAACACAGAAAAAATCGCCAGTTCAGCAGCAGATATCATCGTCAAAATGATCGACGATCCCAGCTTTTCTTCGTACCACCTGACGCTTGGCGTCAGGCTCATTGAGCGCGACAGCACACGCTGCGGCTGAAGGATGCATAGACAGGTTTCAGATACACCCTGAACAAAAAGGGGATGTTGCCAAGGCAGCATCCCCTTTGCGTATGTGTTGGGGTTTACCCCTTGACGGCGCCGACGGTCATACCGTCGACCACATGGCGCTGGAAGATCCCGTAGAATACGAGCTCCGGCAGCAGCACCATGACGCTGTAGGCGGCCAGGCCGCCGTAATCGATATTGTACTGCCCCTGGAATGCCGCAATGCCGCGCGAAATGGTGTAATAGGCCGGCTTTTCAATCATAATGGAGGCGAACGGATATTCGTTCCAGATATACAGCAGGTTGAATATGATCACCGTTGCCAGAACCGGCTTTGCAATCGGCACAAGAATCTTCGTCATCAGCTGCCACAGGCTCACGCCGTCCATCAGCGCCGCCTCATCAAGCTCCTTGGGTACGGTACGGAGATAGGCAGTAAACAGCAGCGTATTGAAGGAAATGGATGTTGCGATATACGGCAGGATCAGCGACAGCTGCTGGCTAAAACCAAGGAATTTATTAATCTTATAGATCGGAAACAGCAGGATAAACGGGCTGACCGCAAGTCCCAGCTGCAAAAATCCCTGCAGGCCGCTGCGCACACCGTCACTGCGGTAATACAGCCGGGTCAGGCCCACGGCGCTGGAAAACGTAATGACGATCTCCACAGCAAGCGAGCAGACAGCGATAAAAGCCGTATTTTTGTACAGCGTGAACAGATCCAGCGTCTGCAGCGCGGATACATAGTTCCCAAAGTCCAGCGCATTCGGCAGCGAGAGCGGATTGTTCATGATCTCGCTGTTCGGCTTCATAGAGATAAAGACCAGCCAGATGATCGGGATCACAATTGCGATTGTCAGAAGCACCATCAGGACGTAGCACACGCCCAGCTTTTTTCTTACTCTCATGGCAGGCCCTCTCAATCTTTCCCGCGCAGCAGCAGCGTATAGATTCCCATGAGGATCAGCGAAATCAGGAACGTCGCTGTAGCCAGCGCCATGCCGTAGCCGTATTCTCCCCGGGCAAACGTTGTGCTGTACGCGTAGGTCACGAGTGTTTCTGAGTAATGCGTCGGGCCGCCGCCGGTCAACTGCTGCACCGTCTCAAAAATCTTCATCGAGCCGGTGATAATCAGGATGCCGACCGACACAAACGTGTCGCGCAGCGCCGGAATCGTCACATGCAGCAGCCGCTGCCAGAAATTTGTCCCATCGACAGCTGCCGCCTCCATCATCTCGTGCGGAATCGTCTTGAGCCCGGCAAGATAGATAGCCGCAATATAGCCGGCCTGCTGCCAGAAATAGACGAACGCAATACTGTAGGGCGAGAGCGTTTTGCCGCCGATCCACTCGAGCGCCAGCTTGTCAAGGCCGATGGCCCGCAGGACATTGTTGACAAGGCCCGTCACCGGGTCGAGCAGGTATCCCCAGATAACGCCCGCAATGATGCTTGCGATGATGGCCGGCGCAAAGATCAGCGCCTTGCACACGTTCACGCCGCGCATCGGCTGGTTCAGGAGCATCGCCACAAAGAACGCGCCGATGCCAAGCAGAAGGATGGAGATACCGAGGATAATCGCTGTGTTTTTCAGCGCGATCCAGAAATACGGATCATCCAGCAGGCGGATGTAGTTTTTCAGTCCGTACAACCGCGGCTTGCTGATCCCAGAGTATTTGGTAAAGCTGTAGTAAAGCGAAACAAGGATCGGCAGGATGATGTAGACCACATACACCAAGCAGGTCGGCAAAAGCAGTAGCAGCTTATTCTTTTTTGTACTGAGTAATTGCATATTCTCTCCTTCCGGCGTATCCGCCTGGCGGCCAGTCTGCGATCATCCCGCCATTGGATCCTGCCTTGTTTTACTGTGCGGCCTCGGCAAAGGCAGTGTCGATGGACGCAACCGCCTGCTCCGTGGTGATGTTGCCGAGCATGAGGCTGTTCATCGCGTCATAGAAGGTTTCGCTGACGGATGCAGTCAGGGATGCGACCGGGTTGCTGGCTGTAGTGCTTGCATAGCCGGTAGCCAGTGCCTCAGAGATTGCGGCAAAGGCCGGGTTGGCGTTTTCCATCTGCAGATCCGCATAGGTGGCAATGGGAATGTTGGAGTTGTCAAACAGGATGGACGAGCCTTCCTGGCCAAAGTAGAACGCGAGGAAACGATAAACAGCAGCCTGCTTGGCCTCGTCCTTTGCAACGTCCGCGCTCACAACGAACGGGCAGTTTGCGAACTGGTTGCTGGTTTTCTGCGAATAATCGGAATCCGTATAGGTCGGGCCCCACCAGAAGCCGACGTTCTCGCCGAGTGCTTCGCCGATTTCACCGGCATCCCACTGGCCGGAGGTGAAGATAGCCGCCTGGCCGGTCGTGAACAGGTTCTTGGCCTCGAAGTAGTCGATGGTTGCCATGTTCTGCGGATATGCGCCGGCGGCGCCAAGCTCTGCAAGCTTGTCAAACAGCTTGGAGAATACCGCGCTGCTCTGCGAGCCATCGGCGATTGCCGCAATGTTTTCCGCATAGCCATAGCGGTTCAGGCTGCCAAGATAACCCCAGACACTGTAGTTGGTCATAGCGCCCTGTGCGAAGGTCGTTACGCCGTTGTCGTGCAGCGTCTTGACCATGTCCAGAAGCTCCTCGTATGTCGTCTCGTTTGTCAGCTCGGGCAGACCGTTGTCTGCAAAGATAGCCTTATTGTAATAGAAGCCGGTCACAAGCGAGGTGTAAGCCAGACCGTAGATCTCGCCGTTTTCGCCAGCATAGCAGTTCTTGATGGCATCGGGGATTGCGCTGTCAATGTCGGGGTTCTGGCTGAGGAAATCGTTGAGCGGCAGCAGATAGCCGTTCTCGCCATACTCCAGCACGTCGCCCTCCTGGCACCAGAAGATATCCGGCAGTTCCCCGGACTGCGCCCAGAGCTTGAGCTGCTTGTTGTGCTCCTCGGTCAGGTGCTCAACGAGCTCAATCTTCACATCGGGGTTCTCCTGCTGGAAAGCCTGAATCGCCTGATAGACGGCAGGCTCCTGCTCCTGCGTGTTGGACACGTGCATGGCAAGCGTGATGGTGGTCACATCACCATTGGTGTCCGTGGGCTGCTCCGCTTCAGTGTCTGCCGGCTGCTCTGCCGCTGTGTCTGTGGTGGTGGCTGCGTCGGCGGCCGTGTCCGTCGTGGTTGTCTCTGTCTTGGCTGTGCAGGCTGCCAGTGCCAGCAGCATGGTCAGCGCAAGGATGACTGCAATAATCTTTTTCATGGGTTCCTCCTTGATCTTCATGTGATTGATTGTGTGTTTTCCGATATGACAATCGATTGTCATATCCGTTGTTATATAGTGTAGTAATTGCGCTCTGTTTTGTCAAGAATGCAAGCGTCAAAAAAATTTTTTTGTCGGTTTCGATAATTTGAAGTCATTCATATTGTGTATTTTGCCGATTAAATTTGATTTTTTCCTGTTTGTCTGTAGGTCAATCGGTTTTCTATATGGATATAAATAGACCGCTTCGGATCTGCCGAAGCTGCACGGCCTATAACCATCATATCGGTCCTGGGATTGCCGCTCCGTCAGGCCGCCTGCACAGCGGAGAATCTGCGGTACTGCTCCTGATTTCTGCGGAAAAGCCGCGGATGGCCAGCAGCACAAACGCTGCAGCAGCGAGATAATAGACAGGCAGTGCAACGCTCCACGCGCGTTCCGGAATCAGCTGCCTGATGGCTGCCGCATCCAGCAGAATATAAATCAGAAGCTGCTCACTGCCCACAACGAATGGGCGGAGAATGGCGGCGCGGATGGCCATCCGAGCAACACCCAGCGCCAGTTTCGGCGCATCCTTTGCACTGCATACCTCACCTCCAATCATCACAAAACCGCAGAAATAGATTGAGCCATGGCAGAACATCGAAATATAGATACCCCTGGTATCCGTCCGCGTGCAGCCAGCCCGAGAAGCCTTGCAAGAAGGTCTCTGCATGCTCCGCTTTTCGGGTGGGCTGGTACTCATACAGCACAACGGCCTGCTTCGCACAGCCGCTGGTGCGGTACAGCCACATGTAGGACTTGCTGGTAGAGGAACGTCCCGGCTCTTTCAGCACCTGCAAGGTCGTCTCATCCGCGTGCAGCACCGGCTCCCTGCAAAGCTGCTCATGCAGCACATCGTAGACCGGCTGCATCCACTTCTCCGAAGCCTTCAGCAGCCAGTTGGCCATAGTCTGCCGGGACAGCTTCAGCTGCCCCAGCAGCCACTCATTCTGCAGCGTGAGGCTGGTAATGACCTGCGCCTGCTCCTGTTCACGGGCAGCAAGCTTTGCTTCCAGTCTTGTATGCGCCTCTTCCAACTTGGCGCTCTTTGCTTCCAACTGCGCATTTTCCTGCTGGAGCTGCTCATATTCCGCGCGGGAAATGGTCACCATTTCTTCCGTGTTGCTTGTCTGCATTTCTCTGTTTTCCATGCAAACATTATGCCACAGAATGCGGCAAAAAGCCAGTGTTTTCAATGGTTTTCGCCCGTTTTGTTTGTTTAGACAGCAGTCAATCCCGTCACTGGGCGGTGGGCCTTCGGCTGCTCGATCTGCAGCCCCTCCATGAGCCAGCGGTATTGCTGCGGCGTTAGCGTCTTCACCTCGGATTCCGAGCGCGGCCACTGGTATGCGCCCTGTTCCAGTCGCTTGTACAGCAGGATGAAGCCGTCCTTTTCCCAGTACAAGCCCTTGATACGGTCTCGCCGCCGCCCGCAGAACAGGAACAGGGTATTGGCAAACGGGTCTAACGCAAACTGCTGCTGGACGAGGCGTGCCAGACCGTCTATGCCTTTACGCAGATCTGTGTAGCCGCAGGCAATATAGACTTTATCTGCGCCGGTGAAATTATTCAGCATAGGCGCAGAAGTTCTACCAGCATTTTCAGCTGTTCTGTATCGAACCCGGGATAAATATCCAGACTGGCGTTTCCAATATGCAACGTTGCGGAACGTTCCGCAACGTTGCGTGATACCTGTTTCGGTGCCGGAAGCTCTGCAAACCTGACGGCCGACACACTCGAGCACGGCTCTGTTTCAGCCAAAGCCAGCAATTCCCGTTCCCAACGGTAATAGGTTGCTGCATTGATTTCTTCTTGTCTGCACCACGCCCGCACTGACAGACCGCTGCTGCGGCAGTCCTGTATTCGTGCCGCCCACTCCTGCAGCTTTACACGGTGTTTCAACTCTGCGCTTGTCATCCCCTTACCTCCAATATGACAGTAACGGAACGTTTCGCAACGTCCCGTTACTATTGTCTCATGCCTGTCCATGCGCGGGGAGATTTGACGGTTACAAAACTCCGACCGTCGACATTGCTCCTGTCAAGCTCTATCCTTATGTAAAAAAGCAAGACGCAAACTCATGCATTTGAGTTTGCGTCTTGCTTTTGCCCGTACCGACTGTACCCCCATGACACATTGTGTACCTAAGGGGTGAAACAGTTGAAACTTCTGGGCTTTTCGCAGCGGCATCTATTTGGGTGCAGCTTGATGTGTTTTCACTACACTATAGATGAACCCCTGTCTTGTTGGAGCGGTTTCTATCAGCAGTAAAATTAAGCACGCTTCTGCAAAAATGTTTTCTCTGCCATGTGGATCACGAAGTCGCGTTCGTCCGAATCAGCCTTTGCAAAATCGATCTGATACCGCTGGCAGGTTTTGCGGAAGTGGACGACGTAGGCCAGATCCTCTTTCGTCGGAGGCGCGACATAGCCGTTCGGCGCGGCAAGCGCGTCCAGTTCCAGATATTTTTTGTTCTGCATCTGTCAGACCTCCTTCAAGTATTGCCCGAATAATTCCCGTGCAGCATCGCCGTCGATCAGAAGCAGGAATGGGTCAAACCGGCTGAATGGGATCGCGCCGTAATTTCGCATATAGTGTTCCCGAAGCTGCGTCGTTTTCGCTTTCAAATAAATTGCACCGCCGTAGCCGTAATCGATGGAAAGCTGAATTCCGAACGCCAGCAGTGCTGCACCGATCCCAGTGTATTTTCTAGGCTCGGACAGCGTCGGATTTCCGCTGGGCGCACTCTCCATATACTCCACATAAACCAGCACGCCCTCCGGCATATCCCGGTAAGCGGCAAGTCCGACCAGCTCTCTGGTCGCATCCAGTTCCAGCGCATATTTTTCGAGCGCAGCATCCTGAATAAAATCCGTGCGCCAGTCGGTTTGCCAATGCTCTTGTGCTGTCTGCTCAAAATCAGCGGCAGTTGCTTCCCGAATAGAGGCAGGAAGTTTTGCGCTTGTTTGGCTTTCGACGATGTAATAGCAAGGCTGCATAGCGGCGGCTCCTTTATTTCCTGATTTATTATACCACAGTTCTCAGGAAAACGCAAAGACGAGTTTTCCTGATCTATTTTCTGCTCTGCTTCCGCATCTGGTTCATAACCGCTGCTGAGAATGTTCAGCAGTTCTTTCTTTGACCACTGCCGCTCCCGTGCCTGTTCCAGATACCACTTGCGAGCCTCGCTTGTCAGCTCCGCTTCCATAATGACCACGTTCAGCGTCCAGCCGATTTTCATCGCCAGCCGGAGGCGCGTTTGGTCATTTTCATAGGTCTTGTAAAAATCGCGCATTCGGCGCACATTGCGTGGGGAAAAGCCTGTGCGGTCAGGGAAATTCGCCTGCAAAAACTCTGCGGCTGCAACCGCCGCGCCCTTCTCCGGACGCTGGTGGATGACCTTGCCGATGGCATGGATTTCGTCCATCTGCGGAAGATTCTGCGCAAGAATTGCAGTCAATTCCCGGTACATCGTGCCGTAATCCACAGGTTTTCTGACGTTCATAGTTGCTCTTTTCCTTTCGCTCTGATAGTTTTGGACAAGTTGAAATAAAAAAGTCCTGATTTTACAAGGCTTTGAAGGCAAGAATGAACCCACTTTTCGATAAAACTGCTTAAAAAGTGGGTTCATTTTAATATGTAAAAAGCATTCTATTGCGTTGCGCGTTTTCTCATCACTATCGAAGAAGCTGTAATACGGTTGCTTTTTCATTTATCACCTGTGCCGAACTCGCCTGATGGAACAGATGGCGTGGTAACAGTCGATTTAATTTTATTAAGGAGCCCAATAATTGACAGCAAGTAGTATCCTGCCGAAATTACACTATATCCATATGCGACAAGGATTCCTGCGCTAACTGATATAAACAACCTGCAAATACAAGCCGTTTCATCAAGCGTGGCACCTAAGAAAATAAAATATACAATGGTGATTATGCCTAAAATTAACGCTTCTGTATATCGAATTTGATATATAGTTGCATACGAAAAAACTCTTGCTATACTATCCTCCGAAAGGAGCTGATCATATGAACAGCAAACACACATCAGAAGAAAAACAAGATATCCTCACCGCCTACAAAGGAGGGAAAAGTGTTTCCCAGCTCGTCACGGAAACAGGAATCCCGCGCAGCACGATTTATGCGTGGCTTGCCGACGCGCGAACCGAAAATTCTGAAAAGAAAACAAGTTTTACGTTGCGTGAATATCGCAGCTTGGAAAACAAGGTGAACCGGTTGAAGGGCATCATTGACATCCTGCAAAAAGCACCCTGCACTGCGACCGCACCGTTGGAAAACCGGCTGCACGCGCTCGATGGTTTGCATGATCAATACAGCGTCCATATGCTCTGCGATGCGCTGCGCGTGCCGCGGGGCACTTTTTATAATTATCTGCTGCGCAGCAAACGCGGCTGCGCTTGGTACGACAAACGCAGGGAGGAGCTTCGTCAGAAAATTCAAACAGTCTATGACGACAGCCGCCAGATCTACGGTGCCGGCAAAATCGCCGCTGTTTTGAAAGAGCAGGGCTGGCGCGTCAGCGAACAGATGGTGCGTGAGTTGATGCAGGATATGGGTCTGAGCAGTATCCGTCAGGGCGCGAAAAGCCAGTACGCAAAAGAGACAAAGCGGTGCAAAAACCACCTAAACCAGCGGTTTACCGCAACGCGGCCGAATGAGATCTGGGTTAGCGATGTAACCTATTTCCGCTACAAAGAAAAAGAGCTTTACATATGCGTGATTATTGACTTGTATGCACGCATGGTCGTAGGATTCCGGATTGGTCTGAAAAACAGCACGCAGCTTGTAAAAAGCACATTCAAGCTTGCTTACGAACAGCGCCAGCCGCAGTTGCCTTTACTGTTTCACACAGACCGCGGCAGCAATTACCGTTCAAATGCCTTTTGCGCCTATTTGCAATTGCTCGGCGTGACACAGTCGTTTTCCCGCGCACACGTTCCATATGATAATTCTGTCATGGAGTCGTTCTTTGCTTCAATGAAACGGGAAGAACTCTACCGAACAAAATACCGCTCCGAGCAGGAACTCAGAGCGGCGGTCACAGAATATATCAAATTTTATAATGAGAGCCGTCTGCACGCAAAGAACGGATACAAGACACCCGCGAAGAGAGAACAGGAATACTACGAAAACGCCAAGCAAACTGAGGAAAAATGAGCCGGACTGCATAGTTCGGTTTCCGTACTTTTCACGTTTTGCGGTCTGATTTTATGTGTTTTCGATTTTCGTGTCCAAGATATTTTGCACCAAGCAAGGCGTGAAAGCATTGAAAACACATGAGAAATAAGAAAAACACCACTGTGTCCAACTCCGAGGAGTTCAGATTGCAGTGGTGTTTTCACTTGGTGGAGACTGGCGGACTCGAACCGTCGACCTCTTGCGTGTGAAGCAAGCGCTCTAACCAGCTGAGCTAAGCCTCCATTGCTGGACTATTATAGCAGATGGAGGGGGCAAAAGTCAACCTTGGATTTTGTTTTCTTCCTGCCAAAGCGATGGTGCGGCAGCAAGAAGCTGCGGTTTGGTGTTCTGCTCGGGATGATCCAGCGCATATACTAGCAGCAGGTGCAGCATCCGCCCCACGTCCCTGCCGCAGAGTGTGGGGAAATCCGCGCCGGTGACGGCAAGCTGGCGCAGCGTGACGCAGTCGCCGCGCGTCTCGATCTGCCGGACAGCGTCCGTGCGCTGCAGACTTGCCTGCAGGCGCGCAGTTTCCCAGCCGTGCTCCGCGATCAGGCGCTTCCACTCTGCCCCCGTCCGGTCCTCGCGCCATGTCTGTGCCGTGAGATTGACCAGGCGGCAGAATTTCGCGGGCAAGCGGAACAACGCCGGGTCGAGCGCCGGGCAGCACAGCTTTGCGGCTGTCCATCTGGCCTCCGGCGTTTTGGGAAGGGCGGAAAGCCCGGAAAAATCGGCGGTTTCCGCCTGCATACAGGCTTCCAGAAGTCCTTCAGCCAGCATACGCCCAAAGTATTCAGGCTGATCAGACAAAAGCGCCTTTTCTGCCTCCTCCCGCACGCGCTCACGCGAAAGTGTGGCGCAGAGCGGCGCGCAGCGGCGGATCGCCGCCTGTGTCTGTTCGTCCAGTGAAAAGCCAAGCTGTGCGGCAAAGCGGTACGCGCGCAGCATCCGCAGTGCATCCTCCCGGAAGCGCGTTTCCGGGTCGCCGACGCAGCGGATCACATGGCGAGTCAAATCGTCCCGTCCTCCAAACAGATCGGTGATCGCGCCGCTTTCGTCCATCGCCATGGCATTGATCGTAAAATCGCGGCGGGCCAGATCGTCCGCGAGACTGCGCACAAAGCGCACTCCGTCGGGGTGGCGGCCATCGTGATATGCGCCGTCGAGCCGGTAGGTCGTGACCTCGGCGCTGACGCCATCTAAAAGGACAGTCACAGTGCCGTGCTTGAGGCCGGTAGGGACGCAGTGCGCAAACAAGTGCATCACATCCTCCGGCAGCGCCTGGGAGGCAATGTCCCAGTCGTGAATAGGCCGGTTCAGCAGCGTATCGCGCACGCAGCCGCCGACATATCGGGCCTCAAACCCGGCACGCTCCAGCGTTTTGATAATCTCGTCCGGCCGCATGGTGCACCCCCTTAGCAAAAATCCGAAATTGTTCTTGTTTTATTCCTGTCTTCCGTATATAATATAATGCTGTCAGTTTTCATTATACGCGCCAATCCGCGCGTGCGCAATCCAAATTTTTCGGAGGAACCTTGCATGGAATATCCTTCCTGTCAACATATTGAGCAATATCTGGTCCCCGGCAAGCGCTGCCATCTGGTCGGAATCGGCGGCGTGTCGATGCGGCCTCTGGGCCTTGTCCTGCGGCGCATGGGGATGGAGATCTCCGGTTCCGACATGAACGCGTCGGTTTCGACGGATGAGTTGATCTCCAAGGGCATTCAAGTTTCCATCGGTCACCGGGCCGAGAATATTGAAGGAGTTGACTGCCTCATCCGCACGGCCGCAGCGCACAATGACAACCCCGAAATCGCCGCTGCCCGCGCCAAGGGCATCCCCATTTTTGAGCGGGCGCAGGCCTGGGGCTATATCATGCAGGCCTACAAAAACGCCATCTGCGTTTCCGGCACGCACGGCAAGACCACGACGACCTCCATGCTGACGCATATTTTCATGCAGGCAGACCGCGACCCCACGATCATGATCGGCGGCTTCCTGCCGCTGCTCGGCGCGGGGCATCGCGTCGGCAAGGGCGACACGATCATTCTCGAAAGCTGCGAATACTGCAATTCGTTTCTGAACTTTTTCCCGACCGTCGCAGTCATTCTCGACGTGGACGCCGACCATCTGGACTTCTTCAAGGATCTTCTGGACGTGGAGCAGTCGTTCCGCAAATTTGCCTCCCTCGTCCCGGCTGACGGTCTGATCGTCGCCAACGGCGACGACAAGAACACCCGTGACACGCTGGCCGGGATGCCGTATCTGTCGTTCGGCTTCGACGAAAAAAACGATGTGTACGGGAAGAACTTCTCGGAGGATTTCAGCGAATTCGACGTTTTCTGCGGCGGACAGCCGTATGCGCATCTGCGTCTGGGCGTCATCGGCCGCCACAACGCACTGAACGCACTGGCCGCCTGCGCGGTGGCGTGGAAATTCAGCATTCTTGGCGAAACCACGGCTGCGGCACTTGCGAGTTTCCATGGCGCAGGCCGCAGACTCGAATACAAGGGCAGCTTCCGCGGCGCGGATATTTACGACGACTACGCCCACCATCCCAACGAACTTCATGCGCTTTTGCAGGCTGTCCGCCTGATGCACTACCGGCGCGTGATCTGCGCGTTCCAGCCGCATACCTATTCGCGCACGAAGGCGTTGTTTCAGGACTTTGTCGATGAACTGCGCACAGTCGATCAGGCCGTTCTCGCTGACATTTACGCCGCACGCGAACAGAATACCGTCGGCATCAGCTCGCAGGATCTGGCGGCGGAGGTTCCCGGCGCAGTCTACTGCCCGAGGTTACAGGATGTGACGACCTATCTGCGCGGGATCGCCCAGCCGGGTGATATCATCCTGACTGTCGGCGCAGGCGATATTTACAAAGCCGGTGAAGCGCTTTTGAAATAACGGAACATTTCTGCAAAACCAGCGTCTGAATCCCCAGACGCTGGTTTTTTGATTGACAGCCTATTCCAGCATCCTGTATAATAAGATCGAAGAAACAAGAATAAAGGAGGATTCTTATGGTCTCAAGCATTTACAAAAAAACATTTTCCGTTTTGATGAAGCGCCCCTTCCGGCTTTGGGGCATATCCCTGCTTGCAGAGTTCCTGTGTCTGGTGGCCTACGCCGGGTTCATCGGTGTTCCGGCTGCCGCGTTCTGCGCTGCGCTTCTGCTGTCGGCTTCCATGTCGATGATCTTCCTCAACAGCTACCGCACGGGACTTGAGCCGAAGACGACCTATCTGTTCGCCTCATTCAAAAAGGACCGGATCCTTCGCGTTCTGGGCGGCATGGCGTGGATGCAGCTCTGGATCTTCCTGTGGTCGCTCATTCCGATCGTCGGGATCGTGTTCGGCATCATCCGTATGTATGAATACCGCTTCGTGCCCTACATCCTTATGACGCGCGACGACGTCAAGCCCACCGATGCCATCAAGATCTCCAAGCAGGAGACGATGGGCTACAAGGGCAAGATGTTCGGCGCGGATATCCTGCTCGGCGCAGTCTATTTGGGCGCGTTTCTCGTTTTTACCCTGCTGGGGAAAATCCCGTATCTCGGCGTGCTGTTCCGCATCCTGTGGGTCCTGATCGCCATCGCATACGGCCTGCTTGCGCCGCTGTTCAGCGGGATCATGCAGGCGGCGTTCTATGTGGAGATCCAGAACCGCCGCGCGGCAGGCCAGCAGCCGTCCGCACCCGCGCAGCCTGTACCGCCCGTCATCCCGGCCCCGGCTTCCGAGCCCGAGACGCAGCCCGCCCCGCAGGGCGAGCCCGTTGTGACCGCACAGGAGCCCGAAGCGCCTGCCCAGCCGGAGCCGGAACAGGAAGCTCCGGAACAGCCGCAATCAACGGAACCGCGCTGCCCGCACTGCGGCGCACCCGTCAAAATGCCGGGCGCAGCGTTCTGCACTGCCTGCGGAAGGAGACTGGAATGAGCATCGTTCTATTCATTCTGGCTCTCGCCGCCGCGTTCATCGGCACAATCTTCGCCTTCCGCGCCGTCCATCGCATTCATAACGGCGAAAGCTATACCTATGAGTCCACTGCCTGCGCCGTCTGCGTGACACTCATCGTGCTTGCGCTGATGCTGCGATAGATAATAAGCGTTCAACTTATCCGTTTCACCATAGGGGGCCGATGTTGCTGCATCGGCCCCCTATAGCTGAACTGTCCACTGGACAGTTCAGCGTTCCTACCAACAGGATCCGTTTTTCCGGATCTCGCATAAAGATAGACCAGTTAAGGCTGAATTGAGTTGGTATGCGAATGGGTATTACAAACCTTCATGGAACTATTATAATCACGCGCTTCCATTTTACAAGCCCGGCGTTTACAATCAGTTCATAAATTGAAGGAGCGCACACAAAATGACGACAAAAAAACTGACGCGCAGACAGCGCATTCTGGTGGCAACGACCCTGTTCGGTATGTTCTTTGGCGCCGGCAACCTCATTTTCCCTGTCCACCTCGGTCAGATGGCGGGCAGCAATGTGATCCCGGCCATCATCGGCTTTATCATCACCGCCGTCGGCATTCCCATCTTTGGCGTCGCCGCCATCGGCGTGACGCACTCGGACGGCTTGCAGACGCTCTCCGGCAAGGTCGGCAAGGGCTACGGCATTTTCTTCACATGCCTGCTCTATCTGACCATCGGCCCGCTGTTCGCCATCCCCAGATGCGCGACTGTCTCGTTCACGACCGGCGTTTCCCCGATGCTCTCGGAAGCGGCACAACCGCTGGCGCTGCTGCTGTTTTCAGCTGTCTTCTTCGCATTCGTGCTGTTCTTCTCGCTGCGTCCGGGCAAAATCACGGTCTGGATCGGCAAGATCATCAATCCTGTCTTTCTGTTGTTCCTAGCCGTGCTCGTGATCGCCGCACTGCTGAATCCCGGCGCATCCATTTCGGCCGTTGCACCAACTGAGCCGTATGCTACTAAAACAAGCGCGTTCTTCTCGTCCTTTATCGAGGGCTATGGCACCATGGACGCCATCGCAGGCCTTGCCTTCGGCATTGTCGTCATCGACGTCATCCGCCGCATAGGCGTTGACAATGACGACGCGGTTGCCGTTGACGTGCTGGGCTCCGGCGTACTGACCGGCATTCTGATGGCGGTAATTTATGTCGTTACGATTCTCATGGGCACACAGTCGCGCGGATTGTTCGAGATCTCCGACAATGGCGGCATTGCCCTGACGCAGATCGCGGGCCATTATTTCGGCGGTGTCGGCCAGATCATTCTCGCCGTCACCATCACCTTCGCCTGTCTCAAGACCTCCATCGGCCTCGTGACCTCCTGCTCGGAAACATTTGTCAAAATGACACACGGCAAAATTTCTTACAAGGTCTGGGCAATTCTGTTCACGCTGTTTTCCTTTGCCGTTTCCAACGTGGGTCTGAGTGCCATCATCGAATATTCCATCCCCGTGCTTATGCTCATCTACCCGCCCGCCATCGCACTTATCATTCTGGCGTTTGCCGGGAAGTTCTTCCGGCACGACCGCGCCGTGTATGTTTCCGTCATGATCTTCACATGGGCTGCTGCGATCTTTGATTTTATGAAAACGCTGCCTGCCGGTGTGCAGACGGCTCTGCGGCTCGACGCGCCGGTCGAGCTGGCGAAACGGTATCTGCCGCTGTTCGACCTGAACCTCGGCTGGCTGCTCCCTGCTGTGATCGGCTTTATCATCGGCATGGCAATCCACCTTTCCAAGCGCAGCCGCGCGAACTGAACAAACAGCAAGCCCCGCAGCCCGGAATAGCCGGACTGCGGGGCTTTGTATCGTGGCTTCTTCGTGCTGTCTCAGCCGTCTGCGGACAGGCAGCGCCGTTCCCGGCTCTGGCAGGTAAACAGGAGAATCTGCCGGTTTGCTGCTTCACGCTGCAGCAAACACAGCGCCAAGCACAGACGGTCATCATCAAACATGGCAAGCGCATCATCCAGCACAATGGGTGCGTCCTCCGGCAGCAGCAGACGGCAGACGGCCAGGCGAACGGACAGATAGAGTTCATCCGCTGTTCCGCCGCTCAGGAAGAGCGAACGGCGCATAGCTGCGTCCGGCTGTCCGGCCTCCATGTCCATCTGGCGGCTGATCTGCACGCGGGCATAGCGCCCGCCGGTCAGTTCAGAGAAAATATCCGACGCCTCGCGCACCAGCCGTGGAGAAAAGCGCTCTGCCAGCGCCGCGTTGGCCTGTTCCAGCGTCTGCCGGGCAAGCGTGAGCGCCTCGCGGCGCTCATTCAGCAGATCAAGCTTCTGCGTGAGCGCTTGCTTTTTTGCCGACAGTTCCACCTCAGAACCAAACTGCTCCAGCCGGCCCCGACTTTGGTCAAGCTGCGACTGTACGGCGGCGGCAAGCGCCTGCGTCCGTGCCAGCGCAGTTTCTGCCTGCTCGTTTGTCAGACCGGAAACATCGCGCGCAGGCACAGGCAGATCCGGAATGTCCCCGAGAGCCTGCGCAAGCGCATCGTAGCGCGTTTTGGCCTGCTGCGCGGCCTGCTGTGCGTCATGCCAGGCGCGGTAAGCGGCCAGTGCGGAGGAAATCGCGCTCTGTGCGTCCGGAACCGTTCCGGCCTCCGCGAACATACGGACGCTGCCGAGCAGCGCCGCCGTGCGCTCGGCGCGCAGACGGCTTTCCGCGTCGCGGGCCGCGTTCTGCGCGGCCGCAGCTTCGCACGCTGCCTGCCACGCACGCAGCGCGTCGCGGTACTGAACGGCGTAAGCGTAGAATTCGTCGCGGCTGTGATTTTCATAGAGGGCCAGCAGCGCCTGCGCTTCGGAAAGCTCCGCCTCGCGCCGCCGATCATGCGCCGCGTTTACGAGCGCCGTAACAACGCAGGCCAACGCGGCCAGCGCGAACGCAGCGGGCATGAGCGGCTCGTGCCGGACGAACCAGCCTGCCGCGCCAAGCCCGGCGAAAAGCGCCGCAAGCACCCAGAACGGCACAGATGGCCGGTGCTTTTTCGCCGTCAGCCGGTCAAATTCGCGCATATCGCGCTGTGCCTTGTCGAGAAGCCGTTCCTCATCCACCCCGGAAAACGCCTGTGGGCAGGCCGGGCGCGCAGGCGCGGATGCGGCAGGCTCCACCTCCGGCATGGAAAGCAATGCGGACGCTTCCTGCGAGAGCGCAAGCAGCGCGTCCTCTCGCGGAAGTCTCGCGCACACGGCAGACGCAGCGTTTTCCCTGTTCGCTGCCTGCATCGCGGCGCGTTTTGCATCGTAGAGTTGGGCCTTTTTCTGCTGCACGTCCGCCGCGCGCAGCGCCCGCAGATCCGCTTCGCAGGCAGCCTGCTGCGTTTGCAGCGTTTGCAGCTGCGCGCGCAGCGCCAGGTTTTTTTCATGTTCCCTCGCCAGCGCGGTCAACGCGCCGTCTACGGTGGCAAGTTCCCGTTCGGCGTCGGGGATGAGACCGGTTTTATTGTGCCGAACACGGTTCTGCCATGCAAGCAGCCGCTTGTCGGCGGCAGCAAAGCTGATAGCCTCGTCGCCGGTCGTGACGAGTGCGGACAAACGCGCTTCCAGATCGGCGTCTGCTGTCAGTCCGAGTCCCGCCTGGCGGACAAAGGCGCTGCGCTGGTACACGCTTTTCGGAACACCCAGAAGCATCTCGCCGCAATTCGCGCCCGTCATGCCCTCGACCGGCAGTCCGGAATCGGTATAGACGGCGGAAAATACGCCGAGCGGCGCACGGGCCGTCGAGGTGCGTGTGATCGTGATGCGCCGCCCGGCGTGTGTAAGTTCAATTACGCCCTCCATCGGCTTTCCGCTCCACGGCTGATATTTCGTCTTGACGGGCAGAACACCCGTTTTTACCCGCTCGGAGGTATCGACGCCATAGAGCATGGCAAGCAGAAATTCCGCCCATGTACTTTTTCCGGCTTCGTTCGGCATTTGCAGGACATTCAGGCCATCTGTAAGCGACAACGTCTCCTGTTCAAGTCTGCCGAACGTCGCGGTCATGCGCAGAAGCTTCATTCCGTCGCCTCCCTTCCGTCCATGGCCGCACAGCCACAGCGCGCGGCCAGCGCGATCATATGTCTGTCGCTCTCATTCTCAGCCGCGTCATACTGCGCCTTGAGCGCCTGCAGAAACAGACCGCGCAGCGTATCCTCCTCCGCGCCCTCCCAAAGCGCACGGCGGGGCCGCGTCTCGTCGCGGACGGTCAGCGCGTAAAAGCGCGGGGCCAGCGCCGCCTGCAGTGCAGGCACATCGACCGGCTCCGCCTCTCCGGTCAGGAACACACGGTAAATATCGTTCTGCGTATCCTCCGGCAGCGCCGCCGTAACAGCGGAGAGGGCATCGTTCCCCGCCTCTACGCGGAGAATTTCGTATTTTCTGCCGGGCAGCGGCAGAAAGTCCAGCCGGACGCCGGAATCGGAGATCTCACCGAGATACACACCCTTTTGTCCGAGTTCGTCAAAGCCGCGTCCCATCGCACAGCCGGGCCATGCGTAGCACGTTTTTCCGCACCGCAGCAGCCCGCTCGCCTGATGGATATGGCCAAGCGCCAGATAGTCAAGGCCGGAGGCCTCCAACTGGGCCTGCGTGATGGGGTTATAGGGCGAGGCCGCCTGCGTCGGGTTTCCGTGGACGACCATAAGGTTCGTCATGCCATCCGATTTCGCGTGAAAGCCCTCGAGCAGCGGCTTTTCAAACCGTGCGGTAAAGCCCGCGCCATAGACGCGCAGGTTTTTCTCCGGCAGTTCAACAGCCTCAATTTCATCCGTTTTGAAAATATGCACGTTTTCCGGCCAGACCTCCGTCAGATACGCGCTGCCGGGCAGCAGGCAGTCGTGGTTACCGGGGCTGATAAAGACCGGCGCGCGAATGGCGGAAAGTGTCCGCTGAAGCGCCAGCAGCGTCTCGTCCGACGCGCCTGCGCTGTCAAACAGGTCGCCTGCCAGCAGGACAAGATCGCAGTCATGCGTGTTGGCCGCCTCGGCAAGTTCGGTCAGAAACGCGCGCTGCTCCCGCCGCCGTTCGGCGGCCTGTTCGGGGCTGAGCGCGGCGAACGGCGCGTCCAAATGCAGATCGGCAGCATGCAGAAATTTAATCACGGAGCACCACCCTTTCCGCGCCTGTACAGTGCCGGGATTGCGCGTCGATGGTAAAGACCGCGCCTGCAAGCATGCACGGCCCCGCCGCAGGCTCATAGCGAGAGGTAAGTTCCCCCCGGAAGTTTGCGATAGACTGCTCCGGCTTCACGCCGATGACGGAATGCACGGGGCCGGTCATACCGAGATCCGTAAGATAGCCGGTGCCCTTCGGCAGAATCTGCTCGTCCGCCGTCTGCACATGCGTGTGCGTGCCCCACTGAGCGGAAATTTTCCCGTCGAGATAATACGCCATGGCAAGCTTTTCGCTCGTTGCCTCGGCGTGAAAATCCAGAAGCACCGGCAGCCCATCCAACTCCTTCAGGACCTTATCGATCACGCGGAAGGGATTGTCCGGCCGGAAGTCGAGATTGCACCGGCCCAGCAAATTGACGATGCCAACCGGTCCGATCTTCGTCTCAAACGTTCCGAACCCCCGTCCCGGCAGGCTCGGCAGCAGATTGGCAGGCCGCAGGATATAGGGGCAGTCGTCCAGATACGCGCAGATCTCGCGCCGGTCGAACGAATGATTTCCGAGTGTAAGGATGTCTGCGCCCGCGTCCAGCATCCGGTCTGCCTGCTTTGGCGTCAGGCCGGTTCCGCTGGCATTTTCACCGTTGACAACGCAAAAATCAATGCGGTATAACTTTTTCAGGCTTCGCAGATGCTGTTCCAGACACTGCAGTCCGCCTTCGCCGACCACGTCGCCGACGGCCAGAACACGAAGTTCCATAAGAAGCCTCCTTTACATATCATTTTTTTCAGTATACCATTTAAAAAATTTTTTGGCAATGCTATACTGTATCCTGAAACCAACGGGACGCGTTTGCGTCTTTACAGACAGAGAAAGGAGCACACAGATGGAGGATTCCGCAATTATCGATCTGTATTGGGCGCGCGAAGAGCGTGCGCTCAGCGAGACGGATGCGAAATACGGCGGCTATTGCCGCTCCATTGCCCATAATATTCTGAAAAACCGCGAGGACAGCGAGGAATGCGTCAGCGATACCTGGCTGCACGCATGGAACGCCATGCCGCCGCAGAGGCCGTCGATCCTGTCGTCGTTTCTCGGCAGGATCACGCGCAACCTGTCCTTTGACCGCTGCCGCAGGCAGAATGCGGAAAAGCGCGGCGGCGGATCGCTGCCGCTGGCGCTGGATGAATTATCCGAGTGCGTCCCGGCTCCCGGCCGGGTCGAGCAAGCGCTTGAAGCACGCGAACTGGCAGAGGCCATCGACCGCTTTCTTCGGACGCTTCCCGAGCGCGAATGCAGCATCTTCCTGCGGCGGTATTGGTATGTCGATTCCGTGCAGGATATCGCCGCGCGGTATGCGCTTCGGGAGAACACCGCAAAATCCATTCTGTTCCGAACCCGGGAAAAGCTGCGCCGGTATCTCGCCGGAGAGGGGATCATCGTATGAAAGAACAAAGTGAAAAGCTATTCCGCGCCATCGGCGATGTCGGTGACGATCTGATTGCGCAGGCCGATGCACCGGTCAAAAAAGCGCCTCGCGTGTGGGTCAAATGGGCCGCGCTTGCGGCCTGCTGCGCGCTGGTGATCGGCGCGGCGGCATTTGTCGTGCCGATGTTCCACGCAGGCTCGTCCGCGCCGGAGACGGCATCTGCTCCGACGGCGGATACCGCGGCGCTGGAAGCGCCTGCGGAAGAGGAAATGACGCTGGAGGCGGCGGAAGCGCCCGCCGAGGCCATGCCGGAAACATCCCCGGCAGAGCCCGCGGAGCAGAAAACTCGGACGCTTCCGGGCGCGGACTGCTTCACGGTCGTGCCGGAGAGCGTTACACGCACGTCGGCAGATTTCACGCTGACAAACGAAGAAGACGCTGTGCTTGCACTGCGCAGCGAATACTGGCTGGAAACACTGACGGATGGCGAGTGGCAGCCGCTGACGTCGAATCTGATGAAGTCTCAGAGCCAGACGGACGAATCCGCGCTGGAATCGACCGTCTGCACACTGCACTATGACTGGCAGACGCTCTACGGTGAGGTGGAGCCGGGTGCCTACCGCCTTGCCCAGCCCGTGATCCTGCCGGACGGGTCAGACTATACGCTGTACGCGGAATTCACAATCGAATAACAATAAATTGCCCCGCCGCATTTAGACTGCGGCGGGGTGTCTTTTACCCGATGAACCCGATGGCGCTGCGGCAGACAAAGTAGAACAGGTGGTCTTCGCTGTTGGCGAGAATCAGAACATCTCCGACCTCGCCGAGCACGCTGGCATAGGTGGCCCGATAGCTATAGCAAGAAATTATCCCTCATCCTCTGCATCCATATTCATTTCTAATCTGTAGTAGATGTCGATATCTCTGATAATTCCATCTATGTCAGCGCCTTCGAGTTCCCTAGTCCATTCTTGCAACTCATTGATTGTAATAATGTCCTCAATCGCTTCTTTATACCGCCTCTCCAAAACCGTCATGCCACTCGACCGCAGCGTAATATATTGTTCCAAATCCTTCAATACGTCGCTCTTTTGTTGCGTTGTTTTAATTACAAAACTGATTGGGAAATGCATAACCTTGTCAATATCAAGAAGATATTTGTCATAGTTATTTACTTCGGTTACTTGAAAAAACCTACCCACCGGTCGCATAACAAAATCAATTCCACCGTCGTTGGCATTGGTACGCCCGGTCTTGTACAGTTCAAGTTCAACTTCTGCAATCGTCTCTCGTGTGTACCCAAAATATACTTTTATGTTTTTATAATGATTTTTCAAAATTGCGTAGCTGATTATCTCAAAAACACGCGCTTCGGCATCTTCGGTTAGCAACGCATTAATGGTAGCTTTCTTTTGTGCATAATCAGTCAGCGTTTTCAGTTTCTCTAGAATACTGATCAATTCATGATCTTTTGCAATCAGCAGTTCAACATATCCCTCAATAATATGACAAGCAGCCTTGCTAATGTCATGCTCATTGACATAAATATAATCAATATGTATCAAATATTTCCCATTATTTACGATAATGAGGTCATTTGTCGCATCTTTAATCTTATTATGGAATTCTCCGTTTACGCGGGAATTTAAAGCATGATTTTGTAATTTATTTCCTCCGTATAGACTACGATAAAAATTGAACAGACGCATATAATCATAGCCTTCAAATCGGCGGTATTCGCTTTTCTTTTCGTAAAAATCACTCTGGTAAAAATATAGGATAGAATATATCGCATATATGTTTGCCAAACTGCGTCTGGTTTTACTATTTCCATGAACTGCTTTCATCTTTTTATCCAAATACTGCAGTAAAGGGCTTTCCTCGTACACCAGTTGATAGTCTGTAGGGTATTCCTTTTTCAGAATGTCAGCAACAAATCTTTCTGTGATGTTCACGGTTGATCACCTCTCATGTATTTTGATTTCGCATTCGTTTTGCGTATCTTGACTTTCTCGAGACTTTTCCCTTTCCGTTCTGCAGCAATCCCCGTTCTGCGAAGACCTATTTCATAGTATTCTTCATTTATGTCAATCCCAACGCCGATTCTCCCTAGGCGAGCAGCAACTGCCGGTGTTGTAAAAGATCCGGCGAATGGATCCAAAACCACATCTCCGGGATTAGAAGAAGCCATAATGACTCTTTCCAAAAGAGCCTCTGGCTTTTGAGTCGGGTGATTCTCATACTCATCCATTTTGAATCTGACCCTGTTAAAATTCCATACGTTCCCTGGAAGTTTTTCAGCATTATATGGCTGTGGCGGATCTTTGCGGTAATCAATCAGATTCCGCTTGGCACCGGTCTTCGCCTCCACAAGAATATCTTTTCCATTAAACGTATACACATTTTCTTTTGCCTTATTTATCATAAGAATCGGTTCATATAAAGAACCATATATCTTTTTTGCTTGTACACCAGAACTGTCATAGGTCCAAACAATTCTACAGAGTACGTTGTATTTTTCCGACACAAAAATATCTAGATACGGCATATATTGTGTCGCTGTCATAAAATACATTGTCCCCTGGTCTGACAAAATCCGCATGCACTCGTCCATCCATACCTTGCACCAATCAATATACTGTTGCGCAGATTTCCACTTATCGCTATCATTTCCGAAATCCTTGCCTATGTTATATGGCGCATCAGCAAAAATCAGCTGCACAGACTGAGTCTTCATTTTTTTCAGAACTGAGATACAATCTCCATGTATCGCCATTGAATTTTGGCTGTATTGGTATTCCTCATCTATATTTGTCGAAAAAAGGTTCATAAAGTCAAAGCCCGTATCTTGACCTGTTTCGATTTTTCTTGTTTTCGGAACTAACTCATCAAATTCAAATTCCAACTGTCCGTCGCTGTTTGTTCGCATTTTTTTCCTCTTTCATTTCATTTGAGATCACTCAAATAGCGTATATAGCACAACACAAAAATTTTTACATGATGCCGACACAATTCTCACTCTTGTATTTGTTATTCTTTTATACCACAGAAGCGTAAATAAATCAACGAAATGGACGAATTTGATCGACTTATAGGTACCCAAACTCCCGTTCACAACTCTAAATGGTGCATGATGATTGCAACAAAAAACGGATATCCAGCCCTTGCACCGAATACCCGTTTTTTCATTGCCATTCATATTCGGCAAATGCTCATCCCGTTATTTTAGCATATACCGACCATGAATATCCCCCAAATGCGGCGGGGTGTCTTTTACCCGATGAACCCGATGGCGCTGCGGCAGACAAAGTAGAACAGGTGGTCTTCGCTGTTGGCGAGAATCAGAACATCTCCGACCTCGCCGAGCACGCTGGCGTTGCCGACGACGAGCGGGCCCGCCGTCACGGACACCGTGCCGCGTCCGGCAATATCGCCTGCCGAGCGGTCGCACGGCGTCGGCTTGACAGGCGTTGACGGCATGGGGCCGCAGCCGGCATGGGTGGCCTGATAGAAGAGTTTTGCAAGTTCGTTGTAGGCCGCCTCCGCACTGGGGAAGTCAGTCGTCTCCGTCACGCCGAAAGCTACGGCGCTCACGCTGCACAGCCGCACAGAGTCCGCGTCAAAATACGGCCCCTCGGCGCAGCAGGCTGTCTCCGTGCCCCCGGTGCAGATGGGGTTGGGATAGTAGATCTGGC
>ENA-UONT01000848-UONT01000848.1-human-gut-metagenome-genome-assembly--contig:-CS20-NODE-848-length-30976-cov-14.425180_pt1 | contig 30976 bp, 20 predicted proteins | sample MGYA00242459_ERZ724006 | MGnify/ENA metagenome assembly ERZ724006 | reverse complement strand
ATACAAACGCTCGATCTATTCGACGATCCTCTTCACCGAATTCATGGACCGCAAGTTGAACATCATCGACTGCCCCGGCTCGGACGACTTCTGCGGAAGCCTCTTCTCGGCCTTCAAGGTCGGAGACGTGGGCGTCTTCCTGTTCAACGCCCAGAACGGCTGGGAGGTGGGCAGCGAGATTCAGGCCCGCTACGCCCGGCTGCTGCAAAAACCCGTGATCGGCGTGGTGAACCAGCTGGACGCCGAGAAGGCCAGCTTCGAGGCCACGGTCGAGTCGATCCGGGCTTCGTCGCGCGTGAAACCCGTCATCGTGCAGTATCCCGTCAACCAGGGTCCGGAGTTCAACGCCTTCATCGACGTACTGCTGATGAAGATGTACCGCTTCAAGGACAACGACGGCCACCGCGAGGAGCTGGAAATTCCGGCCGAAGAGCTTGAAAAGGCCCAGGAGCTGAACAAGGAGCTGGTCGAGATGGCCGCCGAACACGACGAGGCGCTGATGGAACTCTACTTCGACAAAGGCACGCTCACGCAGGACGACATCCGCTCGGGCCTGAAGATCGGCGTCTCGAAACGCGAAGTGATGCCCATTTTCTGCACCTCGGGCAAACGCGACATCGGCACCAAGCGTCTGATGGAGTTCATCATCAACGTGGCGCCCGGTCCGCAGAAAGCCCCGGCATTCCTTTCGACCGAAGGCGAGGAGATCACGGCCGACGAGACCGCACCTGCCGTGGCATTCGTCTTCAAGAGCCAGGTGGAACAGCATATCGGCGAGATCACCTATTTCCGCGTCATCCGAGGCAGGATCGCCGAGGGATCGGAGCTGGTGAACACCCGCACCGGAAACAAGGAAAAACTCTCGCAGCTGTTCGCCGTGGCGGGCAAGAACCGGATCAAGGTCACGGAACTCATGGCCGGCGACATCGGCTGCACGGTGAAGCTGAAGGGCACGCGGACGAACGACACGCTTTCGGCCCCGTCGGCTCCCGTGACCGTCGAGCCGATCGCCTTCCCCGAACCGCGCTACCGCGCCGCCATCAAATGCAAGGACCAGGCCGACGAGGAGAAACTGGGCAAGGTGCTCAACGACGCCAAATTCGAAGACCCGACCATTCTGGTCGAATACTCCAAAGAGTTGAAGCAGACCATCATCCAGGGTCAGGGCGAACACCACCTGAACATCCTGCGCTCGCGCATCGAGAAGGAGAACAAACTCGCCTACGAATACATCGCGCCGAAGATTCCCTACCGCGAAACCATCACCAAGGTCGCGCAGGCCGACTACCGCCACAAGAAGCAGTCGGGCGGCGCAGGCCAGTTCGGCGAGGTGCACATGATCATCGAACCCTATTACGAGGGCATCGGCGAACCGAAGAACTACAAGGTACCCGGCAAGGGCGACATGGTGCTGAACCCCAAGACCAAGGAGGAATACGACCTGCCGTGGGGCGGCAAACTGCAATTCTACTCGGCGATCGTGGGCGGCGCCATCGACGCGCGCTTCATGCCCGCCATCCTGAAAGGTATCATGGAGAAGATGGACGAAGGCCCGCTGACCGGATCGTACGCCCGAGACATCCGCGTGGTGATCTACGACGGCAAGATGCACCCGGTGGATTCGAACGAAATCTCGTTCAAGCTGGCGGCCCGCAACGCCTTCAAGGAGGCTTTCCGCAACGCGGGGCCCAAGATCATGGAGCCGATATACAGCGTCGAGGTGCTCGTGCCGAGCGAATACATGGGCGCCGTGATGTCGGATCTCCAGAACCGCCGCGCGATGATCGCCGGCATGGAGTCGGACAAGGGATTCGACCGGCTGAACGCGCTGGTTCCGCTGGCTGAACTGTACCGCTACTCGACGACCCTTTCGTCGCTGACGTCGGGTTCGGCCACCTACTCGATGAAATTCGGCAGCTACGAGCAGGTTCCCGCCGACGTGCAGGAAAAACTGCTCAAGGCCTACACCGACACCGACGACGAATAACCCGGCAAAGGCCGGGCTTCAGGAGGCGAGAGGCCAGTCGGAACGGCACAGCCCATTCTGCGCCCGGCCCCGCTTAAAAGACCGGCTTCAGGGACCGCAGCAGGCCCTCCGCGTACCGTCCGGTTCCACGCCCCCCGCAAAGAGCCGGGTCCGGAGGCGGCACACAGGCTTCGGATGTCGCCATCCGGCGCTGCGCCCGATAATGCAAAAGCGGCGGACCGAATCATCGGTCCGCCGCTTTTTTGCGTCAGCCGGGGGGGGGGCAAGGTTTCGCCGCAGGGCCGCAAGTTTGTCCGCGACCTGCGGATCACGGGCGCCGGGCGAATCGAACGCGCAACCCGAAGAGGCAAAACAGGCGGAACAGAAGCGGCCGCGAGAACAGGCTCCGGCAATAGGGAAAGCCCCGAGCAAAGGAGGGGAAACGGCCCCGCAGCAGACAGCGGGCCGGCAGTCAGGGGAACATCCGGCATCTTCCGCCGAGACGCTGTGTTAAATTAATGTTAACAATCCATGTCATAACCATTTCATCGGAAAAAATGGCGTAAATTTGTTCACAATTTGCACTAAAACCCCAACATGAGCGAAATCTACACCGTCATTGTCGGCATTCTGGGAATCCTCGCTGTTTCAGGTCTTTTCGTCGGCGTCACGAACGACGCAGTCAATTTTCTCAACTCCGCTATCGGCTCCAAAGCCGCCTCGATGAAGATTATCCTCACCGTGGCGTCCGTCGGCATCATCATCGGCGTGGTCACGTCGAGCGGCATGATGGAGGTCGCCCGCAGCGGCATGTTCAACCCCGGACTGTTCACCTTCCACGAAGTGATGATGCTTTACCTGGGCGTCATGTTCGCCAACGTCATCCTGCTGGACCTCTACAATTCGTGGGGACTCCCGACCTCGACCACCGTATCGCTGATCTTCTGCCTGCTGGGCGCAGCGATCGCCGTGTCTATCTACAAAATCTCGAACGACCCGGAACAGAGCGTCTCCTCGCTCGGACACTACATCAACACCTCGCGCGCCATGGGTATCGTTTCGGCCATCCTGCTGTCGGTGGTGATCGCCTTCACCTGCGGCACGCTGGTCATGTACGTCTCGCGCATGATCTTTTCGTTCCGCTACACGGCGCTTTTCCGCCGCTACGGATCGCTCTGGTGCGGGGCCTCGCTGACGGCGATCGTCTATTTCGCCGTCTTCAAGGGTCTCAAATCCATACTCGCGGACCATGCCTTCATCCAGCTGATCGACAACCACCTGCCCTCGGCCATCGCCATCTGCTGGGTGGTCTGCTCGCTGCTGCTGTTCTTCATCCAGCGTTTCAAAGTCAACATCCTGCGCATCACGATCCTTTCGGGAACCTTCGCGCTGGCCCTCGCCTTCGCGGGCAACGACCTGGTGAACTTCATCGGCGTGCCCGTGGCCGGGTTCGACGCCTACACCATCGCCCGGGAAGCGGGCGACACGCAGATGCTCATGGGCGCGCTGAACGAGAATGTCCCGGCCAATTTCCTGATCCTGCTGACGGCGGGCATCCTGATGATCCTCACGCTGTGGACTTCGAAGAAGGCCATGCACGTCTCCGAAACCGAGCTTTCGCTCTCGGCGCAGGACGACGCCGGCCAGCAGCAGTACGGCTCGTCGGTCTTCTCGCGGACGATCGTCCGCGCAGCCCTCAACGTCAGCGCAGGCATCGAGCGCGTAGTCCCGAAACACCTCCGGGAGAGCATTTCGCGCCGTTTCGAATACGAGGACGTGGAACACAGCGGCGCGCCCTACGACATGATCCGCGCCACGGTCAACCTGACCACTTCGGCGCTGCTGATCGCCATGGCCACCTCGCTCAAACTCCCGCTGTCGACCACCTACGTCTGCTTCATGGTGGCGATGGGTTCGTCGCTCGCCGACCGCGCGTGGGGACGCGAAAGCGCCGTGTACCGCATTTCGGGCGTTATGACCGTCGTGGCCGGGTGGTTCATCACCGCGCTGGGCGGATTCCTGATCGCCTTCGTGGTGGGGCTGGCGCTGATCTACGGCGGGACCCCGGCCTTCATCGTCATCACGCTGTTGTGCGGGTACATGCTCATCCACAGCAATTTCCTGAAAAAGAACAAGGAGAGCGCCATCGTCAAGGAGCATGAAGACACCAACGAGGACATCATCGCCAACCTGCGCGACGAGGTGTGCCGCACGATGGAGTGCGCCACGAAGATTTACGACCGCACGCTGATCGCCGTCTTCAAAGAGAACCGCAAGGTGCTGCGCGACATGGTCAAGGAGTCGAACGACCTGTTCTACCAGTCGCGCGAACGGAAATACTCGCTGCTCCCCACGCTCAAGAAGCTCCAGGGCGGCGACGTCAACACTGCCCACTACTACGTGCAGGTGGTCGATTACCTCAACGAAATGACCAAGGCGCTGATGCACATCACCCGCCCGGCGTTCGAACATATCGACAACAACCACGAGGGGCTTTCGAAGGAGCAGGCCCGCGACCTGATGTCGATCAACGACGACGTGGAGTCGATCTACCGCCACATCAACCTGATGCTGCGCGAGGGCGACTTCTCGGAGATCGAAACGGTGCTGACGATGCGCGACCAGCTGTTCGAGTCGATCGCCGAAGCCATCAAATCCGAGCTTACGCGCATCAACGAGGCCCGTTCGAACACCAAGGCGAGCATGCTGTACCTCACGATCCTGACCGAGACCAAGAACATGGTGCTCCAGTCGCGCAACCTCCTCAAATCGCAGCAGTACTTCCTCAAGCACCTCACGGGGCCGAAAACGTGGATTAAATAATGCAAAATTCACAATTCATCATTCACAATTGTTGAGTTTGCGGATGCTGATTATTTCAGCAAAGTAAAATTGTGAATGATGAATTGTGAATTATGAATTCTAACTATGGACATCGCAAAAGCAAAACGGCGGGAGAATATCGCCGAATACATTCTCTACCTCTGGCAGCTGGAGGATCTGCTCCGGGCGCTGCAATTCAGCCCCGAGGCCATCTTCTCGACGCTGATCGCCCCGCGCAAGGACATCGGCGAGGAGCAGAAGCACGTCTTCCTGCTCTGGTACATGGATCTGGCGAACCTGCTCCGTCAGGAAGGCAAGGAGGAGAAAGGGCATCTGGAACATACGCTCCACCTGATTCAGGACCTGCACGACCTGCATCTCCAGCTGATGAAACTCCCCGTCGGCGCGCATTACCGCCAGACGTACGCCCGCCTCGAACCCGAGCTGCCGCGCCTGCGGAGCGTTCTGGGCAACCCGGGGATGAACGACACGGAACTCTGCTTCCGCGCGCTCTACGCCGCGATGCTCTACCGCATCAAGGGCGAGGGCGACAAATCGGCCGTGACGGACACGCTGGAATACATATCCCCCGTAATCGCAGAGTTGGCCGACATGCACGGCAAGGTCGAGCGGGGCGAAGTGAACCTGTTCAAGACGGAGGCCGAATAACGCCCCCGAATCGCACCGGAAGATGAAACGCCTGACCCTGCTGTTCGGAGCGCTTCTGGCCGCAGCGCTCTGCACCCTCCCGGCGGCGGACGCCGCAGCACAGCCGAAACCGACGAAATACAACCTCTGCCGGAAACACCCGGCCGACGGACCCTATATCGTCTACGACGCGGAAAAGGGCGCCTATGCAGCGACCGCCGACAAGCGGGGGCGCGTCCGCGTGATGCCTTACGGAGGCGGCCCGGTCGAGGTCCGTTCGAGCCGGGGCGCATACCTCTTCAGCGTCACGCCGCACGCCGTCGAGCGAGGTCCCCGGGAACTCCCGCAGGCCCCGAAACTGTTCGTCACGTCCGACCTTCACGGCGATTTCCGGAGTTTTGCGACGCTCCTCCAGGCCCACGGCGTGATCGACGGCGACTGCCGGTGGAGCTACGGAAACAACCAGCTGGCGGTGATCGGCGACATTTTCGACCGCGGCTACGACGTGCTGCCGCTGTTGTGGCTGATGTACAAACTCGAACAGGAGGCCGCCGACGCGGGAGGCGCCGCCGTGTTGCTGTTGGGCAATCACGAAGGAATGGTGCTGGCCGGCGACGTGCGCTACACGCGCGGGAAGTACCTCGAAACGGCGCGGCAACTCGGCATGGAGAATTACCGCCAACTGTTTTCGCCCGACACGGAACTCGGCCGCTGGCTCGCGACCCGCAACACGATGCTGCGCATCGGCCGCAACCTCTTCGTACACGCGGGATTGAGCGCCCGACTGCTCGAACGCAATCTGGAAATGGATACGCTCAACGCCCGGATGAGCGAAGGGCTTTACCGGACCTCGAAGGAGCGCAGGGAGGACCCGACGCTCGAATTCCTGTACCGCTCGGCCGGGCCGGTCTGGTACCGCGGGATGGTCTGCACGGATGAAAAATACGATCCGCTGACGCCGGAACAGACCGACGCGCTGCTGCGCCGTTACGACGCCGACCGGCTCCTGATCGGACACACGATTTTTCCCGACATTTCGACCTTCCACGACGGCCGCGTGATAGCGGTCAACGTACAGAACGAACGCAACCGGCGGAAAAACCGCGGCCGCGCCGTGCTGATCGAAGGCAGCCGCATATCGGTCGTCGGAAACCGCGGCGTGAAACGGGTGCTGGAGGAATAAGCAGGAAACTGAAAACGGGGTCAGACGATCTCCAACCCCATGATGTAATCATTCATATAATAACCGTCGCCGATCGGGAAATCGCCCTCGCGCAGGCGGCGCATGCCCATCCGTTCGTAAAAATGCAGCGCGCGGTTGCGGCGGTTGACGTTGAGTTCCATCATGCAGGGTCCGGGATGCACGCTGCGGATGTATTCCACGGCGCGGCGGAACAGAAACTCCCCGGCGCCGAGGCCCTGAAAACGGGGCAGGACGTAGATTTTCTGGAGGTGGAACAGATCCCCGCCCTGCCGCTCGACCGAAACGTAGCCGCACGGCTCGCCGTCGGACGAGGCGATGAACCAGACATGCCCCGCACGGAACTGCCCTTGCAGGCTCTCTTCGGAGTACATCCACTCCATCATGTAATCCAGCTGCGCGGGCGCGAGGATCTCGCGGTAGGTGGCGGGGAAGACCTCCCCGGCCAGACGGCGGATCAGCGCGCAATCGGCTTCGGAAGCCCGGCGGATCGAAAGCATAACGGCACAACAGGCATTAAACGAAAGAAGGCCGGCAAAAAGCCGACCTTAAATCTTTCCTGCAGGAAATTAAGCGTACTTGAACGTCGACTCGTCCGATACGGTCAGTTTCTTGCGGCCCTTTGCGCGGCGCGCAGCCAGCACCTTGCGACCGTTAGCCGTAGCCATACGAGCGCGGAAACCGTGCTTGTTGATACGCTTGCGACGCGAAGGCTGGTATGTTCTCTTCATTGCCATAGCTATATAGTTTTTATTGTTTCAGACATTTTTACGGATTGCAAAAGTACAACAAAAAAGTTATCCGCAAAAGTTTTTCGCGAAAATATTTTCCAAAACCCCGAAAAAAGCCCCGAATCCCACTATCTTTGGCGCCGTTAGGGCACTTTCAGGGGTCGGAAATTTTGTCGGACGGCATGCGATTCAGTTTTGTTTCCGTCCGTTCTTTTTTCTACCTTTGTAAAGTAAAGGAGGCTCCGGAAGCCGGCATGAGCGCCGACCGGTCCGGAGCGGTTTGTTTTTCAGACGGATAACACACGACAGCACATATGGCAGTTTTCAAAGTCGAAGGTGGCCACCGACTGCGGGGCGAAATCACGCCCCAGGGAGCCAAAAACGAAGCGTTGCAGATACTCTGCGCCACGCTGCTGACGCCCCAGCGGGTCGTCGTCAGGAACATCCCCCGGATTCTCGATGTGATGCAGCTCATCGAACTGCTCCGCTGCATGGGCGTGGAAGTGGAGCAGCTCGCGGAAGACGCCTACGCGTTCTGCGCCCGCGACATTGATTTTGAATACCTCAAATCGGACGATTACCGCCAACGCTGCACGCGATTGAGGGGTTCGGTCATGCTGATCGGCCCGATGCTGGCGCGGTTCGGCGTGGGATACATCCCCAAGCCGGGCGGCGACAAGATCGGCCGACGCAGGCTCGACACCCATTTCCTCGGATTCCAGAAACTCGGCGCGAAGTTCAACTTCGACATCGCCGACGAGTTCTTCATGGTCGAAGGCCGGGAGCTGAAGGGGACCTACATGCTGCTGGACGAGGCGTCGGTGACCGGCACGGCCAACATCGTGATGGCCGCCGTGATGGCCAAAGGCCGGACAACGATCTACAACGCGGCCTGCGAACCTTACCTCCAGCAGTTGTGCAAAATGCTCAACAGAATGGGCGCGAAGATTTCGGGCATCGCCTCGAACCTGCTCGAAATCGAAGGCGTCGAAGCGTTGGGCGGCACGGAGCACCGGCTGCTGCCCGACATGATCGAGGTGGGCAGCTTCATCGGCATGGCCGCCATGAACCGTTCGGAGCTGACGATCAAGGATGTGTCGTTCGAGAACCTGGGCATCATCCCCGCGCAGTTCGCCCGCATGGGCATCCGTTTCGAACAGCGGGGCGACGACATCCACATCCCCCAGCAGGACCATTACAGCATCGACACGTTCCTCGACGGCTCGATTATGACCATTGCCGACGCCCCGTGGCCGGGACTGACGCCCGACCTGCTGTCGATCTTTCTGGTGGTGGCCACGCAGGCCAACGGCGCCGTGCTGATCCACCAGAAAATGTTCGAAAGCCGCCTGTTCTTCGTCGACAAACTGATCGACATGGGCGCACAGATCATTCTCTGCGACCCGCACCGCGCCACGGTCATCGGCCACGACCACCGGCTATGCCTGCGCGCGACCCGCATGACCTCGCCCGACATCCGTGCGGGCGTGGCGCTGCTGATCGCGGCCATGTCGGCCGAAGGGGTCTCGACCATCCAGAACATCGACCAGATCGACCGCGGCTACAAGGACATCGACGGCCGTCTGAATGCCCTCGGGGCCAAAATCACCCGCATCGACGACTGCAAGTAAATCCCCGGCTTTCCGGAAAACAACCCCTGCCGCGCAATATTCCATCAGCCGCGCGGCAGGGGTTTTGCGACCATAGGGCAGCAAAACCGCCCGCCGAACCCCGTTTTCCGGGATTTGCGGCCGAAAGGAACAGGGTCAAAAAACGGCCGAAATGTACCATTCGGCCTATTTTTTATATCTTTGTGCGTCGACCCCGCACCCGAACAGGATATCGGCAAAAACAAATCATACGACAAAACGATTTTTTCTTAACATTCTGAAACTTAAACACGTTATATACTTACAAAAATACGTCTATTCACCAATTTTACTTATATGCGTTCACTATCCAAACTCTGCGTCCTGCTCCTGGCGGCAGGCCTACTGATCGCCCCGGCGTCGGGGGCGGCGGCCTCGAAATCCAAAAAGAAAAAATCGAAAACCGAGGAGGTCGCCAAACCCAAAGTCGACAAGTACACCAAAATGTTCGTCAACGACAAATCGTGCCTCACCGCCAAAGGGCCTTTCCTGACGCTCCACAAGCTCAAGGGAAAGCTCTACGTGGAGGTTCCCCTCAAGACGATCGGCCGTGAAATGCTGATCGCCTCCACGATCTCGGAGGCCAGCGACACCAACCTCGGGACCATCGGCTACAAACCCACGGACCCCATCCACGTCAAGTTCACGCGCATCGACACGACGATCTACCTCTCGCAGGCCGTCGTGCCGCCCGTTCACGACACGAACGATCCCCACATGTCCAAGGCCATCGGCCGGAGCACCCTCCCGCCGATCATGCACTCCTACCCGCTGGTCTGCTACAACCGCGACAGCTCGGCAATGGTGATCGAAATGACCAAGTTCTTCTCGGGCGACAACGAACTGCTCGCCCCGATCAAAAGCACCAAGGGCGGCGTGGTGAACATCACGGGCAAGTTCAAGTCCGAAGGTTCGGTGATCGACCAGATCAAGTCCTTCGAGGACAACGTGACCGTCAAATCCTACCTCTCCTACTCGGTGACGGCCGACCTGCTGGGCCTGATGGTCATCAAGAAGGACGAGCCGATGACCGTGAAGGTCACGCGCACGATCCTGCTGCTGCCCGAAGAGGCGATGCGGCCCCGCCTGGCCGATTCACGCATCGGCATCTTCCTGACCGACATGTCGCGCATCAACGGCAAGAAGGACAAGATCGAGGATTTCTCGGTCATCAACCGCTGGAACATCCAGCCCAAAGACTTGGAGGCCTGGAAACGCGGCGAACTCGTGGAGCCGGTCAAGCCGATCGTCTTCTACCTCGACGACGCGTTCCCCGCGCTGTGGCGCGAACCGATCCGTCGCGGCGTGCTGCGCTGGAACAAGGCCTTCGAGAAGATCGGATTCAAAAACGTCATGCACATCGAGGACTTCCCGAAGGACGATCCCGAATTCGATCCCGACAACCTGAAATACTCCTGCATCCGCTACGTCCCGGCCGCCGTGGCCAACGCCATGGGACCCTCGTGGGTCGACCCCCGCTCGGGCGAGATCATCAACGCCTCGGTGCTGATGTACAACGACGTGGTGAAGCTGGCCGCCAACTGGCGTTTCGTGCAGACCGCACAGGTCGACGAGCGCGTGCGCGGCAAGGAGCTGCCCGACGACGTATTCCAGGAGTCGCTGGAGTACATCCTCGCCCACGAGGTGGGACACTGCCTCGGACTGATGCACAACATGGCCGCATCGAGCGCCTTCCCCGTGGATTCGCTCCGCAGCGCATCGTTCACGCAGCAGCACGGCACGACCCCCTCGATCATGGACTACGCGCGTTTCAACTACGTGGCCCAGCCGGGCGACAAGGGCGTGAAACTCACCCCGCCGGACCTCGGACCCTATGACGACTACGTCATCAAATACGCCTACACGCCGCTGCCCGACAAGAAGGACATGTTCGACGAGGAGAAGACCATCCGCGGATGGATCGACGAGAAGGTCGGCGACCCGATCTACCGTTACGGCCGCCAGCAGGTGATCGCCCGCTACGACCCCACCGCCATCGAGGAGGACCTCGGCGACGACCACATCAAGGCCGGCGACTACGGCATCGGCAACCTCAAATACGTCCTCTCGCACATGGAGGAGTGGATCACCGACGAGGAGGACCCCGACCTGAAAATCCGCACGGAGCTTTACGAGGCCGCGGCCGGACAGTTCGCGCGCTACGTGAACGCCGTGATGCTCAACGTGGGCGGCATCTACCTCACGGACGTGAACGGCAACACGGCGGGCGGTCCGCAGGCCGTTTCCGTTCCGAAGGAGTTGCAGCGCGCATCGCTGAAATGGGTGCTTGCGCAGATGAAGGACTCGGCATGGCTCGAACAGCCCGCGCTGACCGAAAAACTGCCGCTGCACGTGGACCTCTCGTTCATCCTGCGCTTCAACTTCTGCCGCGCGTTCTTCACCTATTATAAGAACGTCACGCTCTCGTCGCACATCGCCGACGATCCCTACACGCCGCAGGAGTATATGGACGACCTCTACAACATCGTCTTCGAAAGCACGATCAAGGGACGCCCGGTGTCGCCGTCGGAGCGGCTCATCCAGCGGATGTTCGTCGACGCGGCCGCGGACGTCGCCTCCAGCGAGGCCAAGCGCATGAAGCTGGGCGGCATCGCGGAGGCCTACGCACCCTCGGTGGACGAGATCGCGCTGATGGGTCTCGACCGGAGCGGCATCGTGGAGCGTTACCTCGGCCCGCTGCGCGAGGCCGAAGAGGAGCATGGCAAGGGATACGTCGCCTCGCAGCTCTGGAACAGCGACGCCCTGTCGTCGGGCTACGGCTGGCAGTACAACGTGCAGCTGCGGTCGATCGACGAGTCGCGCGCGCTGTTCGTCAACGTCAACGACCGAATCCTGAAACTGCTGCGTTCGCGCGTGAAAAGCGCTACGGGAGAGACCCGCGCCCACTACCAGGGCATGATCTACGTACTCGAACGCAGCCTGTTCCCGTCACAGAAGAACTAAAACCCGAGCAGACCGGCCGGGGCGGCCGGTCTGCCTAAAACCCAAACACATGCAAAGAATTCTACAACTTTTCAGCCGTGCGCTGCGGCTGTCGCTGGTCGTGGGCTTGTTATGCTGCACAGCCGCTACGGCCCGGGCGCAGGGGGGGGGGTGAACCGATCAACCTGAACGCGACGCTTACCGTCACGCTGACGGAGAGACCCGCGACGGCGGTGCTCGACGAAATCACCCGGAAGACAGGCATCAAATTCGCCTACGACCCCGAAGACATCCGCCGGCTCCCGGCCGTGAGCGGCGAATTCAAGAAAGTCACCGTACACGAACTGCTCGACAAGTGCATCGCCGGGTCAACGTTCAAATACGCCATCGAGAACAACGTCGTGCTGGTCTACGACTCGACGGTCAAGATGCGCAAGTTCACCGTGAGCGGAACCGTGCGCGACGCCGGCAAGACGGTGCTCCCCGGCGCATCGGTCATTCTGAAAGGCGGCTCGGGACAGGGCGTCTCGACCGATGAAAAGGGCCAGTTCACCTTCTCCTTTTCGACCAAGACCAGCCCTGCGGTCCTCGAAGTCGGGTTCCTGGGCATGGAGACCCAGCAGGTGATCATCACCGGCTCGGCGAAGGGCCTGAACGTCACCCTCAAGGAGGGCGGCACGCGCATCGACGACGTGGTGGTCAACGGCATGTTCACCCGCAACAAGAGCACCTACACGGGTTCGGTGACCTCGATCAAGGGCGAAGACCTCGTGGCCATCTCGAACACCAACCTGATGTCGGCCCTGAGCGCCGTGACCCCGGGCATGGTGGTCGTACAGAACAACGCCCTCGGCTCGAACCCCAACGCCATTCCCGAAATCCTGATCCGCGGCTCGAACTCCATCGCCACCTCGGCCGAGGAGAAGGCCTACAACAACCCGCTGATCATCCTCGACGGCGCCGAAATCAGCATGGAAGAGCTGTACGACCTCGACATGTACGAAATCGAGCGCATCGACGTCCTGAAGGACGCGCAGGCCTCGATCGTCTACGGCGACCGGGCGGCCAACGGCGTAATCGTCATCGAACGCCAGCAGGTGACCGACAGCAAACCCCGCCTGAGCTACAACTTCGTGCCCGAGCTGAGCATCCCGGACCTGAGTTCGATGAACCTCTGCAACGCGGCGCAGAAACTGGAACTGGAACGCCAGGCCGGGCTTTACGAATCGGACAACGGCGCGATGGACAAGGCTTACGCCTACAAATTGCAGAACGTCCGCCGGGGCGTCAACACCGACTGGATACGCGCCCCGCTGCGCGTACCGTTCAGCCACACCCACTCGCTCTCGTTGAGCGGCCGCGCACAGAAGATCGACTACCGCGCGTCGCTGCGCTTCAGCGACAAGTACGGCGTCATGAAGGGCGACAACCGCCGCAACTACACGCTCAACTTTTCGATAGGCTACCACATGCGCGACAAACTCACGCTCCGTTACACGGCCAACTACACGCTGACCGACGCAACGGATTCGCCCTACGGCAAATTCAGCGCCTACACGAAACTCAACCCCTACGAGTCGCCCTACGACGAGTACGGCGAACTGGTCAAAGCCTTCTATTTCGACCCCGAGGACACCTCGACGACGAGCGAAGGCTACCAGGCCAACCCGCTCTACAATGCCACGCTGTCGAGTTTCAGCACCTCGCGCAACCAGACCCTCCGCAACACGGTCGACGCCAAATGGTACGTGACCAAGGATTTCTACGTCTCGGGACAGTTCAACATCGACGTCAAGAGCAGCCAGTCGGACAAATACGTTTCGCCCGACGACGCACAGTTCCTCGGCGAGAACGACCCGGCCAAGCGCGGTCTCTACGGACTGGGCACGGGCAAGGCGTTCAACTACGACGGCAAGATCGTGCTCAACTACGGCCGCAACATCGGACAGGAAGGCTCGGGATTCGTGATCAACGCCGGAAGCGACATCCAGCACACCAACGCCACGACCTCCTACATCACGGCGATGGGTTTCCTGAAGGACAACCTCTCGGACATCAAATACGCCCTGGGATACGACTCCTCGAACCTCCCGAGCGGAACCGAGACGCTGCTGGCAAAGGTCGGCTTCTTCGCCAGCGGCAACATCTACTTCCGGAACCGGTACTTCGCCGACGTTTCCTACCGCACGTCGGGATCGTCGGCCTACGGCAAGGAGAACCGGTTCGCCCCGATGTGGTCGTTCGGCCTGGGATGGAACCTCCACAAGGAGAAGTTCCTCGAAAACGTCGAATGGATCGACGTGATCCGCCTCAAATGGTCGTGGGGATACAACGGCCAGACCACCGGCAGCCCCTATCAGGCCATCACGACCTACAAGTACAGCAACAGCAACATCTACTACACCGGCGTGGGAACCGTGCCGATCCGCATGGGCAACCCCGAGCTGAAGTGGCAGCGCGTGCTGAAGAACAACTTCGGCATCAACCTCACGCTCTTCAAGGAACGGCTGGTGATGAGCTTCGACTACTTCCGCAACACCACCAAGGACCAGCTGATGACGATTCCCCTCCCGGCGTCGACCGGTTCAGAGGACATCGTCGTGAACTTCGGCGAGAACCAGAACGTAGGTTACGACTTCTCGGTGGCGGGGCAGGTGATCCGCAACAAGAACTGGGCGTGGACGAGCGTCATCAACGGTTCGCACGTCAAGGACCGCATCAAGCAGATCAGCGACAAGCTGAAGAACACCGCCTATCAGCTCGAAGAGGACAACCCGCTGAAACTGCGCTTCCGGGAAGGCGGCTCGCAGTACGACATCTACGCCGTGCGTTCGGCCGGTATCGACCCCGCCACGGGACAGGAAATCTTCATCAACAAAAACGGCGAATACACCTTCAAGTACGACGCCGAGGACGAGGTGGTCGTGGGCAACACGCAGCCCAAACTGCAAGGCACGTGGCTCAACACGCTGCGTTACAAGGGATGGTCGCTGAACTTCGTCTTCAGCTACACCTTCGGCGGCGACACCTACAACAAAACCCTCTGGGAGAAGGTGGAAGACATCGACCCGCGCTACAACGTCGACGAACGCGCCTTTACGGACCGCTGGAAGAACCCGGGCGACCTGTCGCGCTACCTCGCCATCAAGGAGCGGCGTTCGACGACCCCGCACAACTCGGAGCGTTTCGTGGAGCGGCTCAACGAACTGTGGCTTTCGAGCGCGACGCTCACCTACGAGTTCCAGCCGAAATTCCTCAAACGGCTCGGATTCAAGCGTCTGGCCGTAGGTGTCGGCGTATCGGACATCGTACGCTTCTCGACCGTCAAGTACGAACGCGGTACGAGCTACCCCTACTGCCGCACCATCAACCTGACATTCCGTCCCACGTTCTAATATTGCCGAGACCATGAAACGAATGAAAAAATACAGCTACATCCTGCTGGCTCTGCCGCTGCTGCTGGGCAGCTGCGAAGCGTATCTCGACGTCAATCCCAAATCGGAAGTGACCGACAAGGAACTTTTCTCGACGGCCGAAGGCTGCGAAGACGCCATCTACGGCATCTATACCGAGATGGGAACCAACAAGAACCTCTTCGCCTACGCGCTCACGTTCGCCTATCCGGAACTGATGACCGGCAACTTCACCATCAGCCAGAGCGACAACCTGGCCTACGTCGTACAGCGCCTGTGGGAGCACGAAAACGCCATCACGGTAGCCGAAAACCTCTGGATCAACGGATACAAGGCCATCGGATACGTCAACAAGGCGCTGATGCACGTCTTGCCCAAATCCGACGACGAATTCCGCCACATCCGGCTCTACAAAGGCGAACTGCTGGCGCTGCGCGCCTACCTCCATTTCGAAATGGCCCGCATCTTCGCCGTGCCGTTCGCATCGGGCGACGCCGCGGCCAAAGCCAAGGCCATTCCCTACGTGACCACATACGGCATCGAAGTCACCCCGTACAGTTCGCTGGACAAGGTGTTCGAACTGATCGTCGCGGACCTGACCGAGGCGGAGAAATACCTCGCGGCGGACGAGGAACTGGTGACGGCGACCCGCGACAACGCCTCCGACGGCTTCACGAGCTGCCGCATCACGCACCTGAACCTCTACGCGGTACAGGCGCTGCTGGCCCGCGCCTACTGGACGATGGGCAAACTGGACCTGGCCGAGGATTACGCCGAGAAGGTGATCGACAGCGGCAAATTCCCGCTGATGACGACCGCCGAGGCCTGGAACGCCGTGGAGACCGGCACGCTCAACATGCAGGAGACCGTCTTCGGGCTCTACTCGACGCAGTACACCTACAACTTCTACCGGAATCACATCTACCAGGGCGGAACCCTTGCGCTCTCCAGCCAGTATTCCGAAATCTACTCCACCGACCTGTCCGGCACGGACAAGCGTTACTCGACCTGGTTCGACACGGGCAATTCGTGGTGCATCAAGCACTACAACAAGATGTACGCCCAGGGAGAGAGCAACCCCACGTACAGCGGCAAATCAATCCCCGGACCGAGTCTGATCCGGATTCCCGAAATGTACTACATCGTGGCCGAAGCCAACCTCACGAAAGACCCGGACAAGGCGACGGAATACCTTGACTACGTGGTGAAGTCGCGCGACCTGACGCCTTTCGCCGAGCGCGAAACGGGCAAAATCACCGAAAACAACATCATCAACGAACGCCGGAAGGAGTTTTTCGCCGACGGCGAGGATTTCTTCAACATGAAACGATTGCAGCTGGACATCGCGATACCGGGAGGCAATTTCGCGGGAACCGACGACGCGACCTACACGATGCCCATCCCGCAGAGCGTAGAGGACAATTACAGACAATAACGCAAGACTTATGAAAAACCTCATTTTCAAAATAGCCGTCCTGGCCGGAACCGTCGCGGCATTCGCCTCCTGTTCCGACACGTGGCTGATGTACGACACGTCGCAGAAGGACAAACTCTATTTCAAATACGAGAACTATCCGAGTCTGGACCAGTATCTCTCGACCGACTTTTCGTTCGCCCTGCTCGACGAATCGGTGAAAGAGGTCAAGAAGACCGTAACCGTGACCCTGCTGGGAATGCCGGCAGACCGCGACCGGACGTTCGAGGTAAGGGCCATTCACGACACCACCTCGAATTACACCACGGGCGGCGTACAGCGCGAGCTGATCGACGCCGTCGAGAACGAAGACTACACGATCGACAGGCTCATCGTCCCGGCCGGCTCCGTGGAAGGGCAGATCGACGTGACGCTGAAGCGCACGGAGAAGATTATGACGAAAACCGCGTCGCTGGTGCTCCAGATCGCCCAGAACGAAGAGTTCGAAGGCGTGCCCCGGAACGTCTACCGGTTCCTGATCTCGGACGGAACCGCCGCCTGCCCCTACTGGTGGTACTACTCCGCCACCCAGCAGTGGTATCAGTACACGGGCGAATTCCGGCAGGACAAATACCGGAAACTGCTGGAACTCTACCACGGAATCGCGGAGACCAACCCGACGCTCTACGCGTCGATGGTCGAACAGTACGGCGAGAACATCGACAACGATTACTACACGGGACTCAACGGACAGCAGCTGCGCATGAGCATGGGATTCATGGTCAACCGGCAGAACCCCCACAAGATGGCCTGGCTCCGCTACGTGCTCTGCCCGCTGTTCGACTACTATTCGACCAATTACCCCGACCTGGAGTATTATACGACCGGAAGCGTCAACGTAACGACAGGCGGCTGGAGAGACCCGGCAAATAACTATTAACCGAAAGCGCCATGAAACAACTTGCGAAATATCTGTTGCCGCTCTGCTGCGGAATCGCACTGGCCTCCTGCTACGGACTCGACAAAGAGGAGTACCGGGAGCTGGCCCCGATCACGGTGAGCGGTCTGGACCGGACCATCTACGCCAAGGCTACCGAAACGCTCCACCTCGACAAACTCCGCGTGGAGAGCGAAAGCGGGCAGGACCTCGTCTACGAATGGTCCTACGGAAAACCTGCGGGAGACTTCCCCGGCATGGTCGACACGACGTTCATTTCCAGTTCGCCGACGCTCGACTACACCTTCGACAAGGCCGGCAGCTACGTGCTGCGCCTGCGGATCGACAACGGCGAAAGCATAGGATTCCATTACTACGACCTGCGCGTGCAGGCCGGCTTCGACGAAGGTTTCCTGATCCTCTGCAACGACGACGAGGGCGCCGGATCGCTCGCCTTCGTCAAGAAACGCTCTCCGCAGGAGGAGGCCGAAGGCGCCCAGGAGATCTGGGACAATCTGCTGACGATCAACCCGGAATACGACTTCCGAAGCCTGCGCGATGTCTACGTATTCTCCTCGCCGGGATACGCTTCGGGAATTCTGATCTCCTCGGGCGACGACGAAGGCTCGATCTACCGCCTCGACCCCGTGACGCTGAGCGTCACCTATCGCATGAAGGGGATGGACGAATACGGAGTCCGCACCGGAGAGATTCTGGGCGAAAGAACGTCGGGAACCGCTCACTGGGCCTATCTGATCGGCGACGACGAGAGGGCCTACCGCTACGAATTCTCGACCGACATGCTCATCGTGCGGGAAACGCCCTTCCCCGCACGATACGGCCGGCAGGGACTGTTCGCCTCGAAAACCGCCGGAGTGCGCGACATCCTCATGTTCTCCGAGGCCGGAATCACCGGATTCCCCAATTCGAGAATCGCGGGATACGCCGCACCCGACGGGTATGAATTCATCAACATGGCAGCGGGCCGCATCGGGGCGGGACAGTACGACGCTTCCAAATACTACTGCATCGCCCGTACGATCGAAGGGGCGCCGAAAACCGTCAAAATCATCAGCACCAGTTCATCGCTTTCGAGTCCGACCGAAATCAAGACCTACGACGAGGTGCAGCCGATGCTGATGAATGCGAACACCCGGATCGTCACGACGAAGCTCAACGGAAACGCCTACTACGATTACGACAACAAGATCTATCACTGGGCGATGACAGGCGTCGACCCGGTCGTTCCCGCCGAAGGGGCCAAGCCCGACATCACGCTGCCCGACGGCGAACAGATCATGGACATCTGCACGAACGCCGTACCGTCGACCTCTTCCGCGGTGGTCGACGACGACCTGCTGCTGATCGCCACCTACAACCCGACGGCGACCGGCCGCAAGCCCGGCAGCCTCTACGTTTACAGTCTGAAGACGATGGAGAAGGTGAAGGAGTATGTCGGCATCTGCGAAAAACCCGTGGCCGTGGCCTACAAGTTCCCCACATCGAACTGACGATCCGCCCGGCACGGCACGTTCCGCATCCGGCCTTCCCCTCGCGGGAGGGCCGGATCGTTTTTCGGGAACCGCCGGGGCGTCATAGCCCCGGTTTCGCTTTGCAGAAAAGAAAAAACCGGTTATCTTTGTATGCCGGCCCCACAAGACAGCCCTGCGGAGGCTCCCGGACAGGACACCCTCGGGGCCAAAGTCACCCCTTTTCAAGGGGAGGAGGGGGAGGCAGGGGAATTATCTGCGCCGAAACATAAGCCGCGGAAACCGACTCCTTCGGAGCTGCGGCGAACCTGATAAACAAAAAAAGAGTTATTTACACTTATGTTTTTAGAAAATGCCAGCCGCAAGGGCTGGATCGAAGTCGTATGCGGTTCGATGTTCTCGGGTAAGACCGAGGAGCTGATCCGCCGCCTGAAACGAGCCAAATTCGCCCACCAGCGGGTCGAGATTTTCAAACCCCGGATCGACGTGCGCTATTCCGAGGAGGAGGTCGTGTCGCACGACGCGAACGCCATCCGCTCCACCCCCGTCGAGTCGCCGCAGAACATCCTGCTGATGACCGCCGACGTCGACGTGGTGGGCATCGACGAGGCGCAGTTCTTCGACGAAAGCATCGTCGACGTGTGCCGCCGGCTGGCCAACAACGGCGTGCGCGTGATCGTCGCGGGGCTGGACATGGACTACACCGGAAAGCCGTTCGGCCCGATGCCCGCGCTGATGGCAACGGCGGAGTACGTCACCAAGGTTCACGCCATCTGCGTCCGCTGCGGCAACCTCGCCCACCATTCGCACCGCCTTACGAGCGACGAAAAGCAGGTGATGCTGGGCGCACAGGACAGCTATGAACCGATCTGCCGCCATTGCTTCAACAAGCTGATGAACGGAGAGAAAGCGTAGGTCCCCGGCCGCAGGGAGGAGGGTACGACAAAAAACCGCAGTCCGGAAATCCGGGCTGCGGTTCTGTTTTGCGGGACAGGGGCTTCGCCCTCCGGCACGCGGGCGCCCGTCAGCGGGCGGCGCGCAGAGCGTCGATGAAGCCGGGCCAGAGCACCCAGAGATTCTCGGTCTGGAGCCACAGTTCGCGGGCCTGCGCGGCAGGCGAGGGTCGTTCGCTCCCGATGTCGCGCAGATACGCTTCGTCGGCCGGATGCTCGTCGGCGGTAAATTCGGCGAAGAAGGGCGCAAAATGCGTCCGGAATCGCTGCAACTCCCCTTCGGGCAATCGTCCGTCACGGCGGAAGGCCGACCACAGCAGCAGCACCTCACGCCCCGGATGCTTGTCCGACACGTCGTTGATCACCTCGTCGAACAGCTCCTGCTCGTCCATGGCCAGGTAGTCGAAGGCCAGCAGTTCGCTCCCCTCCAGATGGTCCTCGGGGTCGAGTTCGAGGAGCATTTCGAGCAGTGCCGCCGACATCTCGAAATTGTTGATCAGAAAGTGGTCGATGGCCGAGGCGAAGATCAGTTCGAGCGCCGCGCGCGAATTGCGGTGGTTCCATTCGAGATTGATCTCCTCGTCCTCGGGAATCAGCTCCGCAAGACGCTGGAAGGCCTGAAAACGCTCGTTGCAGGCTCCTTCTATATCGCCGGCGGCCTGCATCTCGCGGGACCGGGCGAGGACTTTCACGAAATTACAGGGTCCTTCGCCGACCACCTCGAAAGTCTGGTCGGGCGTAGGTTCAAGATATGCCTTTTGCATCGTTGTCTTTGAGTTTGAAAATCATGGCGACAAGGACCGCGAACGTCACGCCCCCGCCCAGCAGGTAAGCCGCCGTACGGTTCTGCATGCCCAGCATCAGCGGTGAAACGAAGATATAGCTGGCGCAGACATACGTCATAACGAGAGCCGGAATCAGCCCCACCCACACGGCGCGCCCCCGGTGGCGGAGGTAGGCGACGATCATCCAGAGCGTCACGGCTGCAAGCGTCTGGTTCATCCACGCGAAATAGCTCCACATGGTCTGAAACGGCAGTCCGAAGATGATCAGAAGTCCCAGCGCGAAGAGCGGAATACAGATATAGATGCGTTTGCGCAGCGTGCGCTGCTCGACGCCCATGAAGTCGGCGACGATCAGCCGCGCGGAGCGGAAGGCCGTGTCGCCCGAGGTGATGGCGCAGGCCACCACGCCGAAGATCACGAAGACGGCCAGCGCCGGGCCCAGCGTCTTGTTGGCGATCACGTCGATCATCACGGCCGCCTGGCCGCCGTATTCGGCGATGGCGCCGTTCAGCCCCGCGACGTCGCCCCAGAAGGCCATGGCAATGGCGGCCCAGACGAGGGCGATGATCGACTCGGAGATCATCGCGCCGTAGAAGACCGAGCGGCTCTCGCGTTCGTTGCGCATGCAGCGGGCCATCAGCGGCGACTGCGTGGCGTGGAAGCCCGAAATGGCGCCGCAGGCAATGGTCGTGAAGAGCATCGGGACGATCGGGAAGGCCTTCGCATCGGCGATGCAGTTTTCGAAGGAGGTGAATTCCGGAATGGTGTATTCGCCGCCGAAAAGCAGCACGACGAGGATGCCGACGGCCATGAACAGCAGCGCGAAGCCGAAGACCGGGTAGATGCGGCCGATGATCTTGTCGACGGGCAGCAGCGTGGCGGCGATGTAGTAGACGAGAATCACGCCCAGCACGATCAGCAGCAGCCACGAGAATCCGCCGAAAGCGATGCCTTCGAGCGACGGGACGTCGAGGCGGGCCGCGACGAGCGATGCGGGCTGCGAGAGGAACACCGCACCGACGAGGATCATCAGCCCGGCGGAAAAGAGCCGCATGACGATCTTCATGCCGCCGCCGAGGTAGACCCCGGCCGTCTCGGGAAGACTCGCGCCGTCGTGGCGCAGCGAGATGACCCCGGCGATGAAGTCATGCGCCGCACCCATGAAGATGCCGCCGAAGGTGATCCACAGAAACGCCACCGGCCCGTAGGCCGCACCGAGCACGGCGCCGAAAATCGGGCCGAGCCCCGCAATGTTGAGCAGTTGGATCAGGAAAATGCGCCACCTCGGCAGGGGCACGTAATCCACGCCGTCGTAAAGACGGCTGCAAGGCGTCCGGGCCGCCGGGTCGATGCCGACGAGCCGTTCCAGATAGCGTCCATACGTGAAATATGCGGTCACCAGCAACGCCAGGCACACCAGAAAAGTAATCATCGTAAAACAGTTTCGGGTCAGTTTTAGCGCGAATATAGCAAGAAAAGCGAGAATTTTCGCAAAATTGTTGCGAGAAAAAAATATTTTTCAGATATTTGCAGTCCCAAAGGGAACCTCGGTGTTCCCGAAAGGCTGAATTAGCTCAGCGGTAGAGCACTTCACTCGTAATGAAGGGGTCCCGAGTTCAAATCTCGGATTCAGCTCCAGGAGGCGTGAGAGAGAAGGAACGGATTACGTCGTCCACTGCAAAAAGTCTTATGTGTCAACGACATGTAAGACTTTTTCGTTTTCAGGCGTCAGGAGAGAGCAACTGCGCGCAGGCGTCCGCCTCCCGGCCGGCGCAGCTGTTCCGTCCCCGGAAACGACCGGAAATGAACCCCGGGCGGCGGGACCTTCGGCAGGCCGCCGGCATAAAATTCGACCGGCGCGTCTTCTTTTTCATCTTTTTTCCATACCTTTGCTGCGCAACGGTTCGCCGAACGAGGCCCCCGGCCCCGGGCGATTAAAAGGGAATGCCGTGAAAATCGGCAACAGTTCCCTCTGCTGTAAGTTCCTGCCGCCGAAGCGGCACATCAGACCCCGACAATCTCTTGCCACTGGTTTTCACGCGACCGGGAAGGCGTCGGGACCGAAACGAGTCAGAAGACCTGCCGCTGCAATGGTTTTACAATCCAGGGGGAAATGGATCGTGATCGGCAGGAAAAACGGTTTCCGGCATATCCCCGAATGTAAAATCAGGCTACTGCGAAATTCCGGCCGGACGCATGCCGTGCGCACGGCACGAATGCGGATCTCCGGAACATCCGCAAAGATTGGTTGAACGATTTAAACGAAGAGGATATGAGCTGTTTTTTCAGTCATGCCGGACGGACGGCGATACCGGCGCTGCTCTCGGTAGCGCTGGCTGCCGCAGCCTGCAACAAGGACGGAGAGATTACGCTGCCGGACAGCAAACCCCGAATCACCCTCGACAGCGAGACAGGCGTCTACGCGGCCAAGATCGGCCGCGCGGTGACGATCACGCCGACCGTGGAAAACGAGGGAGAGGCCGCTTACAGCTGGACGATCGACGACGAGGTCGTTTCCACGGCGCGCGTGTTCGAATACGTGTTCAACGAGGAAGGCCGCGTCTATGTGACCCTGCGGGTCGAAAACCGGGCGGGATACGACGAGAAGGAGGCGCGCATCGACGTGAACCGGCTCGCTCCCCCCGTCATCTCGCTCATCGTGCCGCAGACGGGGCTATACGTGCTCACGGGACGGGAATACACGTTCGCACCGGAGGTGCAGAACGGCGAAAACGCCCGTTACGAATGGTATCTGGACGACTCGTCCGTACCGGTCTCCACCGAAAAGGACTACATCTTCATGCGCACCCAACCGGGAGACTGCTCCCTGCGGCTGACGGTGACCAACGAGGACGGCACGGCCGAGAAAACGGTTGCCGTACACGTCGTGGACGTCATTCCGGTCCGCATCGCGTTCATCCCCTCCTCCTACCTGGCCGACCCGCTGGTGCGGAGCGTATCGCTCGGGCGGACGCTGTTCCTGCGGCCGCAGGTGAGCGACGCCGTCGGGCCGGAATATGCATGGTACGTGAACGGCGTCTTGCAGGAGGACGCAACCCAACGCATGTTCGCCTTCACGCCGGAGAAGGAGGGCGAATACGAAGTCACCTTCCGGGTGACGGACACGGACGAAAGCCCGGCCGCACCCCTCTCGCGCCACATCACGCGCGCATCGTCGAAGCGAATCACCGAAAAAACGCTCCGGGTGACCTGCTACGAACGCGAATCGGAGCGCGTCATCACGACGACGGGACAGCCCGCGTCGAACCGGGTGCTCGAATTCCTGCCCGCGCCCGGACAGTTCGTCAACGAAACGGGCATGGCCGGATACACCGGCCAGAAGAGCTTCGAGGAGGCCCGTCTCTACGCCGAGAACCGGCTGAAAAAGGGTGAGTTCGTCTCGCTCGGCAACTTCGGCGGCTACGTGATCCTCGCCTTCGACCACAGCGTGGAGAACAAGGGCGGATACGACTTTTCGATCCCCGGCAACCAGTTCGAAGGAAGCAACGAGCCGGGCGTCGTGTGGGTGATGCAGGATGTCAACGGCAACGGCAAGCCCGACGACGAATGGTACGAACTCCGGGGCAGCGAAACGGGCGGCGAATGGACCGTCCAGGAGTATGCGGTGACCTATTACAGACCCGCCGGGCCTCGCCAGGGGGTGAAATGGACCGACAATCTGGGCCGGAGCGGGCAGGTAGCCTATCTGGGACAGTTCCATGCGCAGGACTACTACTATCCCCTGTGGCTCGAAGAGGAGTCCCATACCTATTACGGCACGGGCCTGCGGCAGAACACCACGCAGACCCCAGGCGGAGACTGGTCGAACAACTCGTTCGAATGGGGGTACGTCGACAACGCGGGCAGCGACAATCTGGAATCTTCGTCCAAAACCGGCAAGACCTGGTTCAAGATCAGCAACGCCATGACGCCCGACGGGCAGCCCGCCGGATTGCGCTACATTGATTTCATCAAGGTGCAGAGCGCCATCAACGGCAGCGCCGGAGGACTGGGCGAACTCTCGACCGAAGTCGCCGGAATGGCCGTCGACGAGAACCTCGACCGATAACCCCATTCCCGACCGCAACGCATGAAACGATTCTTACGACAGATTCTGCCCGCGGCTTTATGCCTCTCCGCCCTCGGCGGCTGCATGAAGTGGGACTACGGCCGCACGGAGGATTTCTCGGCGACGGAACGGGGGCTGTTCATCGTCAACGAGGGCATGTTCCAGTACGGAAACGCCACGCTGTCGTATTACGACCCGGAAACGAAAACCGTCGAAAACGAAGTTTTCCACCGGGCCAACGCCTTCAAGCTGGGCGACGTGGCGCAGTCGATGACCCTGCACAACGGCGTGGGATGGATCGCGGTGAACAATTCGCATGTCGTTTTCGCCGTCGACCCCGACACCTTCCGCGAGGTGGGACGCATCACCAACCTCACCTCGCCGCGGTACATCCATTTCGTTTCGGACGAAAAGGCCTACGTCACGCAGATCTGGGACAACCGCATCTTCATCGTCAACCCCAAACGCTACGAAATCACGGGATATATCGAGTGCCCGGACATGACGGCGGAATCCGGCTCCACGGAGCAGATGGTGCAGTACGGCAAATACGTCTTCGTGAACTGCTGGTCCTACCAGAACCGTATCCTCAAAATCGACACCGAGACCGACCGGGTCGTCGGTCAGCTGACCGTCGGCATCCAGCCCGCGTCGCTGGCGATGGACCGGAACAACAAGCTGTGGACCGTCACCGACGGCGGCTACGAGGGCAGCCCCTACGGATATGAAGCCCCGTCGCTGTACCGCATCGACGCCGAAACGTTCTCCGTGGAGAAGCAGTTCCGGTTCCGGAAGGGGGACTCCCCGTCGGAGATGCAACTCAACGGCACGCGCGACACGCTCTACTGGATCGACCGGGACGTCTGGCGCATGCCCGTCGCCGGGGAGCAGCTTCCGGTGCGCCCGTTCCTCGAATACAGGGAGACCAAATATTACGGACTGACGGTCGATCCGGCCAACGGCGACGTGTACGTTGCCGACGCCGTCGACTACCAGCAGCAGGGAGTCGTCTACCGCTATACGGCCAAGGGCGAGCCTGTCGACGAATTTCACGTGGGCGTCGCGCCCGGAGCGTTTTGCTGGAAATAACCGGAGAGCATGAAAACAACCGCCTTGTTTCTTTGGATGCTGCTGTTTCCGGCGCTGCTGCGGGCGCAGGGCGAGCCGGCGCCGTCCGACGTGCCGGAAACCCCGCAGAACGCCGGCGCGGGGGAGTGGCGCGGGAAAGGCGCCATCGCCATCCGGGAGGTTCCGGTCTGGGGCCGGCGTCCGATGAAAAGCATCGGCGTCGAGGAGACGAAACTCGACTCGGCGATCCTCAAGGAGAACATCGCCCTCTCGATGGCCGACGCGCTGACGTTCAACACACCGGTTTTCGTCAAGCAGTACGGCCGCGCGACCCTCTCCACGGTATCGTTCCGCGGCACGGGTCCGTCGCATACGCAGGTGACGTGGAACGGCATGCGCATCAACAACCCGATGCTGGGCATGACCGACTTTTCGATGATCCCCTCCTATTTCATCGACGACGCCTCGCTGCTCCACGGAACCTCGTCGGTCAGCGAGACGGGCGGCGGACTGGGCGGACTGGTGAAGCTCTCGACTGCGCCGGCGGCGGCCGACGGATTCGGGCTGCAATATATCCAGGGCATCGGCATGTTCCGTACTTTCGACGAATTCCTGCGCCTGACATGGGGCGACGAGCGCTGGCAGGTATCGACCCGCGCCGTCTACCAGTCCTCGGCCAACGACTACAAGTACCGCAACCGCGACAAGAAGGAGAACATCTACGACGACGAGATGAACATCGTCGGGTCATACTATCCCACCGAACGCAACAAGAGCGGCGCGTTCGACGACGTGCACGTGTTGCAGGAGGTCTACTACAACACCGGGAAAGGCGACCGCTTCGGGCTGAACGCCTGGTACATCAATTCCAACCGGGAACTGCCCCTGCTGACGACCGACTACGCCGACGACACGCAGTTCGAAAACCGCCAGCGCGAACACACCCTGCGCAGCGTCCTCTCGTGGGACCACTACCGCCGGAACTGGAAGGCGGCGGCGAAAGCCGGATACGTGCATTCGTGGACGGCCTACGACTACCGGCGCGACAAGGGCAACGGCATCCTGGAGGCCATGACCCGTTCGCGGAGCAGGATCAACACCCTCTACGGGCAGGCCGACGGGGAGTATTCCGTCGGCGGCAAATGGTTCTTCACGGCCGGACTGTCGGCACACCAGCACTTCGTCGAAAGCGCCGACAAGAACATCATCCGCCAGCAGGGCGACAAGGCCGTCGTCGGCTATGACAAGGGACGCATCGAACTCGACGGCTCCCTGTCGGCCAAGTGGCGTCCCACGGAGCGGCTGGGCTTGTCGGTCGTCGTGCGCGAAGCCATGTACGGAACCTCCTGGTCGCCGGTCATCCCGGCCTTCTTCGCCGACTGCCTGCTTTCCAGGCGCGGCAACGTCGTGGCGAAGGCCTCCGTCTCGCGCAACTACCGCTTCCCGACGCTCAACGACCTCTACTTCCTGCCGGGCGGCAACCCCGGCCTGAACAGCGAAAAGGGCGTCGCTTACGAAGCCGGACTGTCGTTCGCCGTGGGAAAGGAGGGCGCGTACACGCTGTCGGGGTCGGCGTCGTGGTACGACCAGCACATCGACGACTGGATTCTGTGGCTGCCGACGGCAAAGGGATTTTTCTCGCCGGTGAACATCAAAAAGGTCCACGCCTACGGCGTGGAGATCCGGGCCGACCTGGCCGCATCGCTCACCAGGGAACTGAAAATCAACCTGAACGGCACCTTCTCATGGGCGCCGTCGATCAACGAGGGGGAGCCGATGTCCCCGGCCGACCGGTCGGTCGGCAAACAGCTGCCCTACGAACCGGAATATTCGGCCACGGCGACCGGAAGGCTCTCCTGGCGCAGCTGGGGCCTGCTCTATCAGTTCTGCTATTACAGCGAACGCTACACCATGTCGAGCAACGACATCACGCTCACCGGACGCCTTACGCCCTATCTGATGAGCAACCTCTCGCTCGAAAAGGGTCTCTCGCTCCGGTGGGCGGACCTGACGCTCAAAGGCACGGTCAACAACCTGTTCAACGAGGAGTACCTCTCGGTGCTCTCCCGGCCCATGCCGCGCATGAACGCCGAATTCTTCATCGGCATAAAGCCCAAATGGGGGACGAAAAAGAGGTGATCCGGCGCGAAGGAGCCTTTCTCCGCGTCTTATTTCCCTTCGGGGACCAGCTGGCCGGCATCGTTCACAAAGAGGGACTTGCGCTGTTCAGAGGGTAGAAATCCCCCCCCCTCGCGGTTCTCTCCACCGGGGTCGATACCGATGGGATGCGCGAAGACGAAACGTGTGCCGCCCGTGTAAGCGGAATCGACCCAGATGCGGCCCCCGACGATCATGGCGATCTGGCGGCAGATGGCAAGGCCCAGCCCCGTGCCCTTCTTCTTGTTGCCGTCGAGCTTCTCGAAGCGGTTGAAAACCAGATCCTGCTTGTCGGGCGGAATGCCCGGTTCGGTGTCGGCCACCGAGAAAAGCACCTCGCCCCGCTCCTCGTCGATCTCCACCCCCAGCGTGATGCTGCCCTCGGAGGTGAACTTGCCGGCGTTGGTCAGCAGGTTGATCAGGATTTGCGAAAGACGGTGGGCGTCGGTGGTGAGCATGAACGATCCGACGGGACACGCGAAACGCCCCTCAACCCCTCTCTGCCGCGTATGGGCCGTGGTCATCATCACGTGCTGGCAAATCTGCACGATGTCCTCCGAAGCGTAGTTGAACCTGATCTTGCCGCACTCGAGCGACGAAATGTCGAGGATGTCGTTCAGCAGCGTGAGCAGCATCTCGGAGTTGCTGACCACGATGGCGCAGTACTCGGCGCGCTCCTCCTGCGAAAGCTCCTCGCTCTGCATCAGCGAAGAGAAGCCCACGATGGCGTTGAGCGGCGTGCGGATTTCGTGGCTCATGTTGGCCAGGAACGCCGACTTGAGCATGTCCGACTCCTCGGCCTTCTCCCGGGCGACGACCAGCTGGCCCTCGCGCTCCTCAAGCGTGAGCTTGAGCCGCCGCATGCGCAGCAGCAGCCACGTCACGAAGAGCAGCAGCACCAGCAGCAGGATGCCCGCCACCAGCAGTTCGATGTAGTGGGAGTATTTCGACAGCTTGGCCGCCATCGTATCCTCGATGACGCTGCCCTTGGGCAGGGCGTATTCGGCGATTTTCCACTCCTTGAGCTTGCGCGAATCGAACAGATAGAGACTTTTGCTCGTATGGAAATGAGCGTCTTCGATGTCGTCCGTGTCGTAATATTTCCGGATCTGGTTCGCAATGACCTCCGCGCCGTTCTCGTATTCGGGCACGTAACCGCCGATCGCCGTGTCGCCGATGCCCGTACCGGTCACCGAGAAGACCGGAACGCGGGGGTTGTTCTGCACCAGATCGTTCAGCGACCGCTGCATGAAGTATTCGCCGTCGCTGCCTACGCGCCACGTGCCGAGCATCACGGCCGAACGGGGCGGCAGCGTCGCATAGGTCCGGAACGCCGTCTCCTCCCCCTCGCGGCTGTCCACCAGCACGAGATTCAGGTCGGGGTAGTTCTCCCACTCCGCGCGCACGAGCGCCTGCAACGAAATGCCGCCGTAGGTATTGTCGGTCACCAGAGCGATGTTCTCCACCTGGGGATAAAGCGAACGGATCAGGTCGATGTTGCGCCGGATGTCGTAGCGGTTGAGCATGCCGCCCACCCTGTTCAGGCTGTCGCACATCACCCGGTAGTCGATCGCACGGGGTCTCCACGTCTGCAACGAATCGGGCGGCGCGGGCAGCATGACGCCGTTCTCGCTGGCGAAGCAGCTGAAGCACATCACCCCTTCGGGAATGCAGCCCTACGATACGATCGGCTCCCATCTGTGCGAAAGGCTGCTCGCGGAAGGTAACGACATCATCTGCATCGACAACTATTTCACCGGTCACAAAAGCAACATCCGACACTTGTTGTCGCACCCCAATTTCGAGGTCATCCGCCACGACATCGTCTATCCCTACATGGCCGAGATCGAGGAGATCTACAACCTCGCCTGCCCCGCTTCGCCGATCTACTACCAGCACGACCCGATCAAAACCACCCAGACGTCGGTGATCGGCTCGATCAACATGCTGGGCATGGCCAAATACAACCGGGCGAAAATCCTCCAGGCCTCGACCTCGGAGGTCTACGGCGACCCGCTGATCCACCCCCAGCGCGAGGATTACTGGGGCCACGTCAACCCGCTGGGCATCCGCTCGTGCTACGACGAGGGCAAACGCTGCGCCGAGTCGCTCTTTATGAGCTACTACCGCGAACACGGCATTCCCGTGAAGATTATCCGCATATTCAACACCTACGGTCCGAAAATGGACATCAACGACGGCCGCGTGGTCTCGAATTTCATCGTCCAGGCGCTGCGGGGCGACAATATCACGATCTACGGCGACGGCGGACAGAGCCGTTCGTTCCAGTACATCGACGACCTGATCGAAGGCATGGTGCGCATGATGGACGACACGCCCGACGACTTCACCGGTCCGGTGAACATCGGCAACCCGAACGAATTCACCATCGCCGAACTGGCCCGCGAGGTGATCTCCCTGACGGGTTCGAAATCGAAGATCGTCCACCTGCCCCTGCCCGCCGACGACCCCCAGCAGCGGCAGCCCGACATCTCGCTCGCCCGCAACATGCTCGGCGGCTGGGAGCCGAAAATCCAGCTGCGGGACGGTCTCCTAAAAACCATCGCCTACTTCGAGGAGGTGCTTTCGCGGGGAGGAATCCGGCGGTGAGGCTCGACCGGCACGTGCAAAAACACGGCCAGCCTATAAGAAAAAAGCGGCGGACCGAATCATCGGTGCGGGATTAAAGCAATATAACGACTTGATTTATCGAGTTGTTACATTGCTTT
>ENA-UONT01000837-UONT01000837.1-human-gut-metagenome-genome-assembly--contig:-CS20-NODE-837-length-31300-cov-26.131029_pt1 | contig 31300 bp, 24 predicted proteins | sample MGYA00242459_ERZ724006 | MGnify/ENA metagenome assembly ERZ724006 | reverse complement strand
AAAAATATCGGCTGATGTATCAGATCTATACGCACCCGAAGTATATCGAGCACGGAAAGAAGTTTTTTGAGGGCGTGAACGAGCGCTATACCGAGTATGCCAAGCGGCTGGAGCCGAAGATCGGTATCCCCTATACGGTCATTACGCCGCTGATTTTTATATTCGTCCGCGCCTGTGTGCACTATGCCATGTTTGAGGATGAGTATTATCTGAAAACCCAGATGGAGGTCTTAAAGCAGGGCGTCGCCCTGTTCGTGGATAAGTACAAAGCAAACCAAGAATAAGCCGGTCAGCCGCCGCTCATTTACGGCGCGGGCAGCGGTGCAAAACTCCGCCGTAATAACAATTCCGAACGGAGGAAAGAAGATGAAAACAGGGAAAAAACTACTCACAGGTACACTTTTGGCGCTTTGCGGGGCTCTATTGGTGCTTTGCAGCGTGCTTGCCGCAGGATGGAGCAAGGCGGCAAAAACCAACACCGCACTGCCGGAGGTGCGGAACAACGGCACGGCGATCCAGTGGAAATACAGCGATGAAACCGATTGGCGCGACCTGGTGGCGCTTACCGAGCTGCGGGGCGCTGCCGGAGAAAACGGCAAGGACGGAGTCAACGGCGAGAATGGCACCGACGGTAAAGACGGATTAAACGGTACGAACGGTCAAAACGGAGCCAACGGCAAAGATGGCATTAACGGGGTTGACGGAAAAGACGGAGCCGATGGAAAAAACGGCAAGGACGGAATTGACGGAGCCAACGGTAAAGACGGCATTAACGCCAAAAACATAGAAGTACAAAGAGCAACGGAATACATACAGTGGCGTTACGAGGGCGACGAGTGGCAGAACCTTGTTGCGATCGCCGATATCACAGGCCCCGTCGGGCAGAAAGGCGCAGACGGAGCAAACGGAAAAACACCGGAGTTCCGCGTGAACGAAAACACCCTGCAGTGGCGCTACACCGGCGATGAAATATGGCTGAACCTGTACGATCTTACCGCATTAAAAGGTGCGGATGGCAGAGACGGCGCTGACGGCAAGGATGGTATAAACGGAAAAGACGGAGTCGACGGTAAGGATGGAGCAGACGGTCTGAACGGCGCAGACGGAAAAGACGGAAACACGCCCTTTATCGGCGAAAACGGAAACTGGTGGATCGGTACAAATGACACCGGTGTAAAAGCCGAAGGCAAGGACGGTTCCGCCGGCGAAAAAGGCGATACCGGCGAAAAGGGCGAAAAAGGAGACAAAGGAGACAAGGGAGACAAGGGACAGAACGGCAGCTGCGCCGGCTGGTTCTATGGTACGCTTTGGACAAAAGGCGATCTTTACAAAGAGAACGGCGCCGAACGGCCCGTTGGGATAAAAGTTTATAAAGAAGCCGAAAGCGGCGGACTTGTTTCTACATACATGGATGAGATATATCTGAAAAAAGGTCACACATACAGCGTAACCATAAGCGCATCTATGGAACTGCAATCTCACGAAGACAGAAGTGGTAATTATTCTGTTCAAATGACGGACAATTATGATGACGGCTTTTGCAGAGAAGCTACGCGCATAAAGAGAGACGGCGTAAAGCTGCCTTATTCAAGGGATCAGCACCATTTCAGTTTCAGCCGGATATATATAGCATCGGACGAAGATATTCCCCTGCGATTCAGAATTGAGCAGTCAAGCTACAAAACTACACTTCTCGGATTCAACGGTACAATTACAATTACTGCTCTTGATTAAGTTTATATAACGGAGGCAACGGAAAATGAAAAAACGACTAATCAGTATCCTGCTTCTATGCTGCATGGTGCTGACGCTGCTGCCGACCACAGCGTCGGCAGCGGAGACCGGCGCGATGGATACTATCCCCGCAAAATTTGATGTGGAGATCGATCTGTGCGGCAGAACGAAAGACATCAACATCAACGACAGCAAGACATACTATATCTATTCGTCCTCAAGCGATCCGGACTTTGTCTGGACCAAGAAGATTCAGATCAACGGAAAGAAGGCGGCGCCGCACATTTTTCTGGACAACGTTAACATTCAGGTGAACAAGGACGCCAAGACACCGGCCATCGAGCTGCACGGAAAGGCGTCGGCGTATCTGTACTTTATCAACCGGGACAGTAAGCTGACGGGGGCCACCGGACGGGCGGCCATTCAGAAGAACCGCAGCGAGGGGCAGCTGCGCGTGCAGGTGATGGAGGGCACCACGGTGACGTGTCAGGGTGGCTATAAAGCGGCGGGCATAGGAGGAAGCTGGGCGACCCGCAATATCGCAGAAAGTCTGTTCAACCTGGATATGTACGGTCACGGCGCAAATATGCACTTCGGCTCTCAGACGAACCCATCGCTCTGGAGCGGCACCATCATCGCCAAGGGCGGCGATGGAGGAGCCGGCATTGGCGGCGGCAGAAACGGCAGCGGCGAGAAGCTGTATTTCTACTCAGGTAAAATCGAGGCGAAGGGCGGCGAAGCGGCCTCCGGCATCGGCGGCAGCTTCAAGGGCCGCGGCCGCGATATCTACATCTACGGCGGCGATATTTCCGCCACCGGCGGCGATGGAGGAGCCGGTATCGGCGGGGGCTGCTGGAAATCGTTGCAGGACATGGATGGCGACACCGCAGCCTATAATATCAACATTTACGGCGGCAAGATCAACGCCCACGGCGGATACAACGGCGCGGGCATCGGCGGCGGTCAGTTCGTCCCGGCGCGCGATATCACCATCACCGGCGGCGAGATCACGGCGCACGGTACGCACGGCGCGGCCATCGGCGGCGGACGCTGGTGTCACGGTCAGAACATCACCGTGACGGACGCGAAGCTGAAGCTGACGACAGGATACTCTCGATACATCTCGGACGAGGCGGCAGCTATGGGCTACGGCGATCGTGTGTACTTGGAAAAGGTATACGATATCGACGTAGGGAAAAGATATATAGGAGATCTTGTCAGGAACCCCCTGCCCGAAGACTACAAGTCCATCAAAATAGGCTCATACCATGGAAAGCTGGTGAAGCTGAAGGTTGAGGCGCAAGCCATCAACCGCGACGACGAGTTCGCCCTCTTCTGGAATCTCTATGATATTCTGATTCCCAATGAAAACGGGCGTATCGATGTGCAGCTGCTGACGCTGCCGTACGTGAAGAACTACGGCTGGGCGATCGAAGCGATGGAGATGGAGCTGATCGACGACCCCTGCAACGGGAAGCACGACTTCGGCTGGGTAAACCGGCAGTCGTGCCACGTCTGGGCATGCCGGAATATGAAATGTCAGGCGCGTGACCCGGTGGCGGAGATGTCCAAGCAAAACGGAAAGCACATCCCCGGCGAATGGGGCAATCAGAAGCAGCTCTGCACTGTGTGCGGCCATGTGATGGGAACGGACACGAAGGCGCCGGTGCTGGAGGGTTTGAAGGACGGTGAGAGCTACTCCGTCGAGGATACCATCGATGGAAATCCCGGCGCGTACACCTTCACCGTGAGCGACCCGGCTGCATCGGGAGAGACGTCCTCCGGCATCAAGTCGGTGACCATCAACGGCGAGCCGCAAGCCGGCCCCACCTATCGTCTCCCCGCGCCGGATGGCGGCAACAATGACGCGGGAGCGGAATATACCGTGGTTGCGACTGACAACGCGGGAAACGAGACTACGGCCACAGTCAGAACCTACAGGCGGCACCATGTGAAGGTCATCAGCCCGGACGGCAAAAAGACCTACGCCGATCTGATGCTGCCGCACAATGAATATCTGGTGCTCCAGATCAGGCTGCCGGCGGGCGTGTCGGCAACGCTGACCGATGAGGCAGACGGGACGAAAATCCCATATGACAAGGAAAAGGGAGAGTTCCGGGTAGGTCTGATCACCAAAAATCGGACGCTCGTGCTGAACTATTCGACGAAGCATCCAAAGGTCGAGCTTCGCTTGGGGACGGGTCAGTACTTCACGGGATATAACGCGGATTCGGACGAACCGTATTATCTCAAAGGCGCGTCCATGGATGGGAATTCCTATCAGATAGGCATGTGGGTCGACACGGACGCGAAGCCGGGCTATTACCTCAGCTCTCCGAATCGCTACACGCAGGAAGAGCTGGCAGCGCTTGACGAGTCCCTCTGGAAGGAATACAAGATAGCGGAAGCCACGCCGGGATCGATCGTGCTGCCATTTATCTTAATCACAATAGACGCCGCGGCGTATGAAAAAAACGGCGGTTGGTATGTCTACGCCAAAGCCACGAACCCGACGGGAACGACCTTTGTATCTACGCCGAATATAATCATTGACGTCGAGAACCCGAAAGCCATTGATCTTTCTACCGGAAAGGAACTGGAGAACTATGGTAAGTATTACGGCAACCTGCGGTTCAAGGTAGAGGACTCATCGCCCGTCACGGTTCGTTGCCATACATCCCCGAGTGGGAAAGCTGAGCTTCTGACGCCGGATGAAAATGGCGTTTATACGATCCCGGCAGAGTATGACAACAGCATCCAACACACGCTTATCATCGAAGACGCCTGCGGAAATGTGGCCTCCTACAGGTCGTTCAAGGTTTTCTGGAACTACCTGACCAATGTGCGGGAGAAGGACCATTGGAACGAGACGCCTGCGCAGCCGATCCGTATTTCCAAGGAACAGAATCTGAAAGAGGCGCTCTCCAATATCAAAATCGGGGTTTATACAGCTGACACCTCCGGTTTTATACCTGTCGAGGTTTCGTGGGAGATCCCGGCGGACTATGATCCGCAGTCCCAGCGGGAGCAGACCTTCACGGTCAACGGAACGGTGATTTTGGAAGGCACCGGAACACGCTGCAAATCGGGGCTTGATGTTATCACACGTCCGGGAGAGGAGTGGAAGAAGAACATCTCGGTGCAGGTGACCGTGGAGGGCGACCCGCAGTATAAGGTGACGGTGCAGGATTGCGAAAACGGCAGAGTCAAGGTGGTGAACGCTGCGGGAACCGCCGAGGACGGCACGCCACTGTTCTTTAAGGGCGAGCTTGTCATGCTCTCCATTGACCCCGACGAGGGCTATATGCTAAGCACGCTGTCCGTCAACGGCAACCCTGCCGCCGTTGCGGTTGGGGACGATACCTATACCTTCACCCAGCCGGAGGGAGATGTTACCATCACCGCAGCGTTTGAAATGCGCAACGAGCATACCGTCACTTTTGACGCTAACGGCGGCTCCGAGCCTGAGGAGCTGCCCGAGGAGGTCACCACCGCAATGCCCGCTAAGAAGATATTGCACGGCAGCGAGTATTCTCTGCCGGAGTGCGAGTTTATTGCGCCCGAAGGAAAGCAGTTCAAGGCATGGGAGATCGGCGGCACGGAGTATCCGGTGAACGCCCCTGTGACCGTCACCGCTGATATCACAGTCAAGGCGCTGTGGAAAGACAGCGAAAAGCCCACGGGCGAAATTAAAATCAGCGAGAACAGTTGGAAAGCGTTCCTCAACAATATCACCTTCGGGCTGTTCTTTAAGGACACGCAAACGGTGACCATCACCGCAGCCGACAACAGCGGTGAGACGGTAACGGTTGAATATCTGCTGTCGGCTAAAGAGCTTACCAAAGCGGAGCTTGACGGCAAGACCTTCACAGCGTACACCGCACCGTTCGGCATTGACCCCGATAACGAATATATTATCTATGTCAAACTGACCGATACGGCGGGCAATACGGACTGCATTTGCTCGGACGGCATCGTGCTTGACGGCACAAGCCCGGTTATCACCGGCATAGAAAACGGCAAGACCTATTGTGCGGCACAGACGGTTACGATCACCGAGAAATATGTGGATACCGTTACCGTAAACGGCACGGCTGTCACGCTTGACAAAGGAGGCAGCTTTGTCCTCTCTCCGGCAGACGGCGAGCAGAAAATCGTTGTCACCGACAAGGCGGGCAACACCGCCGAAATGAGCGTAACGGTCAACGACGGGCATACCTTCGGCGAATGGACATCAAACGGTGACGGCACACACACCCGCCAATGCACGGCAGACGGCTGTACGGAAGGCGTCGAAACGGATAATTGCATCGATGAGGATAAAAACCACATATGCGACATTTGCGGAAATATAATCTCCAACCATGAGGATGCGAATCAGGATCACGTCTGTGACCTCTGTGGCAAAGTGATTTCCAACCACGAAGATGCAAACAAAGACCACGTCTGCGACCTCTGCGGAAAGGTGATCACCAATCATGCTGGTGGTAAGGAAACCTGCAGGGATAAGGCAGTATGCGAAGTCTGCGGCAAATCCTACGGTGAGCTTGATCCGAATAACCACACCGACTTAAAGCATTTCCCGGCCAAGGCGGCGACCGAGGATTCCGAGGGCAACATCGAGTATTGGTACTGCAGCGGCTGCGGAAAGTATTACAGTGACAAAGACGGCACCAAGGAAATCGCCAAAGCCGACACCGTAACGGCGAAGCTGCCGAAGTCTCCCCCGACCGGCGACAACAGCAACCTTATGCTGTGGATCGCACTGCTGTTCATCAGCGGCGGTGTTTGCACGGCGCTTACCGTAAAACGCAAAAAAACGTATCGATACGGAGGTAACGAGAAATGAAAAAACGAATACTCAGTATCCTACTTACCCTTTGTATGGTGCTATGCTTTGTACCGACAGGCGTGTTTGCCGAGGATATAGCATTTAAGAATGTCGCAAGCGCGGCAGAGCTGAAAAATGCTTTGGCAGACAGCAGCGTGCCGGGTATCAGGCTGACAAAGGATATTGTTACCGACGAGGCATTTAGCGTGACCCGTACCGTCACTCTTGATCTCAACGGATACATGCTGAAAATGACCGGAAACGATTCTGTTATCCGGGTGGAAAAGAAAAACCAAAAAATAGGCGACCTGACGCTTATCGACAGCAGGCCCACAACAGAACACCGTTTTAAAGCAGATGATAAAAACGGACGGTGGCAGCTTGATGAAAACGGCGATATGCTCGTCAATGGCGGTATTATCACAAGCACCGGAACCGAACAGCGTTCCGGCGGCGGTGGAGTCGCTGTCTCGGCTGAGACGAAATTCACCATGGCCGGCGGTAACATAGTCGGCTGTGATTCAGATAAATTAGGCAGCGGCGTATATGTAAGCTTCGGTGCATTCACCATGACCGGCGGCAGGATCGTAGGCTGCGGAAACGATCCCGGCATATATCTGGAAGTTTGGGCTATCATGAACGCTAACGGCGGCGAGGTTGACGCAACGGTGGCTCTCAGGGAGAACAGTAAGATCACCACCCGCGACGACCTTGCCGGGGTCACTGTCTTCAGAAAAAAGGTGAATGTTTTTGATGCAGACAGCTACGGTGTCGTCAAATACGGTCTCTTTTATGTTCCGCCTTCCAACGGAACGACCCGTGAGATCGTTTACATGGCTAACGGTGCATTATATGCCGTGCAGATAATGTCTTCTGAAAGTTCAAACCCGGCTGTCGAGCCGGAAATTCCAACAAGCAACACCGGCAGCACCTTCCTCGGCTGGTATAAGGCAGACGGTACTAAGTGGGATTTTACAAGGGATGTTGTTGATGATCAAATATGCGTTGCGGCACGATGGGATACGGCCCAGCAGTTTTCCGGTGTTGAAGTCGGCAAAACCTATTATTTTGATCTGTCAGGCGAGAGCATTCCCGGTGCGGTGAACGCAAATCTTCCCGATACCACATTACACTATGTACCCTTTACCTATGTAGGAACATTGGACGGCTATGTGCTGAAGCCTGCATCAGGCGGCGTACTTGACTCCTCTGACAAGGCTGCCAATACTACAGACAGCAGCGCACCTTACGGCCATGCATATCGGCACAGTCTGTTCATGGCTGATCATATACTCACAACAGACGTAAGTTATGATACGTTGAACGCATCAGACTTTATTTTCGGTAACTCCTGCACTGTGAATGATGTTGATTATACTCTTCGTGCTCCTACTATCGGCAATACCTACGCCTCTTCCTCATCCCAAGGTATACCGGAGAATAACGAGTGGAATCAGATCCTTTTTAAGGATTCCGGTTTTATTAAAAATTTGTTGCTTGCAACGCCGTCATGGTCGGAAATCTGGGCATGGGGACAGGATACAAACACCAGCGGCAGTAAAATCAGATCTGTGCGCAGCGGTCGTAATCAGCTTGGGGGGGCGCCCACAAGATTTGATACACATGTCGGTTACCGCCCCGTCCTTGAGCTGCCGGCAGATCTTGCCGCCGACAGCCTGAAAATAGTAGAGCTGCTAACGGGTGAATTTATGCCCGGCGAGCAGCAGAACTGGATCAATATCATCGTGAAAAAGGGCGAGAGCTTCAAAGCTCCCTCTGCCGAGGGACTGCCCCGCCCGGACGGCATTTCGGCAGATGCACAGCTGTGGTGGGTAGACGAAAATTCAAACTTCTACAAGCCCGGCGATACCGTTCCCGCAGATGTTTCGGCACTTACCGCTTTATGGGGCGGCTTCGGTCTGTTTTTGGATCGGGGCGACGGTGCGGTGGAGGTCACGCCGGACAATTATACCGATATTTTCGGCGACGGAACTGCGTCCTTTGTTCTGCCTAAGGGCAAGAACTTTAGTACACTTAGGGATTCAGTGGATCTGACAGGCAAGGATATTTTGGAAATTTATTCGACCGGCAGGCTTGAAAGATACGGTTGTGTTTTCCCGAATCTGAAGCTCAAGAATGCCGACCTGACCTCTGTGCGCTTGAGCGAAAAGTATATCGGAAAGAGCAACCCGCTCTTTATCACGGCGGACGGAAAGAATACCGTCGAAAGCCTGAACGGAATTAGCAAGAGCAGGAACACCCTTTCCATTCTCGGCAACGGCTCGCTGACGCTGAACGGCGCACTGACGCTCAGCGAATACACCCAGTATGGCGGCGGCAGCGTCACCATGACGGACGGGCTCACGGCGTACTATCTTACCGTAGACAGCGGCTCGCTTACCGTAACGGGCGATCCGCAGGCCATTACGCTGCGGGATCAAGATATCGGCTATCTGGCAATGGGAGACGGTGCGCGGCTGTTCACGGGCTCTTCGGCACAGGATGCCACAGAGGCTGTTATTCCGCAGCTTTCCGCTGAAATGCAGGAACTGTATCAGCGCTATCTGGCGGGTGACAACACGCTGACAAATGAAGAGTTTGCCGCGCTGAACAACGCACTCAGAGAGCAGTTTAACGCTATCTCCCAGCAGCTTCCGGGCAAGGCCTATGTGCGTATCACGGGCGCTTGGGATGTGACTTATCAGCCCGGCACAAACGGCTCGGGCAATGCGGTCACAGATATTAAGTTCTATAACGATGCTCTCACGCTGCGAGGCGCTTTGTTCACTCGCACGGGGTACACGCAAGTAGGCTGGGCGACCGTTGACGGCGGCGAAAAGGTGTACAGCTTTGATGATGTTTATACCAAAAACGAGGCGCTGACGCTCTATCCCGTTTGGAACACGAATAAATACACAATTACCTTTGATACCAACGGCGGCAGCGAAATTGCACCCATTACACAGGAATACGGAACGCATATTACCGCTCCTGCCGACCCGACAAGAGAGGGGTACACCTTTATCGGCTGGGACAGGGAAATTCCCACGACCATGCCCGCCGAGAATATGACCATCACGGCGCAGTGGAAAGACAGCGAAAAGCCCACGGGCGAAATGAAAATCAGCGAGAACAGTTGGAAAGCGTTTCTCAACAACATCACCTTCGGTCTGTTCTTTAAGGACACGCAAACGGTGACGATCACCGCAGCCGACAACAGCGGCGAGGCGGTAACGGTTGAATATCTGCTGTCAGATAAGGAATTGACAAAAGCGGAGCTTGATGGCATGACCTTTACAGCGTACACCGCGCCGTTCGGCATTGACCCCGATAACGAATACATTATCTATGTCAGACTGACCGATAAGGCTGGCAATACGGACTACATTTGCTCGGACGGCGTCGTGCTTGACGGCACAAGCCCGGTGATCACCGGCATTGAGGACGGCAAAATCTATTGCGAGGCACAGACGGTCACCGTTGACGAAAAGTATGTGAACACCATCACCGTGAACGGCACAGAGGTCACGCTTGACGAAAACAACAGCTTTACCCTCGCTCCCGCAGACGGCGAGCAGAGAATCGTTGTCACCGACAAGGCGGGCAACACCGCCGAGATGACCGTAACGGTCAACGACGGGCATACCTATGGTGAATGGGTATCGAACGGCGACGGCACGCACACCCGTCAATGCACGGTGGACGGCTGCAACGGGCTTGAAACAAAGGATTGCTCCGGCGGCAAGGCAACCTGCGCCGAAAAAGCGGTATGCGAGGTTTGCGGAAAGGCTTACGGCGAGCCTGACCCGAAGAACCACACCGACTTAAAGCATTTCCCGGCCAAGGCGGCGACCGAGGATGCCGAGGGCAATATTGAGTATTGGTACTGCGGCGGCTGCAATAAGTATTACAGTGACAAGGACGGCACCAAGGAGATCGCCAAGGCCGACACCGTAACGGCGAAGCTGCCGAAGTCCCCCAAAACCGGCGACAACAGCAATCCTTTGATGTGGGTTGCACTGCTCTTTATCAGCGGCGGCGTTGTGACCGGCACTACGGTTATAAGCAAAAAGAAAAAACACTCTGCCGAATAACAGAGTGCAGAATAATGTAAAGCGGCAGGCTTAGTTTCATAAGAAGCCTGCCGCTTCCCTTTTTCGCCTATTATATGGCAAAAAAACGGCACAGAAAAGCCGATGACACGGAAATGAAAAGATGCTATAATAATACCGTCAATCAGTGGGCCTGTAGCAAGGGCTCACTTTTATTATGCCAAAAAGGAGCGTGTAAAAATGAAATACTGTCCCTACTGCGGCGCCGATATTCCGGACGGCGCCGTTTCCTTTTGCGCTGAATGCGGAAAAGCATTACCGGCCAAGAAGGAGAAACCAGAGAATTCAACACCGGTGGTAACATCGTCTGCGGGCAAAAAGAAAAAGCATAAATCTTCGACTGTGACCGATGCTGAGCTCCGGAAAGCATACAATGACGGCTATGACGGATACTATGAGGATCTCCTGCCGGTCGATCACGGCAGGGAGCGCTTTGAAACTGACCCTGCCCCGGTAAAAAAGATCATTGTTCTGGCAGTCGGCGTACTCGTTGTGATCGGACTCTGCGTACTGATATTGCATTTCGTCTGACCGTTGTAAATCCGGTGTGCTGCCCGTGTAATGTAAGTAAAAAGCATGCGAGGTGGCAGAGATGATTTATTTATCCAAAGGAATTGCGCAGAAAGGCTCTACGGAACAGCTTCTGTTCGTTTTGTACGGCGGTCAGAAATTTGAACTCACGGGAAATGCCGCAGCAGCATGGCTGAACGGCCGCTTCAAGTTTGCGGAAGCTCTCGGGCGCAATGAGCCCCCGGTCGCTTATCTGCAAAAGCTGGGGCTTGCGGAAACCGAAACAGACAATGACGAGCTTTCCCGTTATCGGATCACATCCAGGTGCATCTTCTGTCCGGCAGACACTACCGGACCATCTGTGCTCAGGGCTATGGATAAAGAAATATTGCAGTGGCTGAAGAATGCCGGTGTTCGTCTGACCGTAGCAGAGCTTGTATATCTCATAGAAAACGGGATCAAGCCCACGCAGGACCTTCTGTATACGGATAACCGGCAGATACTGATCGAACAGATCTATACGGTCGATACGATCGCAGACAATCTTCTTGAAACTCGAATGGAAGCAGCTGAATGTCGCGATGCCGTTGTGCAGAGTCTGCTGCGGCTGTTGAAAAAGAAATTAGTGCTCGTATTGTGAGGTGAAATCGGATGAAGGAAAGGTTCAAGCAACTCCCTGAGCCATTGCAGCAGCAGGTGATCCGGCGCTTTGCCATTGCAATCGTGTTTGTGCTTCTCTTCTTTATTACGCTGTTCGGCTTTTGGGATGTATACCTTTTCCTCCCCTGTTTGCTCTTTGCCGGATTCTTTATTGTAAATGCCTTACGGCTGTTTTATACTTGTATCAGGGGAGATTATATTTCGGTAAGCGGCACCTGTGTCCAGGTGGAAACAACTGCGATACGAAAGCGCGTAAAAAGCCTGACGCTTGAGTATGAAGAGGAAGTGCCGAGGCTTTTGACCGTTTCCATACACGAAAGGATAAAGCGCCTCAGTGTGGGAGATACTGTGACTATATACTTATCGGAGAAGACGCCGGTGTACAGCCGTGACGGAGCATATCTGATCTACGGTTACTATGCTGTTAAAATAAGAAAAGGGGCCTGACTATGACAGACAGAGACAGAATACTCGGCTTACTGGAGGAGATACACAGCCTGGTCGAGGAAAACGGGAATGCAGACGGAACACTTCGTTTCGATGCACTGAGGGCAATTGTTGCCTTGGACTTTGCCAAAACGGAGATCGAAAAGATGATTTCGGGGCAAATTCCCCAAACGGATTGACTATTTCGGTGGATTATGCTATACTTACATTGTAAGTTTCAAGATTTCCTACGAGAAATCCGAGTAATCCGAGTTTTCAAAGTGTCAATTAGCACGCAATGTGCTGGTTGGCACTTTTTTTGTTTCTGTCGGTTTCTACCCGTGATAAGCGGGATGAAATAAATATTTTTGTTGCAGGCGATCCCTGCAGAAAGGAGCACCCTATGTTAAAAGTATTTGCAACCCAGGTCGTCGTATCGAGAGGATATGACGGCGCAGCAGCCATCAAGTTTTCCGAGAAAGGTGATGCGGTGAGATTCCGGATCGGCAAGAAGGTCTATGACCCTAACGCTGAGAATAATGCTCGGTGGATCAATCTGGCAGTTAAGGGCTTCGGTCCGATTTGCGAGCGCATCAAAAAGATGCAGCTCAAGGATGGATCCTTTGTCAATCTTATCGGCCGTCTGGACGAGGATGTTTGGGAAGACCAGCAGACTCATGAGAAGAAAAGCGCAATGGTCATCATTTTGGATGATATTGAGTATGCTTCCGGCGGAGGTAAGTCTAAGGATAACCAGAACACCGATGAAGCGCAAGGACATCCGGCAGCAGCGACAGCACCGGCAGCGGCCGCACCCGCAAATAACGGCGGCGGCTTTACCGGCTACGAGTCGTTTGGCGGAGGCAATTCCTTCTTTGACGAAAACTGAGAGGCAACAATTGAATCGGGCGTATAAGAGGCGCACATGAGTGACCGTATGGTTTCTTGTGTGCGCCTTTTTGCGTTCAGAAAGGACATCTCTATGAACAACAAAGACCGAAAGCGGCAAATTGCCTATGAGGTGCTGATGATTTTGGTATCGCTGGCTCTGCTGACATTCATCTGCAGACTCTGGCCGATCCTGCTGCTCATCATCCTCGGCATTTTTGTTGCAGCGATCCGACTGCTGTTTCTATCCGGCAATCGTGTTGACCAGGTAGAACCGCAGCCGCTGCTTCCTGCCCCCATACCGGCACCGACGGAAAGCGATCTGCGGAAGCTGGCGCATTCTCTCATTACCAGCCGGATTACGACGCTCGTGCTGAATGAGTATCCGAATGCCCGGTGGATCTGGGAAGCACCGAATGCGTTTGAACTGATCGAACTCGGCGAAGAGGTCTATATCCTGCTCAACCGAGCCGGCGGTTATCGCAAGGCAAAGGTCATTATTCAGAACCTTCAGGTTATCGGCCTTCAGTATCAGGAGATACCGAAAAAGCCGGATGAGTCTGAGGAACGGACGGAAGCTCCTGCCACAGAGCAACCGAAAGAAAACTATGAGCTCATCGCCTTTGAATGGGCGGAGTCTCATATCTTTGAGCTGAATGCACGGTGCAATGATGCCATCGGTCAGGGATTGACCGAAATCATCCTGACGGCTGACGACCTTCCTGCCCGTGAGAGCTGGGAGAATGTCTGCCTGGAATTGCAGCGAACAGGGCTTGAAGATGCCGTATGTATTGCGGAGGGAATCAAAATCAATCTATCGCACTGAGTGCAGAAAGGGAGTAAAGTATGGCAACATACATCAACAACATTTTTAATTTCGGCAGAAGTCTGCCGTCGCCGTTTGACACCATCGCAAACAAAAAGATCAAGGTGTCTTCCAAGTACGGCGACGGGACAACTTCTACCCTTTGCGGAACGGTGATCAAGGCGGTCCATGCGGTCTGCCATTGTATGGACGGGTCCGGTGAGGGCGCTGTCGGTATCATCGATCATCGCACGGCGGCAGAGTATAAATCCTCTGCCGGTGCGGATGCCTATCATCTTGTGGTCTACGATAGCAACACCGGCAGCCTGATGGCAAGCGTTTATGACAGTAACATGGAGACCTTTGAAAACTACACCCTCAACAGCAGCGGTCGTGACGGAGCCGCCGTTATGATGGCGCTGTTCCCGATGCTGATGCAGGATGATGAATTCAAAGAGATCTTCAAGGCTTACCAGGACGAGCTGAACGCCGGGTATCCTCATATGGATAAGGCTACGGAATACATGGCGCTTATGTGCGACAATGCCTATCGCCGTATCAAGGATGACAGCTGCGTTGCCCATATCAAGGTCAATGTAGACAAGGCAGGCAATCTGATGCGTGTATCTCAGACACACCTGGATTCCGGCAGTTTTACACCGACTACGGTACTGGCGGGCGAATTCAAGATTTTTGCCCAGACCGGACCGGCGCAGATTTATTCCGCAACGGAAACCATCGATCATGCCGACTTTGAGGGACAGTATGTGTTGAACAAACGCACCTTCACGCCGCAGGAAACGATGCTGATTCCAAAGCTTCCGGAGTGGTACATCATCCCAAAGGAAGTTGTAGACATCTGCAAGCACGCCAAGGCAACAACCAGCAAATCCATGCAGATGCGAAATTTCCTGCTGCGTGGACCGGCAGGTACGGGCAAGACGATGGGTGCAAAAGCCATTGCCGCAGGACTCGGTTTGCCATATATGAAGTACACTTGCTCAGCCAACACGGAGATCTTCGATTTTGTCGGTATGATCTTTCCGGATTCCGAGGACTCTACGGGCAGTGCCCAATTGGACGCTGAACGGGAGACGCTGATGCAGATGGGCGGCATCAACTATGCCAATGTTTCAAAGCTGATGAAGCTGCCTGACCTTGACGATATGGACTACGATCCGGCAGGCGTTTATATGGCGCTGACCGGCGTCGAAAACGCGGCTGCTACCTCACAGGATTGCATGAGCATCGTCCTTGACCGTGTAACGGAAAAGGTACGGGAGCTTTCCAAGACTGTAAAAGATAAAAACAGCAGCGGACAGACCTATCGTTATGTGGAGACTGACTTTGTGAAGGCTCTCAAGCATGGCTATGTGATCGAGATACAGGAGCCATCCACGATCGTCCAACCGGGCGTACTGGTGGGTCTGAACTCTCTTTTGGAACAATCCGGTTCTATCACATTGCCGACCGGCGAGGTCATCCAGCGGCACCCTGATGCCGTCGTAGTTGTAACAACCAATACGAGCTATGAAGGCTGCCGCGGCATGAACCAGTCCGTGCTCGACCGAATGAGTCTGGTGCGGGATATAGAGCTACCGAGCCCCGAAGTAATGGCGCAGCGTGCCATGTCGGTTACAGGTGCGACGGATGAGTATGAGGTGTCCAAGATGGTGCAGGTGGTCAATGACCTTGCGGAATATTGCCGCAAAAACAGTATCACGGACGGCTCTTACGGAATGCGCAGTCTGATCGACTGGATCATCAGCAGCGAGATCACCGGAGATGTCTACGAATCGGCGCTGTATACCATCATCAGCAAGGCAACTGCCGACGAGCTTGACCGCGAAGCACTGATCAGCACAGTTTTGGAGCCGATTTTTGCACCGAAACGGCATAAGGCGTCGGCATAATAATTTCAGAGAAAGGAGGCTCCCCTAAATGGCAAGGGTGAATCATAAATTAGTCAAACAGCGTCTCAACGAGAAACGCAGTAAAATCACGGATAAACAGTTCTTTTCCTCCCGTATGTTGGCGGGGCATTTTGAGGATCTGGCAGCAGCACAGACCAGACGGTATCATTACAACCGTCGAGTCCGTGTGAACCTGTACTGGAAGCCCAAGGATGCCTTCACAGCAGCGACGGACAATATGCAGATCCGCATCAACACGGGCCATCCGTTGGTGAGCAAGGTCAAAGGACGCGAGAATCGGTATCAGATCGTGTGCGGTATGTTTGCACACGAGCTGGGGCATGTGCTCTTTACCGATTTCCTTTCTGCCCAGACCTATCACAACTATCTGGACAGCTTCAAATGGTATCCTCGCCCGCCGGCTTTCCGGCTGGCGGCGGATGCCCGGAACGAGAAAGCGTTCTGGGAATATGTCAAAGAGGATCCGAAGAACCTGCAGATGGTCCATCAGATCGCAGCGAACATTGCCAATATCATTGAAGACGGATATATCGAAAATCGGATGCTGAACAGCTTCCCCGGTACACTCGGCTACGGTTTGGAAACGCTGCGTGAGCGCCATTTTGACGAGATCGATACGGTGACAGAGCTGATTGCCAAGGAAACAGACGACGGCAGGCATATTCTTGAAAGTATCCTGCAGATCATGCTGTCCTACGCCAAATTCGGGCGGATCAAATACGGTGACGAGCCGAAAACAGACGAGCGCATAAAGACGGTATTCGGTCTGATCAATGACATTGACGAGGCCCTGATGAACCGTTCCGGAAAGGAGCGCTGGAATGCCGTCAACACAGTAATGATCCGTTGTTGGGAGTACATTCAGGATTTCTGCGAGGTTTGCAAAGAGCGTCAGGAAGAAGCGGAAGCTGCAGGCGGCACAGTCACTGTGGCTGAAACGCTTTCTGAAATTCTAAGCTCCATTGCAGGCACATCCGAAGTTGGCAGCGGAACCAGTACCCCTGTTCCGGAGGCATCCGGCAACACCGGCAAATCAGCGACTGCTGCAGCAAGGGCGGAGACACGGTCCGATGCGTCTGAAAGTGAGTCTGACGGCGAAAACCCTTCTCCCCAGACTGAGTCGGAAAACAATGAAAACGCATCTGAGTCTGGAGAAGCCTCGAATCAACCAGATGATTCTGAAAATGCTCAGCCCGGCGGCGGAGGTTCCGGCTCCGGAAAGCAGCAAACCTCGGAAGCCGAAAAAGGAAGAATTCCGCACCAACAGACAGACGGCGTCAGCGCCCCTGTCGGCGGTTCCGTCACGAAAAATTCCGGGTATCAGCGCGAGCAATATGACCGTGCAGCCTCGGATATCGAACGGATCCTGGACAATATGGCGGAAAAGGCTGCCTGCGAGGAGCTGGAGAGCGAACGCATACGGGAACTGAATGAAGCTGCACAGAGTATTTCCTACGGAAATATCCACAGCGGCGTCAATATCCGCGTGAACCGCATTGCATCCGTTGATCCGGAGCTTGTGGAACAATACGATGCGATCTGCAATCCGCTCATCAGCATTTCTCGGCAGCTTCAGAAAAGTCTCCTGCGGCAGCTCAAGGAGAACCGGCGCGGCGGCAAACAGACCGGCCTTATTATGGGGCGGCGTCTGGATGCGCATGCTTTGTGTCGGAATGACGGCAAGGTGTTTTATAAGAACAACCTGCCCAATGAAATCCCTGAGCTTGCGGTGGGACTTCTTTTGGATGAGTCCGGGTCTATGTGCTCCTGCGACCGCTGCACTTATGCCAGAGCGGCAGCCATTATTCTGTATGATTTCTGCGAAAGCCTTGAGATCCCTGTTATGGTATACGGTCACTCGACCGATTACTATGACGGGAAAGATTCGGTAGAGCTTTACTCCTATGCCGAGTTCAACGGCTTTGACAATGACGATAAGTACAGGCTGATGGATATCAGTGCCCGCGGCAGCAATCGTGACGGAGCTGCACTTCGCTATGTGGCGGAGGCGCTTTCCAAGCGACCCGAGGCTGTAAAGCTTCTTATCCTGGTATCAGATGGGCAACCTGCCGATACCGGTTACTACGGCACAGCCGCTGAGGAGGATCTGCGCGGAATCAAGCAGGAATATCAACGCAAAGGCATACTCTTTGTTGCCGCCGCAATCGGCAACGATAAGCAGAATATTGAGAGAATCTATGGGGATTCCTTCCTCGATATTACTGACTTAAATCAACTGCCCACGAAGCTGACCGGTGTGGTCAAGCGTCATATTCGGGTATAAACACATCAAGATATAACAAAACGATGGGCAGCTGGTGATGACACACGGTTGCCCATCTGTTTTCAGAAAGGAACATCATTATGCATTTCAAAACACTGGTGACCGTGACCATGCCGACTGTGGAAGAAGATCCGCACGAAAATGCTGCGGTCGAACAATCCATCGATTTGCTGCAGGCCAGAAAAGATGATTTGGCTAAGGACATTATGGCGGAACTGACTCTGTGCACTCTTATGGGAAGGACAACGAATTTCGCACGCCAACTGGTGGGCGCAGTAGAAGAAGTTATGACGCCATACAGTACCGAACCGCCGGAAGAATACAAGGAATTTGCTGACATGACCGAGGAGCTGAAAGCCGACTACGCAAAGTCCGTAGACTGCCTGAAGCTTCCAAACGGAAAGATCGTTGAATGCGGAAGTTACCCGTATTTCAGCAAGTACAGCATTGTAGATGGGAAGGTCAGCCAAAACAAGGTCGGTACTCTCCATCATACCAGACGCACGAAGCAATCCCGAAAAATACAGTACCTGCCGAATTGTCCTCGGCAAAAGGTGTATAAGACCTTTGAAAAATATGCCGAAGATTATCGCAGATATGAGTACAACGAGGAAGAAAAGGGATACGGATTTTATTGCAATCCCAATGCCATGTGGGACTGGTATCAGATTGGCGGAAGATGGCCGGTGACTTTCCTTGTAAAAGCAGACTGTACGGAATACTCTTTCGGGGAACGAAGCTGGGGCAACTACAGCAAAAAATACCCTGCACCCGAAGGATATATGTGGGTTTCGGCAGCAAGGAAAAAAGACATCTGCTGGGATATTATGCGGAGCTGGTATATTGCTCAGGATACGGAGCGATACACCAAACTCAAGGAAGCGTTCCAATGTGGCAAATTACCCGATGAGTTCCATGGTGAGTTACGAGAGAACGGATTTTTTTGCTGCGGCAAGTGCGCCTATGCAGCCGGTGAAACCTTGGACGAATACCTTGCCCGCATAGGAATACCGAAATCGTGGAAGTATCCCATCGGCGTATCTGATATCGTCGATGCAGACGAATGGCTCAGCAAAAATGACATCAGCATCGGAAAAGAGAGCAGTAACTGGCACGAACAGATCGATACTTATATTGATGATCTTGACGGCGAAGATGTTCTTGTTTCCGTAGACTATCACATGTAAGGAGGTACTCATATGCTTATAAACAAACCCGGTGCCGAATTCTTATATAACGGCATCACATACCGAGTCGGTGATGTGATCATCGGCAGCGATCAAAGCGAATATGCCGGCCTTATCGGTTCTATTTTTGAAATCCGTGACGGCAGCGACAAAGAAACCGAAAACGATACTCCGGACATCTACTGCTCCTTTGATCCTCCGGTATTACCAACGGACATCGCAAAGGTTGAAGCAGTGTTCTCGGACCTGTATGGCACGCAAAAGATATTGGATGACATTTGCTTTGATATGGTCATTATGGCTCCGGAAATGATTACCGTTCCCGGTCAGTCAAAAAAGTCCATTAAACTTTACATACTGAGCGAGGATTGGGCTGCAAACGGTGGCACCGGACATTCGTCCAGTATTTATTCGGATCCGCTGGAGGCCAGGGCAAGGCTCAATGAGGCGCTCGGAAACGAGATCGACTCCGGCTGCCTTTCGGACTGGATCAATACACCGGAATACCGGACAGAAACATCGGAAAATTCCTATGAAGGATGGCTGGATGGATTCTACTGTGAAAGCCATTACGACATTTCTCTGGAAGAACGCAATGTGGTTCTGACTCCTTCGGTCATCGGTGATGTTGGACGAGACTACTTAGATGCATCCCGGTATGAGGATTTTGCCTGTCAGGTTGAGCAGTGGGAAGAAATCAGCGAGTTATCGGAAGAAGACTATCAGCGGTATCTTGCAGATGTGCGCATTCCGAACATGATCGACAAAGGACTGAGCGATACCTATTGGGAGTGCTACTGGGAAGCCGTTTCAGAAGCTGCGCACACATTGCTGCGTGAGTATATGGGTAGAAATACGCATTCCGACACAGAATCAGGAAAAGGATAAGGAGGCGATTTCGTGTATTGTCGTAGTGAACCAATTAGGCCGCTTACGAGCATTGTTTCCTATCCGGATCGCGGCGACGGCGGTGACAACCGATACCGCGGAAACTGCTCTCCAAAGCTGATCGAGGATCTTATCGGGTTCTTTAAGCCCAAAGAGATCTGCGATTATATGTGCGGAAGCGGAACAACCAAAGCGGCGGCCGATAAAGCCGGTATCCGCAGTCATCTTTATGATCTGCACAGCGGGTTCGATATTATGAACTGTGATATTCCGGAGCGACCGGAATTTGTATTCTGGCATCCGCCGTATTGGGATATCATTCAGTATTCAGATGTCATGTACAGGGCATCTGATGTAATGCAGAAGTATGGATATGACCCGAAACGCCTGGACCTGTCCCGTATTGAACGCTGGGACGATTTCGTCAGCGCAATGAATTATGCCATGATGAAACAGTTTTCGGCACTGGAAAACGGCGGTCGGATGGCTGTTCTGATGGGTGACATCAAGAAGAAAGGCAGACTTTACAGTATGCTTGCCGAGATTGTAAAGCCCGGCACCTTGGAGAATATTATCATCAAGGCGCAACACAACTGCTTTTCGGACCGGACGCAGTATAGCGGTAAGTTTATCCCTATCCTGCATGAGTATGTTATGATCGTTCGCAAGGACTCTCCTGTGCTCATTCCGATTTTGATGACACAGAGCTCAGCGGTAGATATCCGCGATATGCCGGGAGCAACCTGGCGTGATGTGGTTGCGGCAGTTTTGGAGCAATGCAAGGAGCCGGTGGCTCTTTCCTTTCTCTATGAACAGATCGAACCGCATAAAAAGGCACAGGCAAACAAATGGTGGAAAGAAAAGATCCGCCAAACGCTGCAGATCAATCCCATGCACTTCACCCATGACGGGCGAGGCATGTGGTCATTGAACAGGAATGCAGCATAGTAACCGTTATGGGAGGGATGTCACTTCGGTGGCATCCCTTTTCGCATAGAAGTTTGCAATTTGGACACACTAATATTTGAAAAAGGCATTTACATTTTTACTGCCGTTTGATATAATATGAAGTAAGAATGTAAATGCCTTTGCAAGGAGGTGTGTGCCATGGATCAGATTTGGACACGAATAAATGAATTGGCTGAAGCAAACAACGGATTTGTTCGGACAGCCCAGGTTGAGGCGCTTGGTATCAGCAGACCTATGTTGCGCAAATATACCGATGCTGGGAAGTTGGAGCAGGTACGCAAAGGACTATATGTGCTTGCGGATGGCATGCCAGACGAATATGCATTGCTTCAGGGGCAGTGCCGTGATGCTGTTTTCTCTTATGGTACGGCGCTGTACCTATGGGGGCTTTCAGACCGAACGCCACACATATATGACATTACAATCCCAAGAGATAAAAATATCTCTGTATTAAAACGGGATAATCCGAATTTGCGATGCCACTATTTGCCGAGAGATGTCTATGAGATTGGTATCACACAGACGCGCTCACCACAGGGTGCAGAAATAAAATTATATGATAAAGAGCGATGCCTTTGTGATTTGATCCGTAATAAGGAGCAGATGGATATGCAGCTATACACGCAGGCAATCAAGGATTATTTCAAGGCTAAACCCAACAATCGGAAACTGTTGAAATACGGGAAGCTGTTCGGAATAGAAGATAAAATCAGAACCTATATGGAGGTATTATAATGAAAACGCCGGAACAATTAAAAGGGACCATACGCAGTATGGCAACGAAAAAGAATCTCCGGGCGCAGGAAGTTTTACAGATGTTTCTGTTTGAAAGGATTTTGGATCGTTTGGCTAATTCGGACTACCAGAAGAATTTTATCCTCAAAGGCGGACTGTTGATTTCCTCAATGATCGGCATCGGCGAGCGAACTACAATGGATATGGATACTACCGTCCGTGGAATTCAAATGGAAGAGGATGATATTGTCCGAATCATCAAGGAAATTTTGACGGTGGATGTTGGTGATGGTATACGCTTTGAATATGAGAGTATTGAGCCTATCCGAGAAGAAGATGCTTATAATAACTTTCGGGTGCATTTGCGTGCAAAGTACGGAAAAATCGATGCACCAATGAAGATAGATGTAACGACCGGCGATATGATCACTCCGGCTGCAGTGCAATATGATTTTCCGATGTTATTTGAGGATAAAACCGTACCGGTCATGGCCTATACTCTTGAGACCGTGTTGGCCGAAAAGTACGAAACGATCATTCGGCGCAATATCGGTACCACAAGAGCAAGAGATTTCTACGACCTTCATACACTGTACCGTAGTCGGAAATCGGAGATTCGCGTGGATGTTCTCAAAGCAGCCGTATTACATACGGCACAGAAACGGGAATCTCTTGAGGATATCAAAGACTGGAAGGATATCTTGAAAGACTTGCGTGAAGAGCCTCAAATGTATCTGCTGTGGGACAACTACATAGCTGAGAACAAATATATTGGGAATTTGAAGTTTCATGTGGTACTCGATACTGTAGAAGAAATCGCACAGATACTGGATTTTTGATTTAGGGACCTTGATCGCTATATCGATGTACGAAAGCCTGCGATGGCTTAAACTAATACGCGTTTACATTCCAACTGCAAATTCCAATTCGTGAAGTAAGAATGTAAATTGATTTGTGCTGAAAATGCCCTTTTCCGGCGAATGGATTGACTATTGCGAAATTTTCTGTTATACTATTTATGTAAGTATCAAGTTTGGTTCTGATCCAAGCATAGTTTAACAGAGTTACCACAGTGTCATTTGCGTTATTGCAAATGGCACTTTTTTGTTTCCGGCCAATTCATTCGGGCACAAAGCCAGCAGTCCTTCGGGGGTGCTGGCTTTTGTCATATATCAAGGCGGCATTGCCGTCAAAATCAAAGAAAGGAGCATTTCATTATGCAAAAACCATGCCAGGACAGCTATTATACGCTGTTCAGTTCCTACCCGACACTGCTGGATTATCATGAGGAGCAGGCAAAGAACAGCCGTTGGATCCGCTGCAAGGTCGCTGACCTGCAGGTGGAACCTCTCAGTGAGTCCTCGCCTCTCATCGGTAATTTGTCGGCGTTTGCCGCAGGAACATCACAGGAAGCCGTAGAGGATACGGCAGAAAATCTCGGACTTGCCATGCGCGTAAACGGAGAACTCTATCCGGTTCGCATGACAGCCTACAAAAGCCTGCTCGACAGAGCGAAGATCGGAGGCACCGCGCTTCCCAAACTCAGCCGCGAGGTATTGGCCGAAGTGCTCAACGAATGCCTGAAGCTGTATTCGGCGGATGCGCTCCTGCTGATCCGGGACGAAAAAATCTCTGCCGTTCACTCCGGTGACGAGGTGGATTATTCCGTCCTTCCGATCGACGAACTGCTGAAAGCTCTGCAGGCAAAGCTCGATGCACGGTTCTCCGGAAACGAGTTTGAGTCCGGGTACTGTGACCATTCCCTGGTCAGTGCCTCATGGCGAATGCCCGACCAGAAGGAAGACCTGCTCGGTACCTACGCAAAGGTGCTGGCTGCCCAGGGCAAAGCGACGATGGCATCCAAGCTGATGCCGGGTATCCGCTTTATGACATCGGATACCGGTGTCGCCTCGGCAAAGGTCTCTGCGCTTCTGATGAACGGCAGGCACTCTATCCATATCGGTGGCTGCGTAGCCGTAGATCATCGGCATCAGTCCAAGGTCGCTGACTTTGATACGGCGCTGGATCAACTGTTTGCCCAGTTCGGGGACAGCATCGCCAAGTTGCAGGCGCTGATGGAGATTCATCTGGATTTTCCGATCAACGCCATGACGCGGGTGTGTAAAAAGCTCAGCCTGCCTAAAAAGGCAGCAGTCGAAGCAATCGCCATGTTTGAGATGTCTTACGGCGGAGGCCCTGCCACGGCACATGATGTGTTTCTGGCCATGCAGGAGATTCCGTTTATTCTCAAAACGGATAAGTTTCCCGAAAGCAAGCTCCTTGTTGTCGAGGAAAACATGGCGCGTGCGCTCACACTCAAATGGAGTGATTTTGATTTGGCAAAGGCGGTGAGCTACTGATGGCGGCACCGAATATCCTATGCGATACTGCCGGAATGACCAACGCCCAGTGGCTGGCGGCCCGTATGCACGGACCGTCCGGTAAAATCCCGTATACAGTCGGCGGCAGTGATGTGGCAGCCGTCTTCGGGGTCTCCCCTTGGACAACGCCGCTGGAACTGTGGATGATCAAAAAGGGACGGATGAAGCCGTCGGCAAAAAGCAACGCCAATCAGCTTGAGATGGGGCATTTGCTTGAACCTATCGCAGCACATTGGTATGCCAAGAAAACCGGAAACCGCGTGTATGAGGACACGAACCTGTACCAACACGCAGACCATCCGTATGCGCTTGCCAACTTCGATCGGCGTTTTGAGCGTGCCTCTGACGGAGAACCAGGCATCCTGGAGTGCAAGAGCTGCACCTATCATAAAGCAAGCGAGTGGGACGATGGTGCCATTCCTTTGTACTATGAATTGCAGCTGCGTTTCTACCTGGCCGTTGCCGATGTCAATATCGGTTCATTCTCCGCAATCTGGGGAAACAACCCGGACAATGACCTGGCGATTCCGGATATCACCCGGGATAAAGCCAAGGAAGATATGATCTTCGAGCGTCTTGATGAATGGATATGGAGCCTTGAGCATGATAAGCCGGCTACAATGTCCGGTGTAGCGCCGCAACTGGCGCTTGAATCACTAGCCCGTATCTACGGAGAAAGCCAGTCCGGGCTGCCGACCATTGAGTTTTCTTCCAAACAGGAAAACGCACTGCGCCGAATTGCTCTGTTGCAGGGCAAGATCACGGAGTGCAACCGTGAAATCAAAACTTATGAAAAGGAGATCGAAGCACACAGCGTGCGAATTGCCGAAATCATGAAGGAGCATGAGCATGGCGTCCTTACGACGACATCGGATAAGCTTCTCATTGATTACGTCACCAAATCCACTACACGACCCGATTCCAAGGTTCTGAAGGCAAAGTATCCGACGATTCTGCCAGATGTAATGAAAACGACACAGAGCCGTAAGGTCAAGGTCAGTGTACAACCACTTTAAGAAAGGAGTCCTATTATGGACAATATCTATCATCAATACTGGCAGCAGGAGCTGATGTATCAGTTGGCATCCGCTGATCGCTACCGCAAAAGAGCCTATGTATGCTCCCCTTTTCGGGCGGACACCCGCGAGCAGCGCGAAAAGAACCTGCGCACGGCAAGAGCGTATATGTTCTACGCAAACAAGAAAATGAACATGAACGCCGCTGCGCCTCATGCGTATATGCCGCTTTTGCTTTGCGATGAGATCCCTGCCGAAAGAGCCATTGCGCTTCGATTCGGTCTGGAGATCCTGGAGCAAAGCGATGTTATGCTCGTATGCGGAAATAGGCTCAGCAACGGTATGCGCGGCGAGATCGTCAAAGCGGCTTTGCTTCGTATGCCGATTACGGTGTTTGACGAAGGCCTGTATCTGGAGGTGCAGAAGCTTGTCACACAAAACAACGGGGATAAGAAGTCCGTAAAGCTGGATCGTGAAAACTTTCCGATGGCTTTTACGGAGCCCGAATCCTATCTGGAAAATGCGGCGCTGTTCAAATGAGTATGCCGTATCACAAAGAACTCCTGAGAAGCAGTGTTTCGCTGTGTTTTCGGGAGTTCTTTGTTTTCCGGAACAAAGCGAAAGGAGTAATGACATTGTTATGCCAATTTGAAAAAATGATCTATCCTTCCGGTACCGGCGCGGCGGATGCGGCAAGCTTTATGATCGCGCTTTACCGTCCGTGCGAGAAACTGAAGGATAGCAGCGGCAACACCATTACACAAATCAAGGCCGTTGGGTACTGCCTGCCTACTACGGGTAATATGCGCTATGAAATGCGTGGGCACTGGCGCAAGGATCCCAAATACGGCATTCAGTATGATGTCGAGGGATACGAGGAGCAGATCATTCCGACCCGGGAAGGCATCGTTGCCTATCTCTCATCCGGGCAGATCAAAGGCATCGGTCCGAAAATGGCGGAGCGTATCTATGATGCGTTTGGGAATATGGCACTGGAGGTGCTGGACAAGAAGCCGGATAAGCTTTTGACCATCTCCGGTATCAGCCAAAATAAGCTCAAAAAAATCTGCGATTCCTACCTCGCCAACCGCGGCGCCCGTGATGTGGTAGCCTTTCTGTCGCCGCACGGGATCACGCCGAACCGTGCCGTAAAGCTCTACAAAGAATACGGAGAACAAACGATGGATATCGTAAAAAACCATCCGTATAAGCTCTGCGAAATGGTCGGCGTGGGCTTCAAGACGGCAGATAAGATCGCCATGAGTATGGGGATTGACAGACTGTCGCCTGAACGTGTGGATGAGGGTATCCTCTACACACTGACTGATGCGGAAGGCTACGGAAATCTGTGTATGGAACGGGACGGCTTCATTGCAGCCTGCCAAAAGACTTTGGAGACGCCGGAACTTACGGATCAAATGATCGCAGCCCGTGCCAACCGTCTTATCCTTGATGGCAGAATGCGGACCTATGAAAGCTGTGTTTATCGGGAAAAGACGGCAAAAGCCGAAGAAAAGCTTGCCAACTTGATCCGATATCAGATCCGCCATCAAAATCCCTGCACCTATGGTGATTTGGATCATGAGCTCGACCGTGAGGAAAGCCGTTTGAAGGTGCGTCTGGCACCCGAACAGCGTCAGGCAATCAAAACGGCGCTCACCAGCGGCCTTTGCATTATTACCGGCGGTCCCGGTACCGGCAAGACGATGCTGCAAAAAGCTTTGCTTGGCATTTACAGCCGCAATCATCCGTCAAAGGAGATCGTGTGCTGTGCGCCGACAGGGCGTGCCGCGAGGCGTATGGAGCAGTCAACCGGATTTCCGGCTTCTACGGTCCATAAGGCTTTGGGGCTGATTGCCGGCGAGGACGGAGAATACGGCACCCCGGAAACGCTGGATGCCGACCTGATTTTGGTCGATGAGGTGTCTATGCTGGATATCTACCTTGCCGGAGATCTGTTTGACTCTGTAAAACCGGGCAGTCAGTTGATCCTTATCGGGGATGCAGACCAGTTGCCGTCTGTCGGACCCGGGGCGGTGCTGAGCGAGATGATCGCAAGCGGCACCATCCCTGTCGTGAAGCTGGATAAGATTTTCCGCCAAACGGCAGGCAGCCGGATAGCGACCAATGCAAAATTGATTCGCCACGGGAATATGAGTCTGGAGTATGGCAGAGACTTTCAGTTTTATGACTCGGCGAGCATTCCCAAGTCAGCAGAAAGAATCGTGGAGCTGTACTTGCAGGAAACTGCCAAGTACGGCGTGGACAACGTGGCACTGCTTTCACCGTATCGGCAGAAAACCGAAACCGGTGTCAATGCGCTCAATGAGTTGCTGCGGGAGAAAATCAATCCTCCGGCGCCGGACAAAGATGAGGTTGTTCACGGAACGAGAAGGTTTCGCTGCGGTGACAAGGTAATGCAGATCAAAAACTGCGATGAAATCAGCAACGGCGACATCGGGTACATCACAAAAATCTGCAAAGCCGGTGATGAAACGACCGTCACGATCGATTTCGGAGACGGACGAACGGCAGAGTATGACTCGAGTCAGCTCGATATGCTCGACTTGGGTTATGCTTCTACCATCCATAAGTCACAAGGCTCGGAATACAGGTCTGTGATCATCAACCTGCAATGCGCCCACTATGTCATGCTGACACGGCCTCTGGTGTATACCGCCATTACCCGCGGCAAAGAAAATGTCATCATTGTCGGCGAGCGCCGTGCTTTGTGTATGGCGATCAAGAAAACCGATACAGAAAAACGCGGCACCTGTTTGGCAAAACGCCTGCGGGCCGCTATGCAATGAAAGGAGTCAATCATGAAACACGAACCCTGGCTTGAAAAGTGGAGCTACGAAGATGACAAAGTTATCCTTGAATACGAGGATGGCGCAACTTTGCGTGTGACCAGAGTAGACTTTATCCGCGCCTTTGGTGTCATTATCGGACTGACAAAGGCAGAAGCGGAAAAAGAGTATGGGATCAAAAACTAAGGAGGCAATTGCTATGGCAACAATTTTGGAACAGTACCGAAAACGGCAGAATGAGATCCGTGAGCAGATCGCGGCAAACAGCTTACCGCTTGACCAGATGCTGATCATGCAGGAGCTGAATTACCGCATTTGTGTGCTGGAGACTTTTGAGAGCCTGTGCAAATCCGCGCCGGTCACGATGGACACCAAAGCTATGGGATTCCATTTTCAGCTTGTAGACGCCTATGTGCGCTTTACGCTGAACGAGCGCAAGTTTGGTCCCAAGACAGATGCCGAAGGACAGAAGAAGCGTGAAACTGCCCTGCAGTCCTTTACGCAGGTAGCACAGGACGGACGCAAGCGTTTTTCCAGCTTTAGCGCATCTACGCAGGAACAGTACAAAACCTGCATCAACAATTACATTAAGACGATTCTGCCCGTCTGGATGCAGTATCGCAACACCTATATCAATTTCTAAGGAGGCTTTCTAATGAGTCAGAACAACTCGAATGATAAGGCGGCTATGCTTGCCAAAATCGAAGGAATCAACGAGGTGGAGGGATTCGATCCGACACCGTTTGCGGTAGATTATACCGACCTGGAAACCGGTGAGGTGCGCAAGCGCCTCCCGGTTATGATCCAGATGGCGTGGTTTCGTATGAAGTATCCCGAAGGGCGTATTGCCATTACGGTATCACCCGGAAAGGATTGCTTTGTAGCAACAGCTAAGGTATACCCAAGCTACAAGGACGGTGCGGAATGCTATCTTGCCGAGGCAACAGCCTCTCGCGGATACCTGGCAGACAAACCTTCTGTTTCGCCCCGTGAATGGGCACAGACGGCAGCCGTCGGCATTGCACTGCGTAACGCCGGCTTCGGTTTGCAGTTTGCTATGGCAGGTGATGAGTTTGAAGATACTGCCACGGATGAGCTGAACGGCAACAGTGCTCAGGCAGGCGGCTGCACACCACACGAAAGCTCTACTGTTACACCCGATTCGGAAACGGAAGAAGAATATACCGTAGAGCCAACGGTGCCGCCGCAAAGAGAACTCACCTTTGAAGAAAAGGTCGAACAGGCCATGCGTGTCCCCTGCCCGATAACCAAGTACGGCGGAAAGACGCTGGGGGATGTGTTGCAGATGGATCCGAAGGCGATCCAGTGGTGTGCAACAAAGTTTACGGGCGGCGAGGAAATTCGGAATGCAGCAAAGCTGATCTGCGAATATGCACAACAGAAAGCTTCGGCGTGAAGCAGAATAAATTCGGGGGCGGCAGAAAGCCTGCCGTCCCCGGAAAGGAGGTTGTATGGAAAAGATTCATATGTGGGATATTATCTCACTGCTTGGGATACCGTATCCCTCGTCCGGTCAAAGCTCGTACTATGTACAGTGTCCATGCTGTGACGAGAACCCGCGGAAAAAGCATTTGAATATCAACTTGAAAAAGGAAGTTTTTCGTTGCCCGCGCTGCGGTGCTTCCGGCGGAATATTCGATTTATATGCGTTATATACCGGCATTCCGCGCGACGAAGTCCGCAAAGCGATTTTGGCACAATTGGGAGTACCTGAGAATGCTTCGCGCCCGCGGCAGAAAATTCTGCCGAAAGCGGATACGGAATGCCCATTAACGGATATCGACGCCCGCCATGCAACCTATAGTGCATTGCTCTCTAAGCTCACGCTGGCCTCTGACCACAGGGAAAACCTACTCGGACGCGGCCTGACAGATGCAGATATCGGGAGACTCGGATATAAAACAACGCCGGTTGTCGGTATGACGCAGATTGCAAAGCAATTGCAGTTTGACGGCCTATATCTCGCCGGTGTGCCCGGATTTTATCGGGATGACAGCGGTGCATGGACCTTTATCCATGAGAAACGCGGCATTCTGATTCCCGTGCGTGACCGCTACGGGAGAATTCAGGGTCTGCAGATCCGTCGGGACAATGTTGAAAAGCGCAAATTCCGATGGGTCTCCGGTACCGAGAAAAAAGACGGCTGTAAAGCTGAGGGATGGACGCATTTGTCCGGTCCTGTACGCCCGCTGCTCGTTCTGACAGAAGGACCAATGAAAGCGGATGTAATAAACGCTCTTACCGGCCTGACAGTTCTGGCTGTCCCGGGTGTGAATACCCTGACGCAGCTTGAACTGACTCTGACAGAACTGCGCAGTGAAGGATTGGCCGAAATCAAAACGGCTTTCGATATGGATTTTGCTACCAATCATCATGTGCAGAACGGATATAACAATCTTCTGCAGCTGCTCGGAGATATGGGTTTCCGGTATGGTACCTATCTGTGGGATCCAGCTTACAAAGGGCTTGACGATTATATCTGGGAGTATCTTTTCCGGAAAAAGCGATCACAGTAAAACTGAAGAGCAAATATTCTTCATCTTTCTCATAAAGGTAAATTGTGAGAAACAAAGGCTCTCGAATGGGAAGGACGAACAGCTTCGGCTGTTCGTCCTTTTCGTTTTGCAAAAGATCTGCGAATCGTATCTGCTGTGTAGCTAAGGCTCTTTGCCTTTTCGATCATGCTACCTTAGGACGCGATCAAAGGGAGAAGGAACAAGATCTTGCGGGACCCGGAGGGAAAACGGCGCCATATTCAGTCGGCCACTCGTTTTTGTAAAGCCGACAAGCCAAATGCACAGGAAGCGGCAAAGGCTGCTCCGCAAAGAATGTATGTCCAGTTAAAGAACAGCAGATTGACTGCATACCGCATGGGCATCCGGGTAAAGAGCAACGCATACGGCTCAATCGTTCCAATTGCCTCCATGACCGCCGTGACACGGAACGGGCTGACCCCGCATAGATACGCCCCGAGGAAATACAGCGTCAGCTTCTCGGCAACAGCAGGAAGCAGGAGTCCGAGTACATAAAACCACGGTTTTTGCCTTTTGCAGCGCTTCCACAGATACAGCGCCCCAAAGCAGTACGGCAGCAGCGCAAGGCAGATGCC
>ENA-UONT01000836-UONT01000836.1-human-gut-metagenome-genome-assembly--contig:-CS20-NODE-836-length-31358-cov-41.437786_pt1 | contig 31358 bp, 49 predicted proteins | sample MGYA00242459_ERZ724006 | MGnify/ENA metagenome assembly ERZ724006 | reverse complement strand
GCCTGCTTCACACGCAGGAGGTCACTGGTTCGAGTCCAGCAGTCTCCACCAAAAAAACCTCGTAACTATGCGGGTTACGAGGTTTTTTCATTTTCTGACTTTTTGGCATTTGTTAGTAACGTGTTAGTAACCGCGTTTATCAGCGTTTCCGGGTCAAGGTGCGTGTAGACGTTGGCGGTGGTGGAATAATTGGCATGACCGAGGACTTTTTGAAGAATTTCAGGGGCAAGACCTTCCTTAACTGCGCGGGTGGCGTAAGTGTGCCGCGTGGCATGGGGGGTCTTTTTTGCTATCTTGAGCTTTTCCAGCAGGGGGTAGTAGTCACGGCGGCGGAAGTTGGCCGCAACCTTCTGACCTTCGTAGCCGGACAGAAGCAGACCGCCCTCAGCCTTCTGGGCGAAGTATTCAAAGTAAGCTTTGCCCTCCGGCCGGATGGGGATAATGCGGTTTTTGCCCGCTTCCGTTTTCTCACCGCCCACCACATAATCCTTGTGGTAGTCCTTGAGCGGCAGGCTGAACAACTCGCCGATGCGCATGCCGGTGGCGAGGAGCATGAGGACGATCTTGGCGGCGTCGCTGCCGTCCTTCTCCAGCTTTTTGATCTCGGTGGCGGTGAAAATCTCTTTTTCCTTTTTGACGTTCTCCGGCAGCTTCACAAACCGGGCGAAGTTGTTGGTGCAGATTTCTTCGCGCACGGCCCATGTGGACATTTGGGTGATGAGCTGCTTGTATTTGTTTACCGTGGAATGGCTCTTATCCATGTACCTGTCAAGGACGGCCTGGAAGTCTGCGGTGCGGAGGCTGCGGAACTTCCGGCCGTGCAGCGGCTCGAATACATCATAGGCACGGTCATAGGATTCGACGCCCTTTTCGCCGATCTCGCGGTAATGCTCAACCTTCCACTCCTCAAAGACTTCCTTGAAGGTCATATTATACCGTTCGGTAAGGCTTTTGCCGGAGAGCTTTTCCAGTGCCGCCAGCGCGTCGGTTTTCTTTTCGTAGCAGCCAATGATAACACGATTCTTGGAGGCTGCCCACGGCCTTTTGCGGCGGCCTGAAAGCTTATAGACACTTCCGGCACCGTTGGGACGCTTCAATGCCCTGCGCGGCTCCTGCGCCTGCTTTTTCCCGCACCACGGACAAAAAACAGACGAATCCGGCATTTCGTGTTTGCATGATTTGCAAAGCATTTGACATTCCTTTCCGGGTATGCTACCATAAAAGGGTAGACTACTCCCTGTGGTAAGGCGGATATGTTCTACACGACTGCTCCGGTCTCGCACACCGGGGCAGTCTTTTTTTGTTTTATGATACTATTCGGGCGTAGAAGAAAGAAGCTCCTCCATGTTTTTAAGAAGCTCTTTCGCCAGATTACCGGTTAAAATAACGGAAGAAACGACCTCTTCTTGTGTCTCCGTGATACTATTATCCCCGCGGCTGAAAACAGGAGAAGATTGTGTAAAATGAAGAAGAACCTCGCTCTGGTCATTCTTGACAGAGATCTGGAATCCGTTTGCATAAGCGTACATATTGAACCTCCTTACATTTCCTTCAACTCTGTGGATTGATATACAGGCGGTGTTGTTGCTCTGGTATGCCATTTTCCGGGGAAAGTTACTGTTGTCGCCTGCGACTGAATATGGGCGGGTGTATGGGGAACGATAGGAGACTGGAGCGACAGGCCCAATTTTGACGCGATTTTCACCAGAGATTGAAGCGTAAAGTTACACTCACCCTTTTCCCACTTAGAAACCATGCTTTGAGAAACTTCCATAAATTCGGCGAACTGCTTTTGCGTCATACCTCGTTCGATACGTTGAGTGATGATTTCACCGCAAATAATTGCTTCTAAACTAGCCAGTGTGGCTTCCTCTGCGGAGAGTGAGGCGGAAAGCCCCACCAACAGATCGTTCATACCTTGAGACATCTTAAAACTCCTCCTTAAACCGTTGCAACCGCGAAAGCGCTGGATCAATATACGGGGTGTAATCCGTTTTGCGCTTACCTTCCCGCTCATAGAAGGCAAGAAGCAAAACCGGCTTGCGGTTTGGGAGAAACGAATACAAAATGCGAATGTTAAAGCCTTTCCCCGCTAAGTGCATACTGTATAAGCCGCTTTTGATCGGCTCGAACTCCTTGTGTTGTGTCGCACTAACACCGAGAGCTAACAGTATGCGCAGGCGCAGCAAAATAAGCCTGAACACAGCATCTTCGACACCGGATTCAGCAATTAAAGCCAGCAGTTCCGGCAATAATTCCTCAGAGGCATCGATGGATGCAAAATAGTCCTGAAGATAGCTCAATACTTCATCTTTGTTCATTCGGTTCTCCTTTACAATATAGTATTACCTATAAGTAATACTATATTCGCATAATATTACCTGACGGCACAAAAGTCAATCCGGTTTTATGATATTTGTACAAAATAACGAAACGATATGCCGCTATTCCGTTATTTGTTTGCGTTTTTTGAAGGTTCTGCCGGAATTTAGCTAAGGTAAATAGTCCTGAAAGAGAAAGTTCGCATCGACCCGGAGGGCACCGAACAGGGCGCACAGCACCTGCGGCTTTGGGAAGCTGATGCCGTTTTCATAGTTGGTGATGGCGCTGGGGGTTACGCCCACCAATGTGGCCAACTCCTTGCAGGACATGCCACGCTTTTTCCGGGCTTGTTTGATGCGGTTGCCGATACTCATAATGACCGTCCTCCTATGCCATAGATGTAAAGATGTGGCTGAGTATAAATGTAAAGGCAGACGGGAAAAGCAGTGCGGTGAAAACCCAAATCAGTGCAGTGAAAAGCACAGCGGTCTTTCTGGCATTACGCAGTTTTTCTGCTGCGTCATAGACAGAGAGTGTCGCGTTGTATTTTAGGGCTGTATAGTATTCGACGGAGTTTTTTTCAGCGTTCCTCGTATTTGAGGAAGTGAGTGTGAGCTGCTGGCAGGCACCGAATTTTTTGAAAAGAATGATGGAAACGATCAGCAAAGCCAATGCAATCAGGAAGAGAACGGTGCCAAAGCCATTGCCGAACTTGTTGGTTTGAAATTGAATAAACAGGCCGACGATGAAAACAATTAGGCCACAGTTAGAAAGAGAGGTTGCGTCGGATTTCGTATATTCAGCTCGTGCGGTGTAATAGGCACATTGGGCGGCAAAATACTCCGCAGCGTATGATCCCGCTTGTGCCATATCCCGGTCGCTGTAATTGTGCTGGTACGGGAGTTGAAGCGGTGCATCCGGATTTAGCTCATGTTCTAAGCCAGGTATTCTGTCACAGGTGAAGAAACTTGAGAAAGTTCCTTCGCGCTCCTCGCCATCCCAATATTTGATCTTAAATGTGGGGTGTGCCTTTGCGTAAAAGAATCCCACCAGAACAGAGGCGGCGCAACAGATTAAAAGCAGCATCCAATTTGGCATAGTGTTTTCCTCCTTACACCGGGATGGGGAAGCGGCGCTTGGTGATAACACGACCCTGACAGATCAGGGTGCGGTTGCTGCTGGGGCCGAGGATCACATCAGCGTCGGAACGCTTCCGGTTGAGAGAGAACAGGTACACCATACCCAGCGGGTCACGGTAATACTGCTTGCAGACGGTGCCGCTATCCACGCAGAAAATACCAATGTCGCCGTTGACCATAGCGTCGTGGTTGACAAAGACGATGGAGCCATCCGGGAAATACGGTTCCATGGAATCGCCCTGAAGGCGGACGGCAAAAGCAGCGCCCTGGGGATCGTCTGGCTTGAGGGTGTACGGCTCAAAATCCACACCCATGGTAGGGACAGCGATACCGGCGGCGGCAGGCTCCGCGTAGAGGTTGATGACCTTCGGTTCATCCTCCAGCATGGCACCGTTCATAAAGCGGGCTTCGTCCTCCATGCGGGCCAGCTCCGTATCGGTCAGGTCGCGCACGGCCTGACGGCCCCAGTTGTCCAATTTATCATAATCCCGCGCCATGCGCATAGCCTCGTCCGACACGGACGGGGCTTTTTCATCGTTTTCGGCTGTGTCTGTATACGGTTTTTCCCACGGAAGACTGTCTATAAGTTCTTCTTGCTCCTGCGCGATTTCTTTTATGGCGGCTTTGACAGCACTTGCTTTGTTTTGCTGCGGCTTCGCACCATTTAACCAGTTTGCAATTGTCGATTGGTGTACACCAGAGCGTCTTGAGAGCTGATAGACGGTCAAATTATAACGCGACAGCTGATTTTCAAGCCAAGTGGCAAATTCCACAAATATCGCCTCCTAAAATCGTCTAATATTACACGTAAAATACTCTATAAAACAATTGACAATGCTCTAATATTGCTCTATAATTACTCTTGCGAACGGAGGAAGCAATCTAAAACTGCTACAAAAGGCAAAATTGTGCAGTGGCACCGTAGACTGTTTTTAGCAAAACTACCGTACCACAAATACTCTAATTTGTCAATAGAATACTCTAAATTAAGGAGGGGGATAGTTTGGGTTTTCCTGAAAACCTTGCTCGTTTGCAGGCGGAGCGGGGCGAGACAAATTACCGGCTTGCAATGGCTGTTGGTGTACACCAGACCTCGATTAAAAACTGGAAGTGCGGAATTAGTAGGCCGCAATACAGACACCTCGCCGCGATAGCAGATCATTTTGAAGTTTCCGTGGCTGATCTGCTGAAGAAAAACTAAAAACAGCCCGCGGGGTGCGGGCAGGGAGGTGAAAAAAGGTGCTGATATGGGCGGGGCTGCTGCTGGATGCAACGGCGTTGGCAATCAACGCCTTATGGCTGGTGAAGCTGATCCGATCAGCGGGGGAAGAAGTACGCAAGCGCCGCAAGGATGGCCGCGACTACACTCGCTACAGCAGCTATTACGGCTACTATCTTCGTAGTGCGGTTCTCGGCGCGAACATAGGTGCGCTCGTTTGTATGCTCCTCTGTGTCTGTAGCAAGCTTTGAGCGGTAGGCACGGCCTTTGGGCGTGAGAACGACCTGAGAATACGCGGTCAGGCTGGCGCTGATATAACCGCCGTCTTTGAGCATTTGCAGGAAACCATCGGTTTCCAGAATGCTGGGGAACGCATTGAGGAGGTCTGCGTAATCCGCGTGACCGCCGTGGTCACACAGGTAATTCAAGATTTTAAGTTCCACAAAAACACCGCCTTTCCTCTCAATTCTACCATGAAAGGACAGACGGTACAAGAAAAACCACCTTACCACAGGAAGGAGATACCCATGATCGAGACATTAACACTGAATCAGACCGCCGCGTATCTGCGGCAGCATGGCCTGAGCATTTCCAATCCGGCGCTGGCCAACGGTATCCAGCAGGGGCAGTATCCGTTCGGCATCTGCATCGTCAGCGCGGAGGGCTGCCGGTCGTTCCAGATTTTCAAGACGCTGCTGGACAAATGGATCGCAGAAAGGACGGTGTGCGCATGATCGCCTACATCATGATCTATATCGGGGCGCTGACCGTGGCCGTGAAGTTCATGCGTTTCATCGACCGGCTGGAAGGGAGACGGTGATGGGCGAGGCAAGAAAAGCCTACTCCAAGGCATATTTCGATGCGTACCGCAGGGCAAATTCTACGATGTTCGCCCGATACGCCAGAGGATATTACCGGGAGAATCAGCGCCGGTACGCGGAGGAACAGCGGTTTTTGAAGGAAACCCGTATGCGCCTGGGCTGGTCACAGGCCGCCGTGGCCGCAGATGTGGGCGTAAGTCAGGCGACGATCACACGGCTGGAGACCGGGGCGCTGCCGCTGGAGACCTTCCGCAAGCGGGACAAACTGCTGGCGGTGCTGGGGGTGGCGGTATGAGCGTACCGCAAAGCCCCTGTACGCCGGACTGCCCGGACAGAAGCGGCGACTGCATGCTGCACTGCTCCCACGGGTACGCCGAGTATCGGGCGGCGCGGGATAAGGTGTATGCCGCTCGGGCAGCGACCGCCGAGGCCTCGCGGATCGCCAGCGCCGGAAAGCGGAAAGCCTCCGCGAAAAAGGCCCGGATGAAACACAGACACAAGAGATGATTTTGCGGGTAACGCCCGCTGAAAAGGAGGAATTATTTTGCAGATCGAAAACCGAGAAGAGGCCCAGCGGTCTATCTTGCAGATGTGCCGGGGCGCCTTTCAGGAGCGCGTCGATTATGAGATGCCGCACCTGATGGAAAACATCTTCGACCCCAACACAGCCGCCAAGGCAAAGCGCAAAGTGACCATCACGCTGGAGCTTTGCCCCGACGACACCCGCCAGAACATCGTGGTCAACTGTCTGGTCAAGACGACGCTGGCCCCGTCCAACCCCGCCACCACGATGCTGTACGCCGTGGACGAGCATACGGTGGTGGAGATGGTGCCGCAGATTCCCGGCCAGATTGCCGTTGACGGCAGCGAACAGGAAGCACCGGCCCGCTTGAAGCTGGTCAATTTTGAATAAAAAGGAGAAAGAATCATGTTGAAGGAAGCCATTGAAAAGATCGAGGAACTGGCAAAGCCGATCATTCTGGACAAGGATGGTTGCACCTACGCCGTGAACAAAGACGGCGAAGCGCAGGAGATCATCCCGGAGGCGGTCTATCAGGATTGCCTGGCGCTGAACAGTCTGGACGCACTGGTGCAGATGGTCAGGACGGAGGGCGTCCGTGGTGATCGCAGTGCGGACAAGCTGTATCTGTCCGTGAAGGATCACATGACCGTGGCCTGCTTCGGCCATCCGCAGAAGGACTTGCGGGAGGCACGTATTTTCTACTACGAGGCACAGGCCAAAGACGTTCCCGGCTGGGACGGCGAGGTGAAGATGGCCTTTGACAAGGCGGCTGTGGCCTTGCAGACCCGCTTTCAGGATGGCGGCGACCGCGATTACACGCTGACGCTGCTGAGCCAGATCACTTGCGGCGCGAAAGTCACATACAACGACATTGGCGTGGCGACGACAGTGGTCACACAGAAGGGCGTTTCGCTCCAGCAGAACAGCACCATCCGCCCGCTGGTGAAGCTGCGGCCTTACCGTACCTTCCAAGAGGTGGAACAGCCGGAGGGCCTGTTCCTGATCCGCATTGACGAGCGGGGCATTACCTTCACGGAGGCGGACGGCGGCATGTGGAAGCTGGCAGCCCGCAAGACCATCAAGGCATATCTGGAGGAAGCGCTGAAGGACATGATCGACGATGGCCGTGTGGTCGTGATGATGTAAGTAAAAAAAGCCCCGGCGGAGCTGGCACTCCGTCGGGGCGGGCAAAACCCTTGAAAAAGATTTTACAGGAACAGTTTACCGCCCTTTGGGGCGGATGTCAAGAAAAGAGGTTTGAAATGGCACAGATTAAGATAGACCCGGACGCATTGCGCGAATGGGAGGAATCCCGTCCGGAGAGTCGAAAGGAACTGGCGGAATCCATCGGACGCACGACCAGCGTGTTTAGTAACGCCTACGCCCGTGGCGAAATGAATGAGGTTGTCCTTTCGTTTTTGTGTAAGACCTTCGGCTTGCCGGAGGACGCTTTTCTGCCTAAAGAAAAGACGGTTGTCGTTCAGGGGGGGGCATCGACCTACCATCTGACCTTATCTGTGCATCCGGACAGGCTTCGGCTGGGCGTCTCCTTTGGCGAGGAGGAGATGGTGTATGCCTGGGCAAAGATCTTCGGCGACACGGAGCTGGATCTGATCAAGTCCATCAGCTACGCGGCGCACATGTGCTATAAGTTCGCGGAGCAAAAGACGCTGAAAGGATAAGTCAATCATGTACCGATGCAATGCGACCGGGCGGGAATTCGAGGAACCCCGGTATGATCCCGATTTTTGGGACAAAGGCCACGGGGCGAAGGTGTGTCCCTGCTGCGGCGACACCGACTTTGAAGAGGTCTATCCCTGCGATATCTGCGACAGCTATTCCAGCTGGGATGAATGCGGTTTTGTAGAGCACTACCAGACATGGTATCTCTGCCCGGACTGTCGGAGGATCGCCATCATCAACCTGTTTGAAAAAGGCGCTCAGGAGTTGGGCGACACGGAAGGGGCTTGGCTGGACGACGTGCTGGACGGCAACAGCTGGGCGGATTTGAAGAAAATTTATGAGGAGGCAAAGAAAAATGGCACTGTTACCCTTTGAAGAACTGATTAAGGTCGATGTACGGCCTTTCTGCGAGACGCGGAAGGCCAAGGACGACAACGGAAACGTGGTGGATATCCCCTATCTGAATTGGGCCAAGTGCGTGAAGCTGCTGCACGAGCATGGCGCAAAGGACGTATGGTTCACGCCCCGCGTCTGCCCGGAGACGAAAACCTATCTATGGCCGCAAGCGGACGTGACCACCCGGAAGGGCTACAAGACGCAATGCTGGTTCGTCAGCGTGGAGATCCATATTGACGAGCTGGTGTTCAACATGGACACGCCGCTGCTGAACGGGGCGCTGGTGGTCTATGAGGACACGCTGAACCAGCTGCGTATTTCCAACGCGCAGGCCCGCGCCTTCGTGAAGGGCGTGGCGCTGCGGACGGGACTGGGCTTTGACCTGTGGGCCGAGAGCGGCGACGGGGACGACGGCGAGGACGATCTGAGCCGCCACAGCATCTGGGCCATCCGGGAGCGGCTGGAGCGGGCCATTACCGCCAAGGAAAAGGCGGGGCTGGATCACAAAGACCTGCTGGCCGCCCTGCGGATCAACGACAAGCAGCTGAACCAGCTGATGGGCTACTTCGCCAAGCTGGACGGCCTTGAGAAAGCGGTGAGCAAGCTGTGATCCACGATCAGGACAGGAGCGGGTGGTTCGGGGCATCGGACACGGCCACCATCATGGGATCGTGGGAGACGGAGACGTTCCGAAAGTGGTGGGCGGTGAAGCTGGGCATCCGGCAGGATCACTACACCAACGCCGCCATGCAGGCGGGCACGGCCTATGAACACAAGATTCTGGACGCGATGGGGGTAAAGACCCGCGACCGCCAGATCAAGGTTTACGCCCTGCGGCTGCGGGTGAACTACGACGGGGACGATGCCCAGACCGTTACGGAGGTCAAGACCTACAGCAAGGCTCCCTTCAAGGTGAGCCGCGCCTACTGGATGCAGTGTCAGGTGGAGATGTTCGCCAGTGGGTGGGGCCTGCGGCGGCGGAAGATGTGCCGGATCGCGGCCTATCCGGTCGGCGAGGCGGAGAAGCAGAACTTCTTTTTGCCTGTCGATCCCGGCAGGATCAGCCTGTGGCCCATCGAGTACGATGAGACGTGGGTGGAGGAGAAGTATCTGCCCCGCCTGCGGTATCTGGCCACGTGCCTGAAAACAGGCCGGTGGCCCCGAAAGGAGGAAGTGCCATGCAGCAGGTGACGGTGGACGCCGCCCGGTGGCTGCGGGACGGCGACGGGTCGTGGCTGGCCTTCCGGGTGGGCAGCGACAAGACGGCCATGAACGTATGCGACAGCCTGAAAGCCGGGAAGGAATACAACCTGACGTTGAAGCGTAAGGGCCGCAGTCTGGACGCCAACGCCTATTTCTGGGTGCTGGTGAATCGGCTGGCGGACAAGCTGAAGATCGAGCCGGAGGGCATCTACCGGGCGTATATCCCCGATATCGGCGGCGGCTATGAGGTGGTGCCGGTACGGGAGGATCGCATTGACGCATGGGAAAAGGTCTGGTGCAGCGGCCATATTGGCCGGATGATCGAGGACATGGGGCCGTGCCGCAACATCAAGGGCTATCACAATGTCCGGTCTTACCTATCTTCCAGCGATTACGACACGGCTCAGATGTCACAGCTCATTGAGTTGGTGGTGGCGGACTGCAAACAAAATGGCATCGAAACTATGACGCCCAGAGAGCTGGACGCGCTTGTGTCCCGCTGGGGTGAGGTGAGCGTATGAGCACAGCAAAAATCTATACCGCCCACGGGAAGTCTCTGACCATGCGGCAATGGGCGAAGGAACTGAATCTGCCGCAAAAGACGCTGCGGAACCGGCTGGACAGGGGGTGGACGCCGGAAGCGACCTTCACACCGGGAAAGCAACTGCACCGGGGCGGCACAACAGGTTCGCGCCGCACTGACCACACAGGAGAGCGGCACGGGATGCTGGTGGTCGACCACTGCCTCGGATCGGGGCCGGATGGGCCGAAATGGCTCTGCGTGTGCGACTGCGGCAAGACGCGGGTGGTACTGGCGCGGAATCTGAGAGGCGCATACAGCTGCGGCTGTAAGGCGAGGAGAAAGGCAGACCGCCGCCCCGGCCATCCACAACCATGTTGGACGTGCCGGAACTACGCCGGAGGGTGCAGTTGGTCGCAGAAGTACCCGGAGCCTGTGAAGGGCTGGGACGCGACCCCCATCACGAAATATCAGGGGAATGCGGGCGAGGTCACATCTTTCGCCATCCATTACTGCCCGGAGTATGTACCTGACGGAACGGAGGTATTGATGAATGGGTGAGAGACGGTGTTACTTCTGCCGCAAAAACGGCAGCGCCGACCCGCTGGAGCGGCACCATGTGTTTGGCGGGAACCACGCTGACCGGAAGAAAAGCGAGAAATACGGCGCTGTGGTAGACCTGTGCGGCAATGCGTGCCACCGGAACGGAGAACACGCCGTCCACCGGGACGGGGACGTGATGCGCCGCCTGCGCCGGGAGTTTCAAGTGAAGATCATGCAGGAACAGGGCTGGACGGAGGCGGAGTTTATCCGGGCGTTCGGCAAGAGCTACTTATAGGAGGGCTTATGACACAATGCGAACGAATCCTGCGGTATATGCGGGATGTAGGCCCCATTACACAGCTGGACGCGGCCAAGGAGTTCGGCTGTTACCGGCTGGGCGCGAGAATCTGGGATCTGAAGAAAGCGGGCCACGCCATCCGGAAGCGGATGGTATCAGAGAAAAACAGGTTCGGCGAGAGCGTGAGCTTCGCCGAGTACAGACTGGAGGATAAGAAATGCTGAATAAGATTTTCATCATGGGACGCCTGACCCGCGATCCGGAGCTGCGGCGGACGCAGAACGGTACGGCGGTGGCCGGGTTCGCGCTGGCCGTTGACCGGGATTTTAAGAACGCCGACGGCACCAAGGAGACGGACTTCATCGAGGTGGTGGCATGGCGCAGCAGCGCCGAGTTCGTCAGCAAGTACTTCACCAAAGGTCGTATGGCCATCGTGGAGGGCCGGTTGCAGATTCGTGACTGGACGGACAAGAACGGCAACAAGCGCCGCAATGCAGAGGTCGTGGCCGACAACGTGTACTTTGGCGACAGCAAGAAGGAGGGCGATTCCTCCGGCGGCTACAAGGCGGCAGGCAAGGCCGTGGACGTGGAGCCGGGCGAGGGAGAGTTTGCCGAGGTCGAGGACGAAGAAGATTTGCCGTTTTGAGGTGGTGTCACGATGGCAAGAAACTACGCTGCACTCCCCTATGATTATTTAGAGGAGATGGAAGCACTCAACGATGCAGAGTTCGGTCGGCTAACGCGGGCATTGCTGGCATACAGCATGACGGGAGAGCAGATAGCGCTCTGTGGCAATGAGAGATTTTACGCTAAACGCGTGATGGCACAGGAAGATCGATTCAAGGCAAACTACAAGGAAGTGTCCGATGCAAGGCGAGAGGCTGGAAAAGCCGGAGCTGACGCAAGATGGAAAAATGGCAAAGGCATTTTTGCCAATGGCAAAAATAGCAAAGCCACTGATGCTAATGGCAAAAATGGCTATACCGAAACCAAAACCGATACCGAAACCAATGCTCTGCCATCTAACGATGGCAAGAGAGATATGCGCGAGGCGCGATTTATCCCACCATCCATTTCCGACGTGGAGCAATATTGCCGAGAAAAAGGCTATCACATCAACGCAGAGCAGTTTGTTTGCTTCTATGCACAAAAGGGATGGATGGTAGGCAAAAACCGCATGAAAGACTGGAAACGGGCTGTTCAAGGCTGGGAAACTCGCTGGAAGGATGAACAGAAGAACGCGAAAAGCGGATTTTCGTATGACTACGGCAATACGGAGGGCAGTTTATGAACGCAGATTTCATCATCGACAGCATTGCGCAGAACGTTGCGCAGGACTGCGATGTTCTGGACTACGAGAAGGACGGTCTGCTGTATTGCGGTCATTGCGACACGCCGAAGCAATGCCGTATCGACATTGCTGGGACGGTGCGGATCGTCAAGTGCCAGTGCGCCTGCGCCGCCAGAAAGTACGAGGCAGAGAAAAAAGCGCGGCAAGATCAGGAACTGCGCCTGCGCATTGAAACGCTTCGCGCGGACGGCATACGCGATAAGAGCCTTACTGGTTGCCGGTTTGACGGCGCTACCATGACGAACGAGCTTGCCAAGTGCAGGCGATACGCAGACCTATGGGACGAGATGGCGCAGAGCAACAGCGGCTTGCTGCTGTGGGGCAACACGGGCAATGGAAAGACCTTCGCGGCGGCCTGCATTGCAAACCAGTTGATCGACCGGGGGATTCCCGCCATGATTACAAGCTTTCCGCGCATTCTAAGCGCCGGATATGACAAGCAGGACATCATTGACCAGATGCGCTATTATCCCCTGCTGGTCATTGACGATCTGGGCGCGGAGAGGAATAGTGATTACGCGCTGGAAACGGTCTACATGGTCATTGACGAGCGCTACAAGGCCAAGAAGCCATTGATCGTGACCACAAACCTGACGCTGGACGAAATCTGCAAACCCCAAAATATGGCTTATCAACGCATTTATGACCGTGTGCTGGAAATGTGCGCACCTTTGGTATTTCGCGGTGACAGCATCCGGCGCGGCAAGGCGAAGGAACAGCTCAGTTTCGTCAAGTCGGTTTTGGAGGGAAGCCATGACGTTTGACCAAGCCAACCAGATACATACCAAGCGCCTTTGCCCTGTATGCATCGGAGAGCTGGAGAAGGATAACAACATCGTTCAGCCCACGCGGGAACAGCGCTTCGACCCGTCAAAAGATCGGTGGGAGCCGGGTATCTGCCAACGCTGCGGGCAGCAGCGCCGCATGACGAAGGAGCGGCGGTATATCTTCAACTATGAAGGATTTCGGGAAAGGGGGCTGGAACGTGGGTAAGTACAACGCGAAAAAGGCCAAACGCGGCAACCTGACGTTTGATTCTCAGGCAGAAGCACGGCGGTATGATGAGTTGATTTTGCTGCTGCGTGCTGGTCAGATCAGGAACTTGCAGTTGCAGAAAACATACTGCTTGCAGGAGCCGTTTACCGGGCTGGACGGGCAGCGTGTGCTTGGCGTGGACTACAAGGCAGATTTTGACTATGAGCGCAAAACCGCGCCGGACAGGTATGGCAACATTTGCTGGCTCCGCGTCACCGAGGACGTGAAGGGGGTAAGGACTGAAAGCTACTCTATCAAGGCCCGAATGTTTCACGCCAGATACGGCTATGCCATTACGGAGATTTCAGCAAGAAGATATCGATAAGGAGAATGAAAAATGAAAGCTTACAAGGGTTTTGACAAGAATTTGCAGTGCAGAGGTTTGCAGTATGAGATCGGCGGCACGCAGGAAGTTGACAAAGTGAAGCTGTGCAATCAGGGCTTGCACGCTTGTGAAGCGCCGTTGGATGTGTTCAGATATTACGCGCCCGGCGAAGGAAGCCGGTATTGCGAAGTGGAAATGGACGGCGTGAGCGACGAACGTGGAGATGATAGCAAGCGCGTTGCCAAGAAGCTTACGGTGGGCGCGGAGATCGGCATTCCCGGTCTGGTAAAGGCTCACGTTGAGTACGTCAAGGCGCATACCACAATGGAACATACCGACCAGAAAGCAGCCACCGCAGGCGATAGAGGCGCAGCCACCGCAGGCTCTTACGGCGCAGCCACCGCAGGCTCTTACGGCGCAGCCACCGCAGGCTATTACGGCGCAGCCACCGCAGGCTATCGCGGCGCAGCCACCGCAGGCTCTTACGGCGCAGCCACCGCAGGCTATCGCGGCGCAGCCACCGCAGGCTCTTACGGCGCAGCCACCGCAAAAGGATTTGTTTCTGTTGGCAAAAACGGATGCGGCCTTGTTCGCGGTAACGATGTGAAAATTAAAGGCGGTCTTGGTGCTGTGCTGGTGATCTGTGAGGAAAACGCGGACAATTGGGACATCAAAGAATTGCTGGCATTTGTCGTAGACGGCGAGGACATCAAGGCAGACACCTGGTACAAATTGGTAGATGGCAAACCGGTGGAGGCCGAATGATGGGTAAGCAGCATCTATCCCGTGATGAGCGGCTGATTATGCAAGGCCGCTTGAAGGGAACGCAGGAAAACATGGACATGGTGGCAATGGTGCTGATGGACAAATGCGGCTGGCACATTCAGGAGCAGACCGAGGACAGCCGGGACACCCACAGCATCGCGTATCTGTACGAGTGCCTGGAAAAGCTGGCAGAGGAGATAAACGAAGGCCGCATCAAGCGGAAGCACATCAAGGACGTGCTGAAGGATGAGTGCGGCGTTGTGTTTGGAGATTAGGAGGTGATTTAGGTGAAACATTTAGGCGATATTACGAAAATAAATGGGGCAGAGATTGAACCCGTTTGGTGTATTACAGGTGGTTCACCTTGTTAGACAGGATCTATCCATCGCCGGGAAACGCGCCGGTTTGGCGGGAGCGCGAAGCGGTCTGTTTATGGAGCAGGTGCGCATCGTAAAAGAAATGAGGGAGGCGGACAAAAGGAATGGACGGACAGGTGACATGGTCAGACCTCGGTATCTCGTGTGGGAAAACGTGGTCGGAGCCTTTAGCAGCAACAAAGGAAAAGACTTTGCAGCCGTGCTCGAAGAGATCATCAAAATCGTCGAGCCGGAAACCCCCGGTATTGAAGTGCCTGAAAAGGGCTGGCCTACCTGGGGAGGGTATCACGATGAAATGGGAGGACGATGGAGCGTGGTGTGGCGAACTCACGACGCGCAACACTGGGGAGTGCCCCAACGCCGTCGTCGTATCTCGGTTGTCGCAGATTTTGGAGGAGACACCGCATCCGAAATACAATTTGACCCCAAAAGCGTGTCAGGGGATATTGCGGAGAGCGGAGCGGCGGGGGAAGGACCTGCCGAAGCTGCTGAAAGCGGTTTTAATCCGGCAGTCGGGGACTGTATGACACTGTGGGATTGCCAAAGTAAGCGTATTTTTGACACTGACGGGAAATCTCCAACATTGCAAGGCGGCGTTGGTGGCGGCGTGAATAATCCGGCTATCTTTACGGCAATCCCAATCAACGACAAAGCCACGCGCTGGCAGGGTGGCGGAGAGAGCCGCAATCATGACGGCAGCGGCAACGGTCTTGGCATTGGCAAAGAGGGCGACCCATCACCCACGCTGACCGCTGGCGACCGCCACGGGGTAATGTGCATGACACCTTGGGACGCACAGAGCCAGCGCGTGTACGATGGTAACGGCGTTTCGCCTACGCTCAGTTCCCGTGAAAACAGTGGTCTGAACCGCGAAGCCGTGCTATGTGCCGGATTTAAGGCCGGACAGGGCGCACAGGCGGGCGGCATCGGGTACGGTGAGGAAGTGTCGCCCACGCTGGCGGCGGCACCCAGCGGGACGAACCAAACCCCGGCAGTGGTGGCGCTGGACATGACACACGCCTGTGACGTCATCCGCGAGTGCGGAGAGCAGGTCCCGGCGTTGCAGGCTCGAATGGGGACAGGCGGCAATCAAGTGCCGCTTACATACCAGATGAACGGGTTTGGAGATTACCGCGCCGCCGAGGTTGCAAGCAGTTGCAAGCAACGGGACTTTAAGGACGGAACAGACCTTGCCATCACACACATGGTCGTGCGCCGATTGACGCCGATGGAATGCGAACGGCTGCAAGGCTTCCCGGACGGATGGACGGATATTGGAGATTGGGTTAAAACAGATAAACGCGGGCGCGAAATAAAAGTGAAAGGAAGTGCGGACAGCCCACGGTACAAGGCGCTGGGCAACTCCATCGCCCTGCCCTTCTGGGACTGGATGCTGCGGCGCATGGCGCGGTATCTGCCGGAGGACGCGACGCTGGGTAGCTTATTTGATGGCATCGGAGGGTTCCCGCTGATCTGGGAGCGGATACACGGCAAAGGCACGGCGCGGTGGGCAAGCGAGATCGAGCCGTTCCCCATCGCGGTGACAAAAAGATGGGTTGGGGAGGAATGACATGACAAGAGATGAGATTGTGACCGCGCTGCGGTGCTGTGCAGAACCGGGGCGAGACTGCGAAGAAGATTGCCCAATGAACGAGATAAGCCGTGAGCCGTGTCGTAAAGTATTGGCTCCGGCCGCCGCTGACCTGATCGAGAACCAGCAGCGGGAGATAGAAGCGCTGCGGCAGGCCAATGAGGGGCTGCGGTTTAATCTGGCGGATGTCCAGCGGCGGGGTGAGGTCACCCCGCCCTACGGAATGGGTGCCGGGCACCCTGATCCGATTGGATTAAAAGGCCCGTTGGCGGAATGCCCTGTGTGCGGTGGGCCATGCAGCTGGGAGCCGGAAACGGACACCAGCACATGCACGGTTTGCGGGTACACGCCGCCAAAGAAAAAAGGCCCTGACGGTGACGAAATCTGCCGGGCAGCGCTGGAAGCCTTTGGCGCTGGGCTGCAGGTGATGATGGCCATTGAGGAAATGAGCGAGCTGACAAAGGATCTTTGCAAAAACGGCAGAGGGCAGGAGAACGCCACACACATTGCAGAGGAGATTGCCGACGTGGAGATCATGCTTTGCCAGATGAAGATGCTGTTCGACTGCGCGGGGCAGGTGGAAACCTTCCGCCGGTACAAGCTGGAACGGCTGGCGGGGCGGATTGAGGAGGTGAAGGGATGAGCAATAAACAGACCATCATGCAATTAGCCAACGAGGTTATCAGATACCTAAACGCCTGTGCCGATGAGGCTTTTGTTGAAAGCGTTTTGGAGTGTATCAATGACGGCGTGGAGTTCGGCGAGGACGAGATTAGGGAGGTGGAGTGATGGCGAAGTACATTGACCAGTCTGTAGCGATTGCGCGGCTGACCCATATAGAAGTGACAAAGCCCACGGCTACCATGACGGATGCCAAGCGCGCACTGGCGGATATGTTTCCGGCTGACGTGGCGTCGGTGGTGCATGGTCGGTGGGTTCACCATGATGACGGCGTAGTTACTTGCAGTGAATGCGGAAACGCAGAATCCAGTGAAAGCTACTATTGCAGGTATTGCGGGGCGAAGATGGATCTGTAAGAAACCGGCACAAATGAAAATACGATGGGAAAAGGACACGCTTGACACCGAGGAATGAAAGGCAGGTGGGGCGCATGGCAAGCGGGAGCTATCGGCAGGTGTATGTGGTGTGCCCCTACTATGTGACGGACAACGGCAGAGACAGGATCGTGTGCGAGGGGCTGACCCCCGGCGGGCAGAACCAGACCTTTTACCAGAAGCGGCAGGACTACGCCTTGCAGATGGAGCTGTTCTGCTGCGCCGATTACTGGCGCTGCGAGATATGCGCCGCGCTGGACGCAAAATACAGAGAAGAGGAACCATGAGACAGGAGGGGCTGCGGCCCCTCTTTTGTCGTATGCGGTGGTGGGATAGAAAACACGGCTTGCGGTTTGGTAACATGGTAAAAACGCAGTGTGCATTGAGAGGTGGTGACGAGTGGCCAATGAGAAAAACCTTATTCCGCATCAGTTTACATCAGACCAAAACCGTGAAGAAGCCGCGAAAAACGGCAGGCTGGGCGGGAAAGCGTCCGGGGCTGCGCGGCGCCGAAAAAGAAGCCTGAAGGAAGCGGCTGACCTGTATCTGTCTCTCCCCGTGGAGGATAAGCGGCGCTGGAACAAACTGGCCCGCCGGTATCTGGACGCGGAGGAGATCGACAACCAGATGGCCATGATCGTGGCGCTGTGGGACGGGGCCATGTCCGGTGACGCGCGGTCGGCCAAGGTGCTGATCGACCTGATCGGCGCGGAGGGCGAGGAGCAGAGCGGCGGCGAGACGCTGGAGATCACGGGACTGCCGGAGGAGTACAAGCGATGATACTGGATATGTCTCAAGTCAGCGACAAGCAGGACGCTTTCCTGCGGGACGACCACCGGCATGTGGCCTATGGCGGGGCGCGAGGCGGCGGCAAGAGCTGGGCCGTGCGCACCAAGGCCAAAATACTGGCCTGCGAGTATCCCGGCATTAAGCTGCTGATCGTCCGTAAGACGTACCGGGAGCTGGCCAACAACCACATTGACGTGCTGCGCCCGGAGCTGCACGGCATTGCCAGATACAACAAGTCCGACAAGGTGTTCACCTTCCGCAACGGCTCCACGCTGGCCTTCGGCTACTGCGCCACGGACAGCGACCTAATGCAGTACCAGGGCGCGGAGTATGACGTGATCTTTCTGGACGAGGCGGGGCAGCTGCAAGAGGACTGGATCAAGAAGATCAACGCCTGTGTGCGCGGCACCAACGGCTTCCCCAAGCGCACCTACTACACGCTGAACCCCGGCGGGCCTGCCCACGGGTACTTCAAGCGCCTCTTTGTGGACAGACGCTTCGAGGACGGGGAAAGGCCGGAGAATTACAGCTTCATTCAGGCCCTTGTCACCGACAACAAGGCGCTGATGGCCACACAGCCGGACTACATCACAGAGCTGGAGAATCTGCCGCCCAAGCTGCGGGAAGCGTGGCTGTACGGCAGCTGGGATATCTTCGAGGGACAGTTTTTTGAGGACTTCCGGCCCGATCCGCCGGTCAAGCTGGCCAAGGACTTGGGCACCACGGTGGAGGAGCTGCGGAAGCAGCACAGATGGTGCCATGTGATAGAGCCCTTTGAGCCGCCCCGTGGGTGGAACATCATGCGCAGCTACGACTTCGGCTACGGCAAGCCCTTTTCCGTGGGCTACTGGGCCGTGGACTATGACGGCGTGCTGTACCGGATCATGGAGATGTACGGCTGCACCGCTACCCCCAACGAAGGCGTGAAGTGGTCGCCGGACGAGCAGTTCCGCCGCATGGCAGAGCTGGAGCGCAGTCACCCGTGGCTCAAGGGACGGGAGATCGTGGACAGTGTGGCAGACCCGGCCATCTGGGACGCTTCGCGGGGTGAGAGCATTGCCGAGACTGCCATGCGGTACGGTATCTACTTCTCCCCCGGCGACAACCAGCGTATTCCCGGCTGGATGCAGGTGCACTACCGGATGCAGTTCGACGAGAACGGCTATGCCCGGATGTATGTATTCAACTGCTGCAAGGCGTTCATCCGCACCATGCCGCTGATGATGTACTCCGAGACCAAGCCGGAGGATCTGGACACCGATCTGGAGGATCATGTGGCCGACGAGGTGCGGTATATGTGCATGTCCCGGCCCATCAAGCCGGTGGTGCCGGTGAAACCGAGGATCATACTCAGCGACCCGCTGGATATGTTCAAGAGGTGATAGGAGGAACATATGGAAGAAACCAAGACAATGGAAGCTCCGCAGGCGGCGGCCATCGGGGCAGAGCAGGTGAAGAAGCTAACGGCGGTCTTGCAGAAGTACAAGACCGGGAAGGTGCGGACGGAGCACCGCATCATCGCCAGCGAAAACTGGTGGAAGCTGCGCAACGACGCCGAGGAGGGCGGCGACAGTCTGACCATGGCCAAGGAGGGCTTTAAGAGCGCGTCGGGGTGGCTGCACAACGTGATCGTCAGCAAGCACGCCGACGCCATGGAGGCGTACCCCGAGCCCAACATCCTGCCACGCGAGGAGGACGACCGGGCCGAGGCTCACATCCTGACGGCCATCATCCCCTGTGTGCTGGAGCAGAACCAGTTTGAAAAGACGTATTCCGACGTGGCGTGGCAGAAGATCAAGAGCGGCACAGGCGTATACAAGGTGGTGTGGGACACCGGCAAGCTCAACGGGCTGGGCGATATCACCATCAGCAAGGTAAACCTGCTGAACCTGTACTGGGAGCCGGGCATCACCGACATCCAGCGCAGCCGCTATCTCTTCCATGTGGAGCTGATGGATAGGGATTTGCTGGAGGAGCAGTATCCGGCGCTGGAGGGCAAGCTGAAGGGTCAGAACTTCATGACCGCGAAGTTCCTCTATGACGACACGGTGTCTACCGACGGCAAGGTGCTGGTGGTGGAGTGCTACTACCACCGCTATGTGCAGGGCCGGAAAACGGTGCAGTACGTCAAGTACGTCAACGATCAGGTGATATTCGCCACGGAGAACGATCCGGCATTGGCACAGCGGGGCCTTTATGACCACGGGATGTACCCCTATGTGTTCGACGCGCTGTTTCCCATCGAGGGCAGCCCCTGTGGCTACGGCTTTGTGGATATCTGCCGCAATCCCCAGACATGCATCGACCTGCTGAACACCAGCTTTGTCAAGAACGCCATGGCGGGCGCTACGCCCCGGTACTTCAAGCGGCAGGACGGCGGCATCAATGAGACGGAGTTTCTTGACCTGACCAAGAGCATCGTCAACGTCAACGGCAATCTGGGCGAGGACAGCCTGCGGCAGATTCCGTTTCAGCCGTTGGACGGCGTGTACGTCAGCTACCTCGACCGGATCATTCAGGAGCTGCGGGAGACCAGCGGCAACACGGAGACCGCCACTGGCTCCACCAGCAGCGGCGTGACGGCGGCCAGCGCCATCGCCGCCTTGCAGGAGGCCAGCGGCAAGGGGAGCCGGGACAGCAGTCTGTCCGCCTATCGGGCGTACACGGAGTTGGTGAACCTGAGCATTGAGCTGATCCGCCAGTTCTACAACATGCCCCGGAAATTCCGCATTGTGGGACAGTACGGCATGCAGGAGTACATCACCTACACCAACAAAAACCTCAAGCCGCAGGCGCAGCTCTCCATGGTGGAGGGCATGGGCGACCGGCTGCCGGTGTTCGACATCAAGGTCAGCGCCCAGAAGAAGAACGTGTACACCAAGGTGAGCCAGAATGAGCTGGCGCTGCAATTCTTCCAGATGGGATTCTTCAATCCGCAGCTGACGGATCAGGCGCTGATGTGCCTTGACATGATGGAGTTCGACGGCAAGGATGGCGTGATGCAGAAGGTGAGCCAGAACGGCACCATGTTCCAGAAGCTGACGCAATACATGCAGCTGGCGCTCCAGCTGGCGGCAAAGGCCGCGCCGGAAATGGTGCAGGGCCTGTCGCAGGATATCATGCAGACCATGGGTGTGGCGCCCGTGAGCGGCGGTGCTGTTGCCGTGCCTGCGGAAAAGACGGATGCAGAGAAGGAGCCTGCCATCGTGGAGAACGCGAGGGCACGCAGCAATGACAGCGCCCAGCCGGACGGCGGGGCCGTGACAGGGAGGGCAAAAGACAAATGATCGACGTGATCTATGACCGGAAACGGCTGATCGTGAAGGTGAAGGGCCACGCCCAGAGCGGCGAAGCGGGCCATGATCTGGTGTGCGCCGCCGCCAGCATACTGGTGTATACGCTCTCGGCCAATGTGACGGAGCTGTGCGCAGACCGGCGGAGAGTGCGGCGGCCTGTGCTGGACATCCGGGAGGGCGACACCACCATCGCCTGTGCGCCGGTGCATGGCATGCAGGCGGTGACGACGCTGGTGTTTGACACGGTATGCGCGGGCTTTGACGTTTTGCAGCAGCGGTATCCGGAAAATCTGACGTATCGGGTGATTTGACATGAAACTGGAAAAGTACAACGCGAGGTGCGTAAAGGAGAGCGTCGAGAAGGACATTGCGCTGGGTAGCTATGCCGAGATCAGCGCGGGAACACCTGCCGAGGCGGTGGAAGAGGCCAAGAAGGAGCTGGCGCGGCAGGCCGGACAGGCCGTGGAGAAGTGGATCTTGGAGAATGACGCATTCATTAGCCGGGATTACTCCACGGAGTATTTGGAAAAGTGCAGGCAGTACAAAGAGGAAAGCGCGGCGGCCAGAACCCCGGAGGAGATGAAGGCGTTCTGGGACAAGTGGGGCGGCTTCCGGTGTGCTGTGGTCGACCGAACAGAGGCGTTTATGACGCTTGGCTGGAAGGTAAAAGTATGCTTTGACGTTCCGGTCACGAGACGGGAGATCATTGAGTAAGTGGTGGGATAGAGATTTCTGCGGGCAATGGTGTAAGCTATACTTGCCTTTCATTTTTCACCTCCTTTCTATGGGCCGCCTGCCGGTGGGCGGCGTTAGTACACCGGCACCATATGCTGCGGTAGCTCAGTGGCAAGAGCGCTTATCCGGACAAGGGTGCGCAGGTTCAAGTCCTGCCCGCAGCGCCATACTCCATCGACTCGCCGGTCGTAAGCGGCAGAATTTCAGGAGGAAAATTGTATGACCATTCTTTTTAAGTGGCTGGGCTTACAGCTGTTCGCCGAGGGCGGCGACGGCGGCGAGGGTACGGCTGCGACAACGGGCGATAATGCTCCCGACGCCGGGGAGACGCGCTTGCGGGAGCTGGGTGTGCCCGAAAGCGTGCTGGCAAAACGGGCGAAACGGGCCAAAGCAGCCCCTGCGCCGCGCATGGAACAGCCTGCCCCCAAGCAGGAGACCGCGCAGCAGGAGCAGCAGCCCACCGATCAGCAGGACGCCGCTGCCGAGAATCCCGCACCCGAGGGAGACAATGCAGCCCCGGCCCGGATGAGCTGGGACGAGATCATGGCAGACCCGGAGTACAACAAGCAGATGCAGTCCGTCATCAAGGCGCGGCTCAAGACCGCCGGTCAGGCAGAGGACACGCTGAGCAAGCTTTCTCCGGCGCTGGAGCTGGTGGCCCGGAAGTACGGGCTGGACGGCAAAGACCCGGAGGCGCTGGCAAAGGCCATTTCGGAGGACGATTCCCTGTATACAGAGAAGGCCGAGGAGATGGGCATGTCGGTGGCGGCGGTGAAGCAGATCGAGCAGCTGCGGCGGGACAACGCCCGCTTGCAGGCCCAGAACGAGCAGTCCGCCGCACAGCAGGCGTTCAACGCTCACATGGAGAACCTTCACCAGCAGGGCGAGGCGCTGAAAAAGACGTTTCCGTCCTTTGATCTGCTGGAGGAGCTGAAAAACCCCGTGTTTTCCCGCATGACCTCGCCCAACAGCGGTTTGAGCGTGGAGGACGCCTACTACGCCATCCACCGCAAGGAGATCCAGCAGGCCGCCATGCAGGCGGCAGCGCAGAAGACGGCGGAGCAGATGTCCAACGCCATCCGATCCGGTCAGGCCCGCCCTGTGGAGAACGGGACGCAGGCACAGGCTCCCTCTGTGACCACATTTGACTATGCCCATGCTTCCCGTGAGCAGCGTGAGGCGCTGAAGCGCCAGATCAGGGAAGCTGCGGCCAGAGGGCAGAAGATTTATCCCGGCAAGTAAGCCGCGCTTCTCCCTCTGTGACGACGAGAGGAGAATTGTACATGAAAACTATCGCAACCAAGCTGATGGTCTTTGCCATCAATTTGCAGCTGTTTGCCGACGCGGGCACTGTGGTGAACGCCACCGGCAACTATGTGAACGCCTATGACGGCACCACCACCGCCTTTTCCGGCGCCAACACGCTCAGCGGCGAGCTGAAAACCTTCTACGACACGGAGCTGCTGGAAAACGCCCGTGTGGAGCTGGTGTATGCGCAGTTTGCCAAGAAGCAGCCTCTGCCCAGAGGCCGGGGCAAGACCGTGGAATGGCGCAAGTGGAACACCTTCGCCCGTGCCGGTAAGCTGACCGAGGGCGTGATCCCCACCGGCCAGAAGTTCGGCATGAGCGTCAAGACCGCTTCCATCGACCAGTACGGCACCTTCGCCGCTGTGTCCGACCAGCTGGAGCTGCACGCCTATGACGACGTGATCCTGGGCGCCACCGAGGAGATGGGCGCGTCTCTGGCGGAGACCCAGGAGGTGCTGATCCGCGACGCGCTGCTGACCAACACCAACGTGCTGTACTGCGACAATGTGACCGAGGACGGCACCTTCGTGTCCACCCCCACCAGCTGCGCCACCATGGCGGCAGGCGGCACCACCGGCAGCAGCGACAGCGCCACCCCCAACGGCTGGGCCAAGCTGACCCCCGACATGGTGGCCAAGGCCGTGACCAAGATGAAGAAGGATCGCGTGCCCACCATCCACGGCAAGTACGCGATGGTGATCCACCCCAGCGTAGCCTATGATCTGCGCAAGAGCAAGGACTGGGTGGAGGCCCACAAGTACGCCGCCACCACGGAGCTGTTCAACGGCGAGATCGGCGAGCTGCACGGCATGCGCTTCATCGAGGACGTGTTTGCCCCGGTGCTGACCGGCAACAACTACAAGAACAAGGCCAACGGCGCTACCTACGCCTGCTACGCCTTCGGCAAGGATTCCTTCGGTATCATCGATCCCGACGGCGCGGTGCGGAGATGATCGTGCACGACAAGAGCGAGATCGGCGGCCCGCTGAACCAGTTCAGCACCATCGGCTACAAGTTCGAGACCAACGGCGCCACGATGCTGTACCCCGAGCGCATGCTGCGCGTGATGGCGGTATCCAGCTACAGCGCCACCGACACGGCCAACTGACGACCCATGAGGGGCAGGGAAAGCCCTGCCCCTCTCATACTGTAAGGAGGACAACATGGCAGATAATAACGTGAATATGCAGAACCCTGACGGCGTGCAGGTCGATCCTGCCGCTTCCACCACCCAGCCAGAGGAGAAGAAAACCAGAAAGAAAGCCGCGCCTGTGGAGGAGCGGGTGGAGGTATATATCCCCCGCGGACAGTCCAACGACGACCCCAACTTCTTTGTCAGCGTGAACGGCACCAACTACCTGCTGCCCAAGGGCAAGAAAAGCATGGTGCCCAAGTGTGTGGCGGAGGAGATTCGCCGGGCCTTTGAGGCACAGGAGATGCTGGAGCAGAAGAAGGAAGAACTGCTGGAGGCTGCCAAGCAGCCCCAGTAACAACAGGACACAAGGAAGGGGAGCGGCGGCTCCCCTTTTTTCAAAGGAGGATATGACGATGACCATCAATGAAGCGGTGGAGCTGGTTGACCGCATGAAGCCCAACCAGTACGACCACGAGACAAAGGTGCGGTGGCTCAGTAAGCTGGACGGGATGATCTTCTGGGAGGTCATCGCCACCCACGAGGGCAGCACGCTGACGCAGTTCGATGGCTACGGGGAGGCCGACCCGGACACGGTGCTGCTGGTGCCGTATCCCTATGACGAGGATGTGTACAACTATTTCCTGCAATCCCAGATCGACAAGGAGAACGGGGAAATGGCCAAGTACAACCAGAGCGTGGTGCTGTACAACAACGCCTATCAGACGTTCTGGAACTGGTACAACCGGACGCATGTGCCGCTGCCTGCGGAAGCGGCCTTCCGGTTTTGAGAGGAGGGGCGCAGTATGCCGTATTTTCCCACCGTGGAGGAGACCAAGACCGCGCAGCAGGTGACGGACGTGTTCCGGGGCTATCACCATGACCTGCGGATCGGGGACGGGGAATTCTACGAGATGCAGAATCTGACCTCCGACTACTACCCCATGCTGGCCAGCCGGAAGCGGCGGGGCGTTCTGGACGCTACGCTGACCGCACCGGGCGGTATGCTGGCCAAGGAGGCACTGGCCTATGTGGACAACGGGAAGCTCTACTACAACGGCTATGAGATCGTGGGCCTGAGGCTGACGGCGGGCGAAAAGCAGCTGGTGAGCATGGGTGCGTATCTGCTGATCTGGCCGGACAAGAAGTATCTCAACACCAAGGATATGAGCGACTTCGGCGACATGGAAAACACGGTGGCTGTTTCCTGCGCGGAATCCAATGTCCGGTATGATATCTGCGACGCGAACGGCGCCGTGATACAGGACATTGCTACCACGCAGCCGGAAGAGCCGGAGGGCGGCCAGTATTGGCTCGATACCACGCAGACGCCCCATTCTTTGCGGAGATATAGCGTTTCCTCCGCGACATGGGCCACGGTTCCCACGGTATATGTCCGCATACAGGCGACAGGTATCGGCATGGGGTTCAAGCAGTATGACGGCGTGAAGCTTTCCGGGATTGCCTATCCCGGCGAGAGCGCGGCTGTAAAGGAGCAGTATGACGCGCTCAACAGCACAAAGGCCATCTATGCCGTTGATCCGGAGAACAACTACATCGTGGTGGTGGGCCTTGTTGACGTGGCGGTGACGCAGACCACAGGCACTGTGACGGTCTCACGCAGCGTACCGGATATGGACTATGTGTGTGAGAGCCAGAACCGGGTGTGGGGCTGCAAGTACGGCATGGTGGACGGCAAGGCCGTGAATGAGCTGTACTGCTGCGCACTGGGCGATTTCAAGAACTGGAACCGATTTCTGGGCATCGCCACCGACGCGTGGGCCGCATCCGTGGGTTCGGACGGCGCGTGGACAGGTGCGGCCAACTATCTGGGCTACCCCACGTTTTTCAAGGAGAACGTGATCCACCGGATCGCCATAAGCTCTGCGGGCGCCCATCAGGTGACAGAAACGGTGGGACGCGGCGTACAGAACGGCAGCGGCAAAAGCCTGTGCGTGGTGAACGAGGTGCTGTATTACAAGGCCCGTGAGGGCGTATGCGCCTATGACGGGAGCTTCCCCTCCGCTGTGGGAGAGGCGCTGGGAGATGTGCGCTATCACAATGCCGTGGGCGGCGGGTGCGGCGGAAAGTACTACCTGTCCATGCGGGATGGGGCCAACGCGTGGCACATGTTCTGCTACGACACGGCAAAGGGCCTGTGGCACAGAGAGGACGATCTGCATGCGCTGTGCTTTACCCAGATGGACGGGGAGCTGTACGCCATCGACGCGGAGACAAAGCAGCTGCTTGCCCTGCATGGCAGTCAGGGTACGCCGGAGACGGCGGTGAAGTGGGCGGCGGAGACGGGCCTGATCGGCTATACCACAGTGGAGCAGAAATATGTGAGCCGGTTCAATCTGCGGATGCTGCTGCCGAAAGGCGCAAAGGCGGACATGGCCATCCAGTATGATTCCGACGGCGTGTGGCATCACTGCGGCCACATGGAGGGCGTGGGCACAAAGAGCTTTCTGCTGCCAGTGCGGCCCCGGCGCTGCGACCACTTCCGGCTGAGGATAGAGGGCGAGGGCGAGGTTCGGGTATACTCATTTGCAAAGATACTGGAAACGGGGAGTGACGCATAATGGTGAATCTGTCCACACCGCCCATGGTGGCGGGGAAGTCCGCCGAGGAGCTGGTTTCTGTGCGGCGCTACCTGTTCAGGCTTGTGGAGGAGTTAAACATGAGCCTGAACAGCCTGACAGTGGAGAATTTTACCCCCGCTGCCGCCAAGGAATTGGGCGGGGGTTCCCTCACAGAGCAGGCGAAGCAGGAGATCAGCCAGACGCAGGACGAGCTGAAAAGCCTGATTATCAAGAACGCCAAGTTCGTGCGCCAAGAGATCGACAGGATCACCCACGAACTTGAGAGCAACTATGTGGCCGTCAGCGACTTCGGAACCTTCCAGCAGAATGTACAAGCGGAGATCACAGAGACGGCAGAAGCGCTCCAAAGAGACATAACGGCCACCAGTGAGATCGTTGACCACTACATTTCCACGACAAACGGCTATATCCGGCAGGGTATTGTGGGGTATGACGGCCTTACGCCCCTGATCGGTATTGCCATCGGGCAGGACATTACGGTGACGGGACTGAAAGAGACCGTCAACGGTGTGGAATATGACATCATCGACAAGTCGCACAACATGTCCATCTGGACGACGCAGAAGCTGTCTTTCTACGTCAACGGCAACGAGGTGGCCTACTTCGCCAACAATGCGCTGACGGCAAGCAGAATGTCGGCCGGAAGTCTGGAGGTGGCGGGGAACTGGGCTATTGACGGAAGTAACGGCCTTGCATTTAAGTGGATCGGAGGTGGGACGTAATGGCGTCAACAGTTTGGGGGACTGAGCCTCCCATCACCATCAGCGTATCGGATGATATTTCCAGATTATCGTCTGACAGCGAATACTACTCAGGGACTGTGACGGTTTCCGGCTCCTTTGGACAGGCTCCCGACCACACATGGACATATGAATACTGGATCGAAGTAACGGTAAACGGTACGACGAAGCTGCTGAAGAACAACACCACAGGCTCTATCCGATGGTCGAACTCGATATCTTTCCCGATATCCGGGGCGACAACGGCAAGCAGCATTTATCTTTCCATCAATGTACATCCGCAAGGCGGCAGCAGAGGCGACCTGGATATGTCCTACCGGACGAGCATCGGCACATATGTCCCGCCTGCTACAGAGCCTGCGTCTGTCCCCACGCTTTCGGCGGCGTCCACCAAGCTGGGCACGGGCGTTATCATCTACACCAACAGGAAGAATACGAGCTACAGGCATACGCTTACCTATGCGTGTAACGGCGAGACGGGAACAATTGCAACAAATGTGACCTCGAACTATACATGGACGCCGCCGACAAGTCTTATTGATAAGGTCACATCGGCGGGCACACCGTGCGCGATCACCTGCACGACCTACTATAACGGCAATGAAAGAGGAGCAAATATCGTCTCGCTGATCCTGTACCCGCCAGACGATGCGCTGCCTGAGGTGGAAAGCGGCTGGTACACGGTGGTGAGAGAGAATGTGCCTGCCGCTGCTGGAATTGAGGACTGGATAAAGGGCTTTTCCAAGGCCGTTGTCACATTTGACGCGTCCAAGGTATCTCCGAAATACGGATCTTCGGTAAGCGGGTTTTCTGTGACCTACGGCGGCTTTACAACGGCGGCGGTGGATAATGCGGCCAAGACGGGAATCCTCTCCGCTACGTCTGCCGTTATCATTGTGAGAGTAACAGACAGCAGAGGGTTCAGCACGACCGAAAACCACACGATCACTTTGCTGGACTACGCGCCGCCCACGATCACGGACATTTCCGTTTTCCGCAGCGACAGCCAGATGCAGCCCAAAAATGACGGCAGATACCTGTGCGCAAAAGGCACGATCAACTACACGGGGCTTAATGGCAAGAACAGCGCGGAGCTGAAAGGCGCATATAAGCAGTCCGGTGCTTCCTCCTATGGCGCGGACGTTTCCATGCAGGGCGGCATACCGAAACTGGTCAACAGCACGGAGGTAAACGATGATAAGAGCTACATCGTCAGGCTGAAGGTAACGGACGCCATTGGTACGGAGACGGTATACGAGCAGATGGTTCCCACCAAATCCGTGGCTTTCCACCTGAAAGCGGGAGGAACGGGCGCTGCTTTCGGGCAGATCGCTGAGTATGATGATGTGCTGGCAGTGTGGTGGGATATCCACGCGAACGGAAATGTGCAGATACGCGGCAATGTTTCGGCGGGCAACCTGAAAGATGTTGTGATCGAGCAGGGCGAAAGCGGCAGCTGGACATACCGCAAGTGGGCAAGCGGGATCTCGGAAGCATGGTGGCACTCCGGCAGTTTAGGGGCTGTTTCTCTGGAAGAGGTGGAGGACGGCGTGTTCAGTGCGGACAATATCAAAGACGCTTCTGTGGATCTGCCGGATGGCGTTTTTGCCGCTGCGCCGGTCTGCTGTACCGCCAATGCCCTGACCAACACTTACGCGAACGCGCAGGCATGCGCTGTCACCGCTGCCGCCGTGAACTACCGTGTGTGGCAAAGCTACGGCGGCAGCGTGATAATCAACGATGTTCACATCCATTGCATCGGCAAATGGAAAAATTCCGAAGAAGGAGAATGATGACCAATGGCGACATATAACAAGCTTTCCATCGGCTCCAGCGGCGAGGAGGTGCGCAAGCTCCAGAACGCGCTGATGAGCGCGGGCTATGACGTGGGCAGCAGCGGCGCGGACGGCAAGTTCGGCCCGTCCACCAGCGCCGCCGTGAAGAAATATCAGAAGGACATGGGGCTTTCCGTTGACGGTGTTGCCGGGAAAAACACGCAGGGGGCGCTGTATGGGAACAGCGGCAATACCACCGGGAAAAGCACGGTGCCCAGCAGCACAGGCACGGTGCGGCCGACAACGCGCACCACCACGTCCAAAACCCCGACGCTTACCTATGACGCGGCGGGGGATCAGGCGTATCAGGAGGCATTGAAGGCGCTGCTGGAGGCCCAGAAGAACGCCCCCACCTACGCCAACAGCTACGAGGATCAGCTGAAAGACCTGTATGACCGGATCGTGAACCGGGACAAGTTCCGGTATGACATCAATCAGGACGAGCTATACCAGCAGTATGCCAAGCAGTACGCCGAAAAGGGCCGGATGGCCATGATGGACACCATGGGGCAGGCGGCGGCGCTGACGGGCGGCTATGCCAGCACCTACGGGCAGGCGGTGGGCCAGCAGCAGTACGACGCCTATTTGCAGCAGCTGAATGATGTGGTGCCGGAGCTGTACCAGATGGCCTATCAGCAGTATCAGGACGAGGGCGACCGGATGCAGCAGCAGTACGGCATGCTGGGTGATCTGGCAGACGATGAGTACAGCAAGTACCGGGACGCCTACAACCAGTGGCTGACGGAACGTGACTATGCCCAGGGCAACGCGGACACCGCCTATGACCGGGGGTATAACCAGTGGCTCCAGCAGTGGAACCAGTTCAACACGGACAGAAATTACCAGCTGGAGAAGGAGAATGCCGACCGGCAGTATCAATTGCAGCTGGAGCAGTTCCGGTGGCAGCAGGAGCAGGCGGCGCAGGCGCAGGCGGCTGCGGCGGCAAAGAGCAGCGGCGGAGGAAGTTCCAGCGGCGGTTCCGGCGGCAGCAAGAACACGGGGAGTTCTTCCTACAAGGACACCACCGCGTACAGCAGGGCGCTGGCCTATGCCAAGGCGGGGGCGCAGTCCCGCCGCACAGCGAATCTGCTGAACGGGTTCGTGCAGCGGGGCGAGATCACCGCCGCCCAAGCGGAACAGATCATGAACGAACTGTATTAACATAGGAGGTCAACACATGGCGGGATTTGATCCGAGTAAATACGGCAGTAAGAAGAGCAAAATCTACGGGAGCAGCGCTGCGGATACGAGGGTGGACAGCGGCACGGAAACCGGGTTTGACCCCAGCAGATACGGCGACAGCAAGAGTAAGCTCTATTCCCCCGGCAGCATGGTGATTACGCCGGAGCCGGTGGAGACACAGCAGAAAAAACGGGAGAGACAGGTAGTCTCTCCCTACGGTACGTTTCTGGGGGGATTCTCCTTTGCCGGAGATCGGCAGAAAACCGCCAAGGAGCTGGCGGACGAAAAGGCGCAGCAGGAGTTGTCTGAGCAGGAGTACCAGCGGCTTTTGGGGCTGGAACTGGACAAGTACCGCACCGAGGTGGAAAAGGCCGGAAAAAAGGCGCAGGAGGAGAAAGCGCCCTATAACATCCATGCTTTCGGCGGCTATGACGCCAACCGGACGACGGAGGCGGAGCGGCAGTATGCCGCCATGAAGGCCGATCTGAACAAGGCGGAGAGCCTGCAATACGACGTGAAGGGCCGCGAGGCGCTGGACAAGCTGACGGAGGAGCAGACTGCCGCGCTGGAGG